>Ga0172373_10005869_pt1 | contig 16630 bp, 13 predicted proteins | sample Lak10m_2_FD_114546 | JGI IMG/M metagenome (GOLD analysis project Ga0172373, IMG submission 114546) | Freshwater microbial communities from Kabuno Bay, South-Kivu, Congo - kab_092012_10m | ecosystem: Environmental > Aquatic > Freshwater > Lake | place: Democratic Republic of the Congo...
GTAAGTGAGGTGCGAGTGTTTGGGCAGCGGGACTACAGCATGCGTGTCTGGCTGGATCCTGACAAACTGGCGGCACGTGGTCTGACGGTCGCTGAGGTTTCCGGTGCGATTCGGGAACAGAACGCAGAAGTCGCGCTGGGTCAGCTTGGTCAGGCCCCGACGGCCGGCCCGAGGACGTGGCAACTGCCGCTGACCATTCGCAGTCGTCTGGAATCGCCAGCGGAGTTTGAACAGATCATTGTTCGTGCACTGCCGGACGGACGCACGCTGCGTCTGGGTGATGTGGGTCGGGTTGAGATGGCGGCCCGCGCAGAAGAAACCAACAATCGCTTCAACCGAAAGCCTACGGTGGGGTTGGCCATCTTTCAGCTGCCCGACGCCAACGCGCTTGAAACAGCGGACCTTGTCAAGGAAACAGTTCGTGAGTTATCCGCCGACTTTCCTGAAGGTATGATGTTTGAAGCCGGCTACGACACAACGCCTTTCATTCGCGAATCCATCCGTGAGGTCTTCAAATCGCTTCGGGATGCCGTGATCCTGGTGGCTCTGGTGGTCCTGCTGTTTCTGCAGGGCTGGCGTCCTGCCATCATCCCGCTCATCGCGGTGCCGGTTGCAATCATTGGTACATTTGCGGCCATGGCAGCGGTGGGCTTCAGCCTGAATAATCTGACTTTGTTCGGACTTGTGCTTTCGATCGGGATTGTGGTTGATGACGCGATTGTGGTGGTCGAGGCTGTTGAGCGGCGGATCGAACAGGGAATGGCCCCACGAGAAGCTTCGATTGGAGCGATGCAGGATGTAACGGGGCCAGTGATTGCTGTGGGACTGGTGCTGTCGGCCGTATTCCTGCCGTGTGCATTCGTTTCCGGAATCGTCGGTGAATTTTTCCGTCAGTTCGCGCTTACGATTGCTATTTCAACGGCCATTTCCACGGTGAATTCTCTGACGCTCAGCCCTGCCCTCTCGGCGCTCCTGCTGCGGCCCGCGCACGGTTCCAAAGACTGGTTCACGCGACTGCTTGATCTGCTTCTGGGATGGCTCTTCAGACTTGTCAATCGCAGCATGCAGCTGTCGGTTCGTGCCCACACATCGATGACACGTCGCCTGTTGCGGTTTCCGGCATTGGTGCTTCTGCTCTATTGCGGACTACTGCTGCTGACCTGGGCCGGCTTCAATTCACTGCCTGCCGGTTTTATTCCCACTCAGGACAAAGGATATCTGGTCTGCAGTGTGCAGCTTCCCGATGCAGCCGCTTCTGAACGCACCTTGCGGACGCTGGAGCGTGTCGAGGAAATCACGTTGGCCACACCGGGCGTTAAAAGCATCAACGCCATCGCCGGCAACTCATTCCAGCTGGGAGCTCGAGCGTCGAACTTCTGTTCCATGTTCATTATCCTTGACAGTTTCCCCGAGCGACTGCCTCGGGGACTCACCGCCTCTGTCATTCAGGACGCACTTCTGAAACAGTATGCGAGCCGAATTCCCGAAGCGACTGTCAGCATCAATCCACCACCGGCCGTCTCCGGACTGGGCCGCGCGGGGGGACTCAAGCTGATGGTTGAGGACCGTGGCGATGCCGGTCTGAAGACGCTGCAGGAACAGACAGACAACCTTGTCCGGAAGGCAGCCGAGCGTCCGGAGCTGCGAGGCACGCTGAGTGTCTTCAATGTGAATGCTCCTCAGCTGTTCGTGAACGTCAATCGCGATGCGTGCCTTGCGATGGGCGTCTCCATGGCTGAACTCTTCGGAACGCTCCAGGGTTTCCTTGGATCGCGTTACATCAACGACTTCAGCATGTATGGCCGCACTTGGCAGGTCGTGGTTCAGGCGGATCATGCATGGCGTGATCGGCCGGAAGACGTTCAGAAACTTCATGTTCGCAGCAGTGACGGCCGCATGATTCCGCTCGGGTCTGTTGCTGCTGTCGATCGAATTGGCGGACCGTTGATGGTCACTCGATATAATATGTATCCTGCGGCAGCCATCACGGCGAATACGTCGCCAGGAGTCAGTAGTGGAGAAGGCATCGCTGCGCTGGAAAAGCTTGCTCTGGCTGAACTGCCGGCGTCTATGGCTGCGGAGTGGACCGAATTGTCCTATCTGGAGCGTACCTCCGGGAATACTGGACTGCTGCTCTTCGCAGGCTCGATTGCCTTCGTATTCCTCGTGCTTGCTGCACTCTACGAAAGCTGGACACTCCCGCTTGCAGTCATCCTTGTGCTTCCAATGTGCGTGCTGTGTTCGATCGCCGGCGTCGCAACTGCTGAAATGGATATCAATATCTTCACTCAGATCGGTTTCGTCGTGCTGATTGGACTGGCCTCCAAAAATGCAATTCTGATTGTTGAATTCGCGAAAATGCGGCGGGAGCAGGGAGCTGATGTGGAGAGCGCGATCCTTGAAGCCTGTCAGCTGCGTCTGCGACCGATCCTGATGACATCCTTTGCCTTTATTCTTGGCGTGGTGCCACTGGTGTTCGCCACGGGAGCGGGCGCCGAGATGCGGCGAGCTCTGGGTACAGCGGTCTTCAGCGGGATGCTGGGCGTAACGCTGTTCGGGATCTTTCTGACACCGGTGTTTTTTCTGGTGATCGACAGAGCGGCTCAGAGGGTGAAGCGAACGGTCGTGCTGTCAGCAGGCAGCACTGAATCAAGCCACATGGTCTCTCCGCTGGAGGTGGAGGCGAGTCGAGGGTGAAGGTGCGGGCGACACGGCAGTGCCAACAATCACTGTGCGGTGCACCAGCGTTCAATGGCCTGTCGGTAAAGCAGGGTTCCTCGATCCAGTTGTTCAAGACTGATCCATTCGTCGTCGGTGTGTGCCTGAGCGATATCGCCGGGGCCGAAAACGACGGGGCAGGAGAGTTCCGTGAGTACGGCGCCGTCGGTGCCATAAGCGACTGTTTCCGCGGCCGTGCTGCCGCTGAGTTCCAGCAGTTCGCGGACGAAGGGGGCATCCGGTGGAGTAAACAGCGGCTCACCGGAAAATGTAACACTGAACTCAAGTCCATTCTGCCGTGCGGATTCCTGAAGCCGCTTCACAACGGTGTCCGACTGCTGCCCCGGCATCGGACGGAAATACAGCGTGCACTCTGAACGTGGCGACGTGATATTTGAAGCAGTGTTGGTGTCGGTGATCAGCAGATTCATTGTCGGGGTCGGTGGTTTGAAACGATCATCGCGCCATTCCGGGCTGTGTTCCAGCTGGTGATTGACCAAAGCAGCTTCGTGGAGGAAGGGAATCAGAGCGAAGTTGGCATTGATCCCCAAACCGGTACTTGAATGGGCGGCTCGACCATGTGACACGACTTTCAGAGTTCGTCCGCCCTTGTGAGCGTGCACGACACGCAGGCAGGTGGGTTCACCGATAATTGATCGTGGCCTCGCCGAGACGATTTCACGGTACAGTTGGGAGTGTGCGACCACATGCCTTGCGCCATGCATCCCGATTTCTTCATCGGCCGTCAGGACAATCCACAGTGGGGCAACGAGTGGCGTTTGAACACTGGCGGCCGCAGCGAGCATACAGGCAACGGGCCCTTTCATGTCGCAGGAACCTCGACCGTACACACGACCATCGCTGACCTCGGCAGACCATGGGCCCGCACCAGGACGACTCCATGACGACGCAGGTACGACGTCCGTGTGACCGAACCACGCAAGACCTCCGGGTGCGGCAGGTCCACGACGACCAATCACGTTGCTTTTCAGAACTCCGCACGCATCTGTGTAGTGGACGCGTTCTGTCTCGAAGCCAAGCTGTCGCAACCATCGCTCGGCCTGATCTGTGACCACCACGTTCGATTCTGAACTGACACTGGGGAAGGAGATCAGTTCCCGGAGATATTCCAGCGCCTGCATAGTTCACCACTGACCAGTCGGTCACCCTGGAAAAGTGTCTGCGGTATGTCCTGACGCAGACTATAGCGGGGATTGCCAGGAAAGTCTCTTCGGGGAAAAGTTGCGGTCGCTCTGCGAACCGTTCAACCAGCTCAGCCAGGATGACAACTGCGGTAATGATGCAGGAAAATACCGGCCGAAACGGCGACGTTGAGTGAATCTGTGCCGTTGAGCATGGGGATCGTCAGCCGCACGTTCAGACGCGCCTGCACGACCGGAGAAATTCCATCATACTCGTTACCGAAGACCAGTGCAGTGCGAGCGGCGAACGAGTGGGCAGACAGAGCGAATGCGGTGGGATCGAGGAGTGTTCCGGCGATCGTCATGCCATGGCGATCAGAAAGTTCACGCAGAAGTGCTTCGGGATCTGCAGTCTCCATAATCGGGAGGAACAGGCCGTTTCCCATGGAAACTCGCAGCACGCGTCGAGAGAAAGGATCGGCAGAACCGGGTCCCAGAATCACCCCTGCAGCTCCGAAGGCTGAGGCGATGCGGATCAGGGCGCCTACATTCTCCGGATCGGTGATGCGATCGCCAACCACGACGAGTGCCGGTCCCGAGTCTGGCAGCCACTGTCCGGGTGCCAGAGACGGACGTCGGTGGGCGCTGGCCATGACGCCGCAGTGGAATGCAAAGCCCACCAGTTCTTCAGCAAGCTCCTGCCGCAGTCGATAGACGGGGACATCAACCGGAAGTCGGGAATGAAAACCGGCGAATTTGCGATCGCTGATCACGACACTGGATACCGAAAACCCACTCTTCAGCACCCGCTCCACGACAGTGGGACCTTCAGCGATGAAAATCCGGGCATCGCGGGTGGCGTTGGTGGATTTAAGATTTCGGTAGACATCGAGGCGAGGATCGTCCAGTCGCTCGATTCGCTCCGGTTCCATGTGTGTCCCCTGCCCAAAGGAATCTGATCACTGACTGGGTTTGCGAACGCCCACAGTCAGCAGCAGATTGGCCCACAGAGCCTGGTCGCCTGTTTGAATCGTGAGCACGTGGTCGCGGGAATCGACGGCATCGTAGAATTGCCAGCGAGAAATCGGCTGCAGTTCCAGTGCCAGTCCGGCGCTCGACAGGATCGAACGGTATTCGGTCCAGACCGGTGGATCATGCGGCAAACGGTATGGATCATCTTCCGGCATGCCCATGGTGTTGACAGCTTCGACCGGAATGGCAGTGAGGAGTACTTTGAGCACCTGAGCAACAGTAACAAGTCCGGGGGCGAGGTTCAGGCTGACGAGTTCTGCCTTCGGGCCGATGGCCGAGGATGCCGGATAGTTGCCGTCTGCAATGAGCACCTTAGCACTGTGGCCGGCCCTGGCGAGGATTTCTGAGATGCGGGGATGAATGAGTTCGGACTTGAGCATGTTGCGGAAGCTCCACGGATGTGCTGAGGGTAACGGCTGCAAGTGAAACGGAAGCGGCCCGCAGATGTTAGCGTTGGAGCGAGATTCGGACCAGATGATCCGACAAATCAGGAATTCAGAAAAATCCAGATTGCCTCTGAGTCAGCTTTGATACATACAGATGCTTACCAGCACGACCCAGCACGGAAACAGCAGAGCAGCGCCGGCGAAGTCTGTGATAATCACCAGTAATACAATGGCAATCGGAAACCCGGCGATCGAGAGCCAGCGAGCCAGGAGTCCTGTTCTCAGACTCGAAGCAGATGTTACAAAAATCAGCACCGCCTCCATCCGAATTCCAAATGGATTCATCAGTCTGAAGACCATCGCCCAGTTCACAAGATATGCCTCACTCGCCAGTATAACCTGCGGATCCACATTCAAGGTTTGCAATAACGCGTGCGTTTGCCACAGCAGTGAACAGCATGGCCAAAAACAGCAGACCGCTGCCGAGGAACACAGTCGTGACGAAGCGATCCTCAATCAGTCCCAGACGAATGCGGAGCACTGCCATGAACCAAAGGAAGGCAATCCCCGAGAACGGGACGAGGTTGAGTGCCAATCGCACATGACTGCGGTGCAGTGCATCCTCCAGCCATTCTCCGGGATCCCGCGGATCAGCGGGTACGGACATTCGCAGCATGATAAGACTGGTCATATACAGCACAGCGAACAGCGCGCCGCTGAACGCGGCCGCACGCGGAAATCCGGGAACCGGGCGATGCCTTCCGTGAGGCCTTGAAGGGGTCTGACCCGCGTTCCTCCAGCCACCTGTCGACGTCGTAATGATAGAATTGCTTGCTCCAAAGCATACCTGCGAGCGCCTGCCGCATAACATTGGCCTCGTCAGCACCCAGCGATGGCGGAATCACGTCCCGGTAAAACTCATCCGCCTCCCGCCTCCGCAGTTCCAGAGTGCCATAGCAAAACACAGCCGCTGCCGGTCATCCGAGATTCCAGCCAGACCATCCTTACCCCAGCGGTAAGCTCTTGATCGCGCCTGATCGTGTGTGAAATAATTCCATGCATTGCCCTCTTCGCTGTAATCTTCGCGGACCGTGCCCCACTGCCGTTCACTCAGATACGGCCCCCAGCGTTTCCACGCTGTCAGCTGCTCCCGCGCTTCCCGAAGTCGATTCTGTTCACTGTTCATGCATCTCTCTCCTCGCCACCCGACGGCAATCCCAGCATGTACTTGTAATGCCCGGGAATCGGTTCCAGTTCCGTGTCTTCCGTGGGATAAATCGGCTGCCGCTGAGCCCATGGGTTCTCCACATTCGGCAGCCCCCAGAATCTCCCGGACTGATCCAGCACCTCCCACTGCTGCCTTGATCGGTCCACATACAAAGTCAACCTGGGTGTCCGTACTCGCAGCATCTCGCACTCCTTCTGCACAACCAGCGGAATGTGACGAGTGCTCAGCAAAACGGGCGCCGCATGGCCGATGCCTTCGCGTTACTCCCAACCCCATCCGCTGTTTTCAGCCGATGCCATACGGAAAACATGCCGACAGACTCGCGTCCATGTGCGGAATCTGACCACTTCACCGGTGCGGATCAGGCAGGCACTCAGCCGCCATAGGAACAATATCGCCGGACGCCTCGCTGAAATGTCCAGCGGTTGATCAGCAGCAGGGCGATAATCCACGCAAATTCCACCGCAAGCTCCTGCGGCAGGTCATCGGGAGCAATCTTTCCAAGCATGATCGCCGCCGGAGTCCAGGCGAGGTGTCGGAATGGCAGCCACTCAACTCCCGGAATCCAGCCTGACAACCATTCCAGGGGAATCATGTGGCCGGAAAGAAAGTAGCTGAGCATCATGTAGATGAAGATCAGCGAACTGACTTCCAGAAACCAGAACGCCACCAACCCGATCCATGCTTCAATCAGAAACCCAATCACAAATCCCATCAGCAGCGATGCCACGAAAGCAGCGGTGACTGGCCACGCCGGCCAGCCAGGGAACCAGCCCCGACAGAGCCAGAACACCAATGCAAAGGGTCCCGCAGCCACGACGTAATACACAAGCTTGTGGGCGACGCGATGCCAGAACAGGTGGTCCAGCATATCCACTGGCTGAATCAGGTACTTGCGAATCGAACCATCGGCGATTGAACCAGCAATTCCGGTGGACAGCCCTGGCATGCTGGAAAAGGCTCGAGCCAGCATTGCCAGCAGGTAATAGGCCACCATGTCGGCAAATCGATAGCCCTGCATCTGCCGCTCAGGGTCGTTCTGGAAAATCGCCACCCAGAGAAAGATTTGAGTGACGATGGGGAGGAAGCGGACAAAGGTGGAGAAGGCGAAGTCGGCGCGATAGGCCAGACGTTCATCGATCGCCGTCCGCAGCACCAGCCACTTCAGACGCAAACGGGCTCGAGCCTCCTCCACCAGCGTGGTCTCTGCAGCAGACATCAGCTGCCACCTGCCTTCGATGCGTCACCGGCTACCACGAACAACTCTGCGATCACGTCTTCAAGCGGCCGTTCAAGCACGCTGATGTCATCCACGGAATGCTGATCGAGGATCCCCGCCAGTACCGCAGAAACACGCTGCTTCTCGACCTGAAGGCGTACCCGAGCAGCTCTTGTCTCCAGAAGTCGTCCATATCGCGCGAGGTCGTTCGGAATCCGATTATCAGAGAACTGGAGTTCCACAATTTTGTGCCGACTGAAACGATCAAGAATTGCAGCCAGCGGCCCGTCGTGAATCACCTGCCCTGCATTGATGATGACAGCCCGCCGACATAAGGCCTCTACGTCCTTCATGTAGTGACTGGTGAGTATCACCGTGATCCCATGCTCCTGCTGCCATGTTCTCAGAAAATCCTGTACTCGTCGCTGACTCACCACGTCGAGCCCAATCGTTGGCTCGTCCAGGAACAGCACTTCAGGGCGATGCAGGAGCGCAGCGATCAGTTCCATCCGCATCCGCTCACCCAGCGATAATTCACGTACCGGTCGCGACAACAGCCGCACCACATCCAGAAGTTCGGTGAGCTGTCCCAGACGCTGGGCATAGTCGGCTGGCGGAATCCGATAAATCTCCTGATGCAGCCGAAAGGACTCCTGTGCAGGCAGATCCCACCACAGTTGTTCTTTCTGGCCTGTCACCAGCGAAAACCGACGCCGATACAAGTTTTCTCTGAGCCAGGGTACATGGCCGAGCACGGTGGCAGTGCCGGATGTGGGAACGACGAGACCGGAGAGCAGCTTCAGAGTGGTTGTCTTGCCGGCTCCGTTGGGGCCCAGAAAAGCCACCATCTCGCCTGACTCAATCTGAAAACTGACATTCCGTACCGCCGAGACAATCTCGTACTCGCGGCGAAATACCCCGCGCAAAGCTCCCCACAGGCCTTCGCGTTTGCGATAGACTTTGTACTGCCGACACAGATCGTGAACTTCGATGGCTGCCATACAGTGAATGTTACTGCACAGCAACCGCAGGGGCAAATCCGCCGATCTGCATGGCCAGCCGTTCCAGCATTTCCTCGGGAAGCACCCGGCCCGTCAATTCCAGCCGCCAGCATTCCTCGAGACTGCGGAACCACGTGCACTGCCGCTTCGCAAACTGACTCGTGCTCGTCTGAATCCTGAGCACGGCCTCCGGCAACGACAACTCCCCCCGCAAATGCAGAAACAGCTCACGATATCCCAGCGCCTGTGCAGCGGTACGACTTAAACCGGAAGCGCGCTGCAGCAGCCGCTGTGATTCGTCCAGCCAGCCGATGTTCAGCATCTGCCGCGTCCGCTGCGCTATCCGATCTCGCAGTGTGTCACGATTCGGATCCAGCCAGACTGCCAGACGCGGTCTCAATTCCGGTGGACGCGGACCGTGCTGCTGCTCCAATGAAATCGGACGCCCCGTAACCTCCCAGACTTCCAGAGCACGGATGATCCTCCGCAAGTCCTGCGGATGCAGACGAGCTGCCGTCTGCGGATCCACTCGCTGGAGCTCTCCGTGAATCCACTCCGGACCCCGCTCGCGTGCGGCGGCATCCCAGCGACCGCGGATATCCCAGTTTGCCGCCGGCCCCGGAGAAAAGCCCCGCAACAACGCGCGCAGGTAGAGACCTGAGCCTCCGACAAAGAGCGGCACCCTTCCACGTTCCAATATGCCTTTCGCCGCATCAGTCGCAGCAGCCAGATAGTCCGCGATGCTGTACTCTTCTTCAGGGTCCACCAGATCCAGCAAATGATGCGGCACCCGCTGTCGCTCTGCTGCATCCGCCTTAGCCGTGCCAATGTCCATGCCACGGTAAACGGTCATCGAGTCAAGCGCCAGAATCTCACCACCAAGCCGCTCGGCCAGCAACATTGCGAGCGCAGATTTGCCCGACGCCGTTGGACCGGCAAGAAAACAGCAGCAAGGAATCAGAGTGTCAGGGAAAGACATAAGGCAAGTCTAAGCATACACGGCTCCGTATCAAGCGGATCGGCTGAAGACCCCGGTTGCGTTTCTCACCGAAAGTGCGCGGCGATGGCAGTTGGAGTGGAAAATGGCAGAGCAGCGGTCGCGGGAATTCACCGGTGCTGATTCATCCATGACGACAGGGAATTTGCAGGATTCTCTTGCTGCAAATCTGATCTGTAAGAAACCGAAAAACTTGTTAGCATCCACCGGAAATTCCCTTTCCTCCCATTCCCAGGTTCTCTGCTCAGGTTTGCCATGCGCTGGTCACAGACGTTTATTCCGACCATGAAGGAAGTTCCTGCCGAAGCCGAAGTCCCCAGCCACCAGCTGATGCTCCGTGCCGGGCTCATTCGTCAACTCATGGCCGGCGCCTACACCTGGCTGCCGCTCGGCTATCGTTCCGTTCGCAAAGTTTCTGAGATTGTCCGCCAGGAAATGGACCGTGCCGGCGCGATCGAACTGTTCATGCCGGCATTGCAGCCGATCGAGATCTTTGAACGCACCGGCCGCCGTGAAGCCTTTGGAAATGTGCTGTTCAACTTCGAAGCACGCCGAGGCGACCGTCGCCTGCACTTTGCTCTGGGCCCAACCCACGAAGAAGTCATCACTGATCTCATCGCCAAACACGTCGGCAGCTACCGCCAGCTCCCGATCACCCTCTACCAGATTCAGACCAAGTTTCGCAACGAAGAACGGCCGCGTTTCGGAGTCCTTCGTACCAGCGAATTCCTGATGAAGGACGCGTACAGCTTCGGCACCTCCCTCGAACAACTCAACGCGGCCTACGATGCCATGTACCAGGCCTACTGCCGCATCTTCGAACGCTGCGGCTTAAAATACCTCCCGGTCGAAGCTGAAAGCGGCCCGATCGGCGGCGACGCCTCACACGAATTCATGGTCCCCGCCAGCAACGGCGAAGACTTTGTTATCCACTGCCCCTCCTGCAGCTACGCTGCCAATCAGGAGCGAGCAGACACCGGCCGGCTCGCCAAACTTCCCGAACCGCCCTCCGCGGCTCCTGCCCCTGTCAAGGTTGATACGCCACAGGCCGGCAGCATCGAGCAGGTCAGCCGGATGCTCAAAGCCAGCCCCCAAAGCTTCATCAAAACGCTCATCTACAAAGCCGATGGTCAGCCGATCGCCGTGCTGCTTCGCGGCGACCACTCAGCCAACGAAGGCAAGATTCGTCGCGCCGCCAAAGCCACCTCCGTCGAACTCGCTGACGAAGCCACTATTCTCAAAGTGACCGGTGCCCCGGTTGGATTTGCCGGGCCGATTGGTCTGCAGTGCCCATATCTCGTCGATCACGATGCCGCTCAGGTCACTGCGGCCGTCATCGGTGCCAATGAGCGCGATGCACACCTCACAGGTGTCATCCCGGGGCTCCACTTCCCCGTGACCGCCACCTTCGACCTCCGCAACGCCGACAGTGGTGACCCCTGTCCCAGATGTGCAGGCACTCTGCAGATGGTCCATGGCATCGAAGTTGGCCACGTGTTTAAGCTTGGTACAAAATACAGCGTCTCTCTGCAGGCCTCCTACGTCGATGCTCAGGAACAGTCTCATCCCATCATCATGGGCTGCTACGGGATCGGTGTTACCCGCGTTGTCGCTTCCATCGTCGAAACCTGCCACGACGAAAACGGCATCATCTGGCCGCTCCAGACCGCACCATATACCGTTCAGCTCATTCCGCTCAACGTCACCGATCCTCTCGTCATTCAGGTCGCCAATCAGCTCTACGGGCAACTCAGCGACGCAGGTATCGATGTGCTCATGGATGACCGCGACCAGAGACCCGGCTTCAAGTTCAAGGATGCCGACCTGATTGGAATTCCCCTCCGTGTCACCATCGGTGGCAAGGGACTCGCAGAGGGCATCACCGAAGTCAAGTGGCGCCGCTCCCCGGAAACGCTCCGCGTACCCGTCAGCGAAACCGCCGCAACGGTACAGCGACTCATCAGGGAATGCGGTGGCTGAAGCGGAACCGGGCAAACAAAAAACAGCCCGTCCTGGTGGACGGGCTGCTGTTGAGAAGCCTCATTGAACTTGACAGTTGAAATTCGACTAGTGGCCGCTGAGCGACTGTACCTTGTAACCGCCGGTTGACTTGAAGTACAGGTGCAGAATCACATAACAGGCCAGCATGAAACTGGGAAACATGGCCATTTTCGCCAGTGCATCGAACTGCCCGGATTTCTTAGCGGCCGCGATTGCGGTTTTTGCTGCCTCGTCAGTGACAGTGCTCTCCTTCTTCGGGTCAATCGCCTTGTAGCTGATTCCCAGGTAAGCCTTGTCCGTCAGCACCTGTTCAGCCGCAGTTTCCGCCTTCGCTACCAGCTCTGTACTGGTTGTACGTTCCTGCAAAAATCCGATGTACGGCGTCCCCAGAACACCAACCGCGATCATGCCGATTCCGGAGATGGCATTGAGTGTGAGAGCTCCGCCTTTGGGACACTGTTCAGCAGTCACACCCAGCATTGTGGGCCAGAAGAATGTCTTGCCGAAACCGTAAAGGGTGGCTGCGATAAAGATCAGACCAATGCCGGCACTGCCACACAGTGACAGGGCATAAAGACCGGAAATAGCCAGCACAGAACTGGCAATCAGCAGACCAATCGGCGACAGACTGTGCACGATTGGGCCAGCGAAAAATCGCAGCACCATCATGATGGCAGAGGTGTACACCAGCACCCACACTGGATTGCGGCCCACTTCCTCCATCGGCTTTTCCATCAAACCGCTGATCCACGCATCGGTACCGATTTCAGTTGTCGCCAGCGGCATCATGATGATGATCAGGAACGCCATGATCGCTCGCCCGATGCTGCCGGTATAGATGCCGAAGGCAATGGTCACGACAGCTGTGAGTACTGGTGCGATGTAGCGAAGGTTGCCTTCGCTCCAGCCAAACACCTGACCCAGCTGCATAAAGATCAGGCCAAAGGCGACGAATGCACCGAATGCACCGAATTCCCCAAGCATTTCGCGGTAGGACACCCCGGCTGCTTCGTTTTCGCTCTTCGGAAACTTTGCGCCCGCCAGCATGACGAGATAGACGATGGCTGGAAGAGCGACCAGGCCGACGACAATTCGCCAGTCACCATTCTTGAGCGTGTCTGAAAGAGCAATGGTAGCCAAACCGCAGAACACCAAACCGCCCGGCCATCCAGCGTGCAGAATATTCAGCCACTTCGTCTTTTCGCGGCTGAACATCGACGCGACAACCGGATTGATGAAGGCCTCAACCGTCCCATTGCCCAGCGCCAGAATGATGCTGGCAAGGTACAGCAGGTTGTAGCCGGACTTCTGGGCTTCCGCCAGAGCTGCTCCTTCGACACCCGCAATCCTGCTGTAGGCCATGCAGGCCAGCAGCAGGTACAGAGCGAAGCAGGCAAACGAAAAGAACATCGCGATCTTGTAGCCAATCCGGTCAATCACCAGACTGAACAGAATGATCGAAATTGCAAATGGCCAGATCCCCGCACCGATCAACTCACCGATCTTCACAGAGTCCAGGCCGAACTCCGATCCAAATCGCACGTTGCAGAGCGTGATTCGGCTGACAAAGGCAAACGAGGTCGTGACAAGCGCGATGAAACAGCCCCAGAAGATCGTCTTCTGGCCTGAATCCGTGGCATCGGCGACTGTGGGTTCCGCCATAACAGGTGTTCTCCGGGAAAAATCGAGGAATGCGGGACAAAACTGTCAGGAAATCCGGCGATCGCCGAATGCCTGCAAGGGCAAACCGAATCCTAGCGGGCGCCGCCCTCTCTTTGCAATCCGCTCATTCGTTCCACATTTGGGAAATGAACGGAATTCTGCTGGAAATCCGGCTCATGCGTCCTGTCAGCACGACCGCAATGCCCGAATCATTCCCGACGCCTTGTGCAGCGTTTCGCGATACTCATCCAGCGGATTTGAATCCGCAACCACGCCACCACCCACCGGAAACTGCACCCATCCGTCCGCCCACGTGAACGTGCGAATCAGGATGCTGCTGTCAAAGGCTCCCTGCGGCCCCAGTGCAAACAAACTGCCGCACCACGCCCCCCGCACCACCTGCTCAAGCTCTGAGATGATCTCCATCGCACGGATCTTCGGAGCCCCCGTGATCGATCCTCCCGGGAAACAGCCCGACAGCAGATCCCAGACATCCCGACCGGCTGCCAGTTGCCCCTCCACGGTCGAAACCAGATGCAGCACCGTCTCGAACCGCTCAATCTCACACAGCCCCGTTACCTTGACCGAACCACGAGCGCAGTTTCTGGAAATGTCGTTGCGAAGCAAATCCACGATCATCACATTTTCTGCCCGATCCTTTTCACTGGCTGCCAACTCTGCGCCCACGTACAGGTCCGCGATCGGTGATCGCTGCCGGCGCCGCGTGCCCTTAATTGGCCGCGTTTCCACGCGACCGTCGGCATCCACTTTCAGAAATCGTTCCGGCGAGGCACTGATCACTGCAGTGTCTTCGTGAAGCAGCAGTCCACAGAAGGGGGCCGGATTCAGACGACGCAGCTTCAGAAACAGCTCCAGCGGAGTCCCTGGCCATTCGGCGTGCAGCTGCTGTGACAGATTCGCCTGAAAGATATCTCCCGCACGAATATACTCGATCACTCGCTCCACCGCCCCGACGTATGAAGCGCGAGTGAAATTGGAATACACCTCGGTCGTTGGTTCGATGCGGTGCAGATCCCCAGGAAAAGTCAGTCCGCGCGGAACTTTTGCGGATACTTTTGAAGAACTTCGGTGCAGCGAAGGACAGTCTTCTCCCTGCCATCGCCGCTGAATCCACTCCAGCCGCTCAGAATCGCCTCCGTTCAGTGGCAGCACCCAGGCTGTGATCGTTTGCTGGAGGTGATCCTGAACGATGGCCCAGTCAAACAGCCCCGCAAGGATCGCCGGAGTCCTGAATGCATCGCGGGGTGGACGCGGAAGCCGTTCAAAGGCCGCTCCCAGTTCATAGCTGAGCAGCCCTGCGATGCCGCCGCAGAAGGGGGGCAGCTGCGGAGAATGACCATGCTGCACGTTCTTCAGTTCCAGTTCCCAGCTTCGCAGCGTCTGAAATGGATCACTGCCGTAGACAGTGCGGTCAATTCTGCAGATGCGAGCGGGATCAGAGGTGAGTACGCTGTAGCGGGAATCGCGTTCCCGATGTCGTCCGGCACTGTCCAGGATCAGCAGAAACGGATCATCTGCGAAGCAGCAGGCTTTGTCCGCCAGTGATGAACCGGGCTCCAGCTGGAGAGGCATGCTTAACACGCGAGAGCAACCTCCGGGATGGTGCAGGGCGGATATGCAGGCGGGCGCCGGAACAGATCCGGCGCCCGCGGAAAAAGAGGGACTTCTCAGCCTGACGGATTATTTACCGGCAGCCTTCGCTTTGAGCTCTTCAAATTTGGTTTTGAGTTCAGCAGCCTTTTTGACTGCCTCATCGGATTTGGTCTTCAGCTCATTGGCTTTGGCAGTGGCTTCGTCGGCCTTTTTCTTTTCGGCGTCGGCGGCCGCCTTTTTCTCTTCGGCGGGTTTCTTGAGCGGTTCGACGGCGGCGGTGGCAGTCGTCACCACTTTGGCAGCCTCAGTGGCGGCCGTTTCGGCAGCGGTGACAGCGTCTTTCGGTGAATTGGGATCGGCCTTCAGATCCGCCAGAGCCTTATCCGCGGCGGCTTTGGCAGCGTTGGCGGTTTCAAGCGCCTTATTGGCGGCATCAAGAGCACCCTGGGCTTCTGCATGAGCTTTTGCGGCGGCCTCGCTGGCGGCAGCGGTGTCGGCGACAACTTTGGCCTGGGCAGTCACCATGGCTGCGAGTTCTTCAACGAGCTTACCAGCGTCTTCGGAGGCTCGGCCGGCTTCTGCAACTTCGCGTTCACGATCCTTTTTGAAATCGGGGACGATCTGAATTTCCGGAATCGCAGCCTTGAGAGCTTCTTCGCCGGCTTCAGTGACGGGCGTCTGCCAGACGAAAAGTCGGCGAAGCGATTTGACGGCAGCGAGTTGAGCGAGTCCGGCGTCGGTGATTTTGGTTTCGTAGATGTTCAGGTATTCCAGAGCAGGCAGGCCGGCCAAATGAGGCAGGCCGGCGTCAGTGACAGCGGTTTTTTCGAGGTGCAGTCGGCTGAGCCCCTTCAGGCCGGCGAGATGAGCCAGCCCGGCGTCGGTGATCTTCGTGCCACGCAGGTTGAGTGCATAAACGCTGGCTGCGTCCTTGAGAATTGCAAGGGTTTCGTCGTTGACTTCCTTGTCGGACAGGTGGAAGGCGACGGTCAGTCGAGCATCATTTTTGGCGAGCGGCATAGCCTGCCCACCAGCTTCCGTGATTTTCTGAATGAGCGCCTTGTCAGCGTCGGTGAGGTCCTGAGCCGTTGCGGCAGCAGGAAGCAGGGTCAGAACGCCAAGCAGGCAGAGAACGTGTTTCACTGGTGGTCCCCCTGAATTCGCCAGTCTGGTGGCTGTGGAGTTGGTGGAACAATTTTGAGCTCAGAGGATAAGCATCTGGGCGGCTGAAAACAATACCGCAGGAAAAATGGCATGGAACGTCGCCTGAATTGATCCGGGAATCCGGAAATTCGGAGCGATTTTACTTGACTCGGGGCGAGCTTCTGCATGTCCCCTGGCCCTCAATCCGACACTCCGCATGCACGCGGCTTCGTGCCAGTCGCAGCACCAGTCCCACCGCAGAAAGGCTCACAAGCAGATTTGTGCCGCTATAGCTGACCAGCGGGTGCGGCACTCCTTCGGGTGGCACCTCGGTGGCACCTGAGTGGCACCATCGCTACGGCCACGGCGATGTTGGCCATGGCCTGAAACACCAGCTGCGTCAGCAGCACCGCCTCAAGGTGCATGGCACCTTGAGCAACTGGTTCCAAACGCATCCCAGCCGCATGGCGGCAGCCTGCGGGCAAAC
>Ga0172373_10005871_pt1 | contig 16628 bp, 18 predicted proteins | sample Lak10m_2_FD_114546 | JGI IMG/M metagenome (GOLD analysis project Ga0172373, IMG submission 114546) | Freshwater microbial communities from Kabuno Bay, South-Kivu, Congo - kab_092012_10m | ecosystem: Environmental > Aquatic > Freshwater > Lake | place: Democratic Republic of the Congo...
GGGTGGATCTCAAAAGCGAGCTCTTCACCTACCAGATCGACGAAGAGGCGCTCGCCCTGGCGCGCGCCATGGACGGGAAGCTCCTTTTGGTGACCAATGTGGCCGACCTCGCCCCCGAAGCGGTGGTGGCGCAGTACAAGGCGCTCGCCGACATCGAACGCGGTTTCAAGGTTCTGAAGTCGGAGATCGAGATCGGGCCGGTGCACCACCGGTTGCCGGATCGGATCCGGGCGCACGCGATGATCTGTTTCATCGCCCTGGTGCTGCAGCGGGTGATGCGGGCGCGGTTGCGTGAGATGCCTGTCCAGAACGTCGTCTCGCCCGAGCGCGCGCTCTCGATCCTGCGTCGCATACAGACCCACCGGATCGTGTTCGCGGATGAACGGGTCGTCACGGGCATTTCCACGCTCGATGCCGAGCAACTCGCCATCCTGAAGAGCCTGCGGGTCAAAAAACCGACTTCTAGCGACAGCTACGTCAACTTGTAGTGGAGCGTTTTTGCGAAGGCTCCAATCGAATCAATGAGTTGCCCTGCAAACTGTCGAACTCGGGGGGGCACGACCACCGAGACCGAGCGCGAGGCGCTGTGAATCTACGGTACATGCTCGATACGAACATCTGTATCTACCTGATGAAGCACCAACCGCCGCAGGTTCGGGCGCGCTTTGCAGAGTGCTTCGTCGGCGATGTGGTGATCTCGGCCGTCACGTTGGCCGAGCTTGAATTTGGCGTGGCCCGCTCGGGCGAGGCGAGGGCGCACAATCAGCGGCTGCTCGATACCCTGCTTGAGGACCTCCCGGTGACACCGTTCGACCGCCATGCAGCGCGCGCCTATGGGCCGTTGCGCGCCGCAAGTCGTGAAAGGAACAAAGATGCGCTCGACAAACTGATTGCCTCGCATGCGACATCGCTCGGTGTCGTGCTGGTCACCAACAACGAGGCGGATTTTCGCGGGTTTCCTGGGTTGGTGGTCGAGAACTGGATCAACAACCACTGACATCGCTGCGAGCGAAGGGGTGATCGAGCAAGTCGGCAACACGGTGCTCGCGATGGGCTAAACTGCATCGGTGACTGCCGAGTTTCGTTGGCTCCTCGCCTATACCAAACCCCGCGGCGAACAAACCGCCGAAGACAACCTGCGCCGGCAGGGGTTCGAAGTGTTCTCACCGTACCTCGCCCTGCAAAAGCGTCGACGTGGCAAATGGGTGTGGGTCGATGAGCCGCTCTTCCCCCGTTATCTGTTCGTCGGCGCGCGAGCGGAGCAATCCATCGCCCCCATTCGTAGCACCGTCGGGGTCACCGCGCTCGTTCGCTTTGGGGGTGAGGTGGCCGAAGTGCCGGCCAGCCTCATCGCCGATTTGCAGGCCGCTGCCAAGCACACCGCCACGCGTCAGTACCGCTTCGTGCAGGGGCAGTCGGTGCGCATCGTGGGCGAGCATTTCTCGGGGATCGAGGGGGTCTTCCAGATGCAGGAGGGCGAGGCGCGCGCCCACGTGCTCGTGAACCTGCTCGGTCGGCCGTCTATGGTGCGAGTGGAATTGGCCGATGTCGTGCCGGAGTCCGGCGCGTGAAGCTCGTCGTGGTGGGGCTGGGCCGCGTCGGCCTCTCGAGCGCCGCGCTGCTTGCGGCGCGGCATACCGTGGTCGGGCTCGATGTGGATGCTGCGCGAGTGGCGAAGGTCAATCGCCGCGAGAGTCCCATTGAAGACGCGGAACTTGCCGAGTGGCTCAAAGACCGCCCGCTCGATTTGCGGGCCACCACCGATGCCGCAGCCGCCTACGCCGGCGCCGAGGTGGTGGTCATCGCCACGCCCACCAACTACGATCCGATCACGCAGCGCTTCGATACCGCGTCGGTGGAGAGTGTGATTGCCGCCGCCGCGCAGGCAGCACCCGATGCGACGCTCGTGATCAAATCGACGGTGCCGGTCGGCTTCACGCGCGCTGCGCGACAACCTCTACCCCTCGCGCATCGTGGTGGGCGATCGTGGACCGCGAGGCGCGGCGGTCGCGCAGCTGTGGCGCGAGGCGGCGCTCGTCGCGGATGTGCCCGTGCAACTCACGGGCAGCACCGAGGCGGAGGCCATCAAGCTCTTCGCCAATACCTATCTCGCCATGCGCGTGGCGTACTTCAACGAACTCGACAGCTACGCGCTCGCTCAGGGACTCGCGACGCGCGAGATCATCGAGGGCGTGTGTCTCGACCCGCGGATCGGCCCGGGCTACAACAATCCCTCGTTCGGCTACGGCGGCTACTGCCTGCCCAAAGATACCAAGCAGCTCCTCGCCAACTACGAGACGGTACCGCAGACCCTGATCCGCGCCATCGTCGAGGCCAACGCCACCCGTAAAGACGTGATCGCTGCAGACATCCTGCGGCGCAACCCCCGCGTGGTCGGCATCCATCGGCTCGTCATGAAGGCCGGTAGCGACAACTTCCGCGCCAGCAGCGTGCAAGGGGTGATGAAGCGCCTGCGGGCCAAGGGCGTGGCGGTGATCATCTACGAGCCGACGTTGCAAGAGCCCCGTTTCTTCGAGGCTCCCGTGCTGACTGATCTCGCCGCGTTCAAGGCGGCGGCCGACCTGATCGTTGCCAACCGCCTCGCCCCCGAGCTCGAAGACGTCCGCGAGAAGGTCTACAGCCGAGACTTGTTCGGCACGGGGTAGGGGGCTGGCATCGCCGCATGTCAAACAGCCATCCCGCCTGAGTGCTGTCATCTGCGAAGATTGCCTGGCCGCTTGTTATCCTCTGCCCCATGGACCCCGCTCCTCAGCGCCGCCTCGCGGCGATCATGTTCACCGACATCGTCGGCTACTCGCGCCTGATGGGGGCGGACGAGGCGCGGGCCTTGCGTCTGCTTCGACTCGGCGACGAGTGCGGTGCGCTGTGCCATTGCGATTCAGGGGACCCTCGCCGAGCACAATCAATCGGCCGCCCCGGCGGAGCGCGTGGCGGTACGCATCGGCGTGCACCTGGGCGATGTGATCGTGCGCAACGGCGATCTGTTCGGTGATGGCATCAACGTCGCAGCCCGGCTGCAGCCGCTCGCCAAGCCGGGCGGTGTGTGCATCTCCAATGCCGTGTATCAGGCGGTGCTCAAAAGCGTCGACCCGAAGCCCATACTCGTCGGCGAGGTCGAGCTCAAAAATATCCTCGAGCGGCATGTGATCTATGAATTCCCGCCACTCTATGATGCACCCGTATCGGAGGCCGGGGAGGGCCCGTCAGAGCGCCGTTCTAACCACAGTGTCGGTGCACGCATCGATCGGGTGGATGACATGCCGCCGCCGGTACCGGCGGGCACCCATGCGCTCAAGGGGATTGGGGTCACTTTGAGCGCGCTGGTGCTGGGCTTTGCGCTATCAGACTGGGCGAACGATCGGCCGGTTTCACTCTCCGGGGTGTTCGAAATTCTGCAGCGCAGTGATGGGCTCACGCTCTTCTTGGGGATTTTCGTCGTGGCGAGCATGGTGATGGCTCACCTCGTACGGCCGATTTCCAAGCGCTATGTGTTTGACGACATCCGCGGCGTCGATGAGTGGCTGGAGTGGGCGGTCATGGAACTCGGCTGGTGCGCGCCATCCAAGCGTGGCAAGGCGCTGCAGTTCAGTCCGAGCGTCTTTACCGCGCTCGTGTGGGGCTGGATGAAATTGTCGGTGTGGGTCGATGGCAACTCGCTCACGGTGGTGGGCCCGGCCGTGTTTGTGCAGCGCCTGACGCGCACGGTGATGGCGACGTGGAGCCCCGCGGCTCTGACGCCGCGTGGCGGCTGATCGGCGGTTATGGCGCGCCGATCGCCAGCTTGATGTCCTTTAGCAAAAGAAAAAGATGCATCGGGTCGCTCGGGCTAGGTTCGAAATCAAAACCGAGATACCAATCGCGGGCCGTCTGGTTCTTGGCGTGCACCAGAAGCGCGCGAATCCCAGCGATGTCCGCCGCTTGCGCGGTCCGAAGCATTGCATCGCTGAGCAAAGCGCTGCCAAGTCCACAGCGTTGATGTGACCTATCGACTGCCAAACGCGCCAAGATCATCACCGGCACCAGATGTCGAGACAGTCCCTTGGTCATGCGGGGCGTCGATGCGGCTGGCGTTACGCTGCCGACCGCCAGGCTGTAAAAGCCCGCCACCGTTCCGGCGTGACAGCACACGTAGGTTTGCGCTGCCGACGCTTGCTGGTTAGCGAGCGCATGGCGTTGCAAGAAAAGATCAAGTGCGGGTTCGCCGCAAAAGAAATCGCGAACGGAGTCCGCAGCGCTGAGCTTGCGGATAGGTTCGTAGACCGTCACGGTCGTTGCGGGAGTCTGGCCTCGGAAAGTAGCTTTTTGAGTCGTGGTTTCGCTCGAACTGGCCGGTCTAACGCCGCCTGAAACTCCCGCCATCGCTCGGCGCGCAATGCAAATCGAGAGCGATCAGCGAGTGCGTGATTCGCGGCTTGAATTCCCGCATCCAATAGGAATTCGCTGACGTTCTTCTGAGTCGACTTGGCCGCCTGTTGCAGCAGCTTTTTTTCGGCCGCGCTGGTGCGCACGTCGATACGCTTCGACTTGGGTGGGGTAGAAGAGGGCATAAAAGGTGACCTCTGGGCGAGCGTACTCATGTTACCGTCCGGACAATGTACTGACAATAATGGTCGACAGGGGCCGCCAGCCCGTCCGGCGACCGCTTACGCGTAGAACGGATCGCCTTCCTTAGTGACCACATCGACCGGCTGCGGCAGGCTTGCGAGTAGGGGCGCGGGGTCGATCTGCAGCGCCACACGCACCGCGTCTCCGTAGTGCGGCAGCTGTGTGAGTGCCGCGACGAAGCGCTGATAGAGCGACTCGGCGTTGAGTTCTTCGCCGCCGCGGCGCGCACCGCGGCCACCATCGAACCACGGCCATTGCAGCGCTTCATCGCGCAGGTGATGGAACAATCGCCACAGCTGTGTGCCGTCTCGATCGTGCAGCAACGGGGGCGCGTAGTGTTCTGCCAGCAGGTCGCGACGCGTAGCATCGAGCACGAGGCCGCCATCAAGGGTCAGGCGGCCCACTCGCGGGCCAGCAAGCTTCGCGAGTTGCAGGGCAAGAGGGCTCGCTAAACCCACGGCGTGAAGATCGAACTCGCTGATTCCTGAGCCCTCGATGCCGGCCAGCAGATGCGCGGCCCAGCTTTCGGGGCTGGCATCAGGCGGCAACGGATCGGAGAGGCCACACCCCGGTAGGTCTGGCGCCCACACGCGGCGTGTGCCGAGTTGCACAGTGGCGAACGCTGCGACATCGGCGGATGAACCCGGAGGTGCATGCAGCACGACTAACGCCCGGCCCTCGCCACCCTCGCGGATCTGCAATTGCCGAGAGCCCAACGGGAGATAATGTCGCGCGAGCCCGAGCCCCGCAGGGTGTGCCCGGGTTGCCGAGGCACTCGCGGCAGTCGCACTCGCCGACGCTTTGGAGTAGCCAAACGCCTCGCGCACCGCGGCACGCCACGCTGCATCGTCGGCCGGCAGGCGTCGAACCGCCCCGCAGGGCGGCAGGAGTTGTTCGATCGCATCGAGGAAGCCAAACAACACATCATCCGCCCGCGCCATGACGGTGGTTGGGGTGGTGAGAGCGGCCACTGCGGGTCTTGCCGCGTAGCGCATGGCGGCCGAATACGCCATCGAGTAATTCGGGCCTGCCGAGAATAGATCGACCGCGTATTCGTGCAGTGCTTCGGGCGCAGGTTCGTCGGTGGGCATGCGCGCGGCGGGGCGAATGTCGAACCATGGGAAATAGCGATGCAGGTCGCGGATCTTGGTCCACTGCGTGGCGATGTACGCCCCCGTCGTGTCGGGCACGAAGGGACTCATGTAGCGCTCGATGAATGCATCGGCCGAAGGCTGCGGCGGGATGGAGATGCCATCGAGCAGCAGGTGACCGATGAGTCCCGGGTGGCGCACCGCGCACGCGACCGCAATCTTTGAGCTGGTGTGAAAGGCGTAAACCGTTGCGCCCGTCAAGCCGAGCGCGCGCAGTGCGGCTGCGAGCGCATCGGCGAAATCTTCGATCTCCGGGCGCGGTGTGGTGGGCAGCGGGTCGGAATGTCCGTATCCCGGCGTGTCGAGTGCATACACCGTGAACGCATCGCTGAAGTGCTGCAGCGATCGAGCATGCAGAAGTGAGGAGCGAGGGCTGTCGTGCAGCATCACCACGGCGGGTCCGCTGCCGCAAACGCGGTAGTGCAGGTGGCGACCGTCCACGAGGACGAAGCCGCGGCGTGGAGTGCGGACGTTGGGCATCATGGGACAAACTCCACGGTGAGAGATTCGGGCGTGCGCAGCAGCATCACAAAATCTCCATCGCTACCTGATCGAGGTCCGCCGTGCACGATGCCCGCCGGGCGCCAAAAATAACCACCCGGTTCGTGGTTGAACACCGTCTCGCCGCTCTCGAGACGCTCGATGAGTCGGTAGCGGCCCTGCACGATGTAGCCCTCTTCCACGGTTCGATGTCGCTCGAAGGGCAGTGCGAGATCAGCACCGGCGCGTAGCAGCCAAGTGCGCTGACCGGTGGACGGCACGCTCAGCAAGTCGCGCACTTCGAGCGCCAGCGACCGGCCGGTGTCGCGCGCGGCGATCACTCCGCTGCGCCAGTCGGCAGATGTCGTGGTCACGGTGCGCAGCGTTGCACCATCGGTGGGGCGTGGTTGATCGGCATACACGAGGATGGTGGCGCCGCAAGGGCTTGTCATGCTGAGCGCCACGCTGGCGGGCACGTGCACGTAGCCCCACTCGGTCAGCGTCGTGTCGGCGATCGTCAGTTCGCCCGTCAACACGAATATCTCCAAGGTGTACGCACTCGGCGAAGGCCCGCTGATCGTCCAGCCTGCCGGTAGATCCAACTCGGCGACGTACTCGCCCCTCGGATGGCGATGAATGAGGCGAACCGAGGCCTCGCCCCATTCGGCAAGGCGAACGGGGGCCACGGCGGCGGCTGAACTGACGATGGTCATGGTGGTATCTCCGCGCGTGCTCAACGCCCCGCCATTACGGTAAGGTGTTGTGCATGGTCGAAGTCTATCCAATGCTGCAGTTCACGCACATTCTGCTGTTCGTGTATTGGCTGGGTGCGGACCTCGGCGTGTTCATGGCTTCGCATTATGTCGCGAGGCCTGATCTGCAGACCGACGAACGCGCGCGGTTCCTGGCGTTGCTGGTGTCGCTCGACATGGGGCCGCGAACGGCGCTCGTGCTCATGATCCCGACGGGCTCGGTGATGATCTGGCTCGCGGGCTGGTTGCCACTGACGGGCATCGCCACCGTCATGATCGTCGGCGTATCGACCGGGTGGCTCGCGCTGGTGTGGTTCCTGCATCGCCGCAGCGCCGCCAACACGTTGTGGCGAACGCTCGATCTCAGTGCGCGTCTCGTGGTGGTGAGTGCAATGTTCTCTCTCGGCGCGCTCATCATCACCGGCACCGTCGTCAGCGGCCCGCTGTGGCTCGGCGTCAAGTTCATGGCCTATGCGGCAGCGGTGCTCTGTGGGCTTTTGTTGCGCGGTGTGCTCCGAACCTGGGCCACCGGGTTTGGCGAACTTCGCGACCCGCTAACGCTGCAACAAGGCAATGCGCGCATCGCACACGCCAAACGGATCTCGACCCGCTACGCGATGCTGTTGTGGGCGTGCGTACTCATCGCGGCGTTTTGCGGCGTCGTAAAACCTGTGCTGTAGTGTGGCCGGAGCAATCAGGGGGTCGACCCATGCGGGCGCATATCGAGTTCATCCAGTCGCAGTGGCTGCCTTGGGACGAGACCGTGTTGGCTGATGCTCGGCCTGGTGCTGCGGCGCGAGTGCTAAGCCACGATCCTGCCGACGGCGCCTGCAGTCTGATAGTGCGATATCCCGCGGGTTACTCGCGCGGCCCGGACTGTATCGATGCCGATGAAGAGTTCATCGTGCTCGCCGGATCGATCGAGATCGATGGCGTGAGGTACGGTCGGCACGACTACGCGCACCTGCCGCGGGGTCTGCTGCGCTCGGGTCTGCACAGTTCGGGCGGTGCCGAAGTGCTCACGTTCTGGTCCTCGCATCCGGTGGCGCGCGCGCCGCGCGCGGGCGATGTTGTCGATACGGCCCGGCTCGTACGGCGTATCGACACGCGATCCATGGAGGGTATGACCGGGCCGCGCAAGCACATGCGCAGCGAGGGGTTCTCGCATGGCGGCACGGTGCACAAGCTCTTGTTCGATGATCCGCTGACGCAGGATAAGACTTGGATCGCAGGGCTACCGCCGTATTGGTCCTGCAACGTGGTCGAGCGTCATCCGGTGTGCGAGGAGGAGTTCGCGCTGGCCGGCGACATTCATATGCCGAACGGTGTGATGCTCGAGGGCGCTTATTTTTGGCGTCCCGCTGACGTGCCGCATGGCCCGTTCGGCACCGTGGGTGGAACGATTCACTTGTGTCGCGGCAAGGGTGGCGTGTACTCCACGCGCTTCGAGCCGGCGCCCAATCCGCCGCGTTGGGATCCGCCCTACAAGCCCGTCGGGCCGCCCGAGGTGTTGCGCTGGGTGCCGGCGGAGGCGTTGCGCCACGCTGATTTCCCCGCGAGCAACGCGTCATAGATGCGCTGCGATTCTCCGCCCACTTTGCGGATCAGTTTTTCGTAGGAGGGTCGCGCGGCAGCGCGCCAGGTCTCGCGCTCAAGGGCGGTGGGCGTGTAAACCTCGACGCCCATCGTCGGCAGACTCGCGAGCAAGTTGGCAGCCCGCGCTCGTTGCCGTCGTCGCGCTTCGGCGATGTCGCCCAAGCCTTTCGCGTACACCGCTTGTTCGGCGGCTTCCAGAGATTGGAACCACTTTTCGCTGATCAACGTGACGCCCATGTCGTAGCTGTGGCGAGTCAGGATGAAGTTGGGCGCCACCTTCGGGATTCCGGAGAGCGAGTACATGATCGTCGAGGTCACACCCGCATCGATCAGCCCTGTTTGCAGCGCCGGTAGCACATCGGAGAAGGGCAGAGTGATCATGTCGGCGCCGATTTCTTCGATCAGCGCCTGCGAGGCGACCGAGGTCGAGGCGCGAATCCGCACGCCACGCGCTTCGCTCGGCGTACGCAGGGGGGCGCGACCGTACATCGACACCCAACCTACATCGCTCCATTGGACGAGGCGTAACCCCTTTGCTGCGAACAGTCTGCGAAACGGCTCGAGCATATAGCGGTCCATGACAAAGTCGACTTCTTCGACCGAGTCATAGAAAAACGGCAGTGACAGGATGGCGATCTCGGGTACGAGGGTGGCGACGCCTGCGAACGAGCCCCCTGCGAATTGAATGCGCCCGCGGCGCATGGCGGCGAAGGTGGATTCCTCGGGCCCGGTCTCGCCGCGGATCAGCAAACGAACATCGTTACTGGGCAACTCTCGCTCAACCCGCGCCTCGAACTCCAGCCATAACTCCTCGTCCACCGACTTCGGTAACGAAAACGCCCCGGCATATACCACCCGGCGACGCGGGCCATCGTTGGCGCAGGAGGCGGCGATGGCGGCAGGCGGTACGACAACGAGATTTTGGAGAAAGCGTCGGCGGTGCATGATCGTCGATGACTATGCCTAGACCCCGAGGGGGCCGCAACCGCCATCACTCGCCACGCCGGCGCGGTGTGTCATGGCGCGGCCGTGTACACTCGAGTCGATGTCGCCGCCCGCCGTGATCCGCCTGCTCGACACCCTTCGTCGCGCCGAACTGCTCGTGACGTTCACGGCATTCACCGTACTGACGGTGGTGATTTTCATTGACGTTCTGGTTCGTGAAGTCTCGGGTACAGGAATCACCTGGGCGCGGGAGATCGGTGTCTACGCCAATGTCGTCGTCACGCTGATCGGCATCGGCCTTGCTTCCGATGCGGGGGCGCATCTGCGACCGCGGTTCGCGGACCGCTGGCTGCCGGCCGCGTGGGATCCGCTGCTCGTGCGGGTCGGCGAGACGCTGACCGCCGTGTTTTGTTTAGCCTTTGCCTGGATCGCGCTACGTGTCGTGCTCGAGACGCGCGAACTCGACGAGCGCTCGGTGGTGTTGCGGATGATCGTCTGGCCGATCCAGGCGACGCTGCCGATAGCCTTTGTGCTGTGCGCGCTGCGCCATGCGGTGTATGCGTCTTGGCCGGTGTTGGCGCCCGCGCCGCGTGATGAGGCGACACCGCCATGATGGTTCTGGGTCTGCTGGGCGTCGTGTTGCTGCTGCTGATCCTGCGACAAAACCTGATGGTCGTGCTCGGTTGCGCGGCGGCCTATGCCTATCTCGTGTGGGGCGACGGCGTACTCGAGTACATCGTGATCGATGGGTGGGATGCACTCAATCGTGACGTATTGCTGTCGATACCGCTCTACCTGCTCGCCGGCAACATCATGGCAGGCGGCGCGATCGCACCGCGACTCGTGCGGCTGATGCGGGCGCTGACTGGGCCCATCCCGGGAGGTCTCGCCATCGCGACCGTGCTCTCCTGCGGCTTGTTCGCAGCGATCGTAGGCTCAAGCATCGTTACGCTACTCGCCGTCGGCAGCATCATGTATCCGGCGCTCTTGCAGGCGGGCTACAGTCGATCGTTCTCGCTTGGCATCATCTGCGCGGGTGGCACGCTCGGCATCATCATTCCGCCGAGTATCCCGTTGATCCTCTACGGCGTGATCACCAGCACCTCGATCGCCGACCTGTTTCTGGCGGGTATTGGTCCGGGTCTGCTGTTGATCGCACTGTTTGCGGTGTACTCGATCGCCATGAACTGGCGTCGCCGGTTGCCGGGCTGGGATCTGGCCGAGCTTGATGCCGCTTTTCGTGCGGGTGCCTGGTCGTTGATGTTGCCGTTGATTATTTTGGGTGGCATCTACAGCGGCTATTTCACAGCGACCGAGTCGGCGGCCGTGGCGCTCGTGTATGCGATCTTCGTCGAGATGGTGGTGCATCGCGAGCTCGAGTGGCGCGGCCTGTTTCGCATCACCGGCGAAACCACTCGACTGCTCGGGTCTCTGTTTCCCGTGCTGATGATGGCGTTATCGCTGAACGTCTTTCTCTCCTATCAGCAGGTGCCGGGCCAGATCGTCACCGTACTCAACGACTGGTTCCAGGGTCCGACGAGTTTTCTGATCGTCACCAACCTGTTGCTGCTCGCGGTCGGGATGGTGATGGACATCGGCTCGGCCATCCTGATCCTCGCGCCTATCCTGCAGCCGATCGCCGAGGCACAGGGTATCGATCCGGTGCACTTTGGCATCATGATGACGGTCAATCTCGAGATCGGTTATCTGACGCCGCCGATGGGACTCAATCTCATCGTCGCGATGGGTGCCTTCCGAGTGGACTTTCAGACGGTGGTACGCGCCGTGCTGCCGTTCATTGCGCTGATGCTCGGCGCGTTGGTGGTCGTGGCGGCGGTGCCGCGACTGTCATTATTCATGCTCAATTGAGCGTCCGCACTCCATTCCTTTTTCACACAGATACCTGCCATGACATTGTTTCGTACAGCGTTCTTACTGACGGCTCTCGCCCTCATGGCCACTCCGCTGAGTGCGCAACAGCGCGGCACCTACACGACCGGGATGGGGTACACGATCGAGGTCAGCTTCAACGGCATCAGCTACACCATGGAAGTCGGCGACGACGACACGTCGATCGCCAACAAGCCCGGCGCACCGCCTGAAAACGGCACGGAGCTGCGTCTCGTGGGCACAGCCGATGCAGCCGAACCGGTCGATGAAGACGAGGCGGAGCGGATGCTGGGGGTCGCCCAGCAATATCTCGCTCGCGTGCAGTCGGCACGCGCCGTGCGTCAGATCGCCGTGTCCTCGAGCAATCCGTGCAGCGATGCTATTTCCGATGCCATTTGGAACGAGGCAAACTAAAGCCATGAACAGCCCCACCGTATCCGCGACCGATACCTCCCTCAGCCGCTCGCTGCGGCCAAGGCACATGTTCATGATCACCATCGGCGGCATCATCGGTGCCGGCCTCTTTGTCAGTAGCAGCGCGGCGATCGCCGTCACGGGCCCCGCCGTGGTGCTGACTTATCTGCTGACCGGCATCTTGCTGCTGATGGTGATGCGCATGCTCGGCGAGATGGCCGTGAGTCACCCTGAGGTGCGCTCGTTCACCGAGTTCGCGTGGCTGGGGCTTGGTCAGTGGGCAGGCTTTTCGGTCGGCTGGCTGTACTGGTTCTTTTGGGTGGTGGTGATTCCGATCGAGGTGATCGCCGCCGCGAATATCCTTGCCGAGCTCGGACTGACCATGCCGACGTGGCAATCCGGGCTCGTGTTGATGGTGGCGATGACGGCCGTCAATCTCACCTCCGCGCGATCCTTCGGTGAGTTCGAGTTCTGGTTCTCCTCCATCAAGGTGAGCGCGATCATTGCCTTCATTCTGGTTTCGGCAGCCTACGTGGCGGGCCTTTATGGGGACGCATCACCAGGGCTGACCCACCTCACCGCTCACGGCGGCTTTGTGCCGAACGGCACACTCGTGATCATCGCGACCGTCACCACCGTGATCTTCTCGATGATGGGCACGGAGGTCGTGACCATCGCCGCAGCCGAGTCCGCTGAGCCTGCGAAATCAGTCGCTCGCATGACCTCCTCGATCATCGGCCGCATCATGCTGTTTTATGTGGGCTCGTTGATCATGATCGTCGCGGTGGTGCCGTGGAACAGCGTCGTGCCCGGTCAGTCGCCGTTCACCGCAGCGCTCGATGCGATGAAGATCCCGTATGCCAGCACCATCATGAGCGTGGTGATCCTCACCGCCGTGTTGTCGTGCCTCAACTCCTGCTACTACATCTGCTCGCGAGTGCTGTTCGTGTTGGCCGAGAAGGGCGATGCGCCGCGTTGGCTCGTCAAGCTCAACGTGCGCCGCGTACCCTCGCGCTCAGTGATGCTCGGCAGTGTGGCGGGACTACTGGGTGTGATCGCGCAGTACTACTCGCCGGATGGTCTATTCGCGTTTCTGGTCAACGCCTCGGGTGCGTTGATCCTCGTGATCTATCTGACGATGGTGGTGTCGCACGTGCGCCTGCGGCGTCAGGCGATTGCCGGCAACGTGCCGCTGGCGATGCCGATGTGGTGGTTCCCGTGGTTGAGCTACGCCACGATGGCGGCCATCGCTGCCGTGCTGCTGGCGATGGCCTTGACCCCGGCGCTGCAGACGCAGTTTTGGACCGGGGCGCTGTCGATTGCGGTGGCGCTGGGCGCCTATGCCGTGGTGGCCCGACGACGCTCGAGGGCTGACTAAACTCCAGTCGATTGGAGAAAAGTCTTGACTTTTCTCCAGATCATGGGATTTTAGTCGGGTGAAGCGCCTTATACAGCCGTGGGTGACGCGCGACCTCGCGCGCAAAATGGTGTTCGTGACTGGCCCCCGCCAGGCCGGCAAGACCACTCTTGCCTCATCGATTGCTGCCGGCGTGCCCGGGGCGCAGATGCTCAACTGGGACGTGTTGGCGGACCGCCGGGTGCTGATGGCACAGAGCTGGGCCCCAACGGCACCCCTGCTCGTCTTCGACGAGTTACACAAAATGGGCGACTGGCGCCATTGGCTCAAGGGCGTTTTCGATGGGCGGCCGGCGGGCCAGTCCATTCTCGTCACCGGCAGCGCGCGTCTCGATGCGTTTCGACAAGCCGGGGAATCGCTCGCGGGTCGTTACTACTCTTGGCATCTGTTGCCGGTCACGGTCAGTGAGCTGGTGTCTGCGACGGCGATCACGCCTGAGGAGGCCTTGACGCGTCTGCTGCACCGCGGCGGATTTCCCGAACCTTTGCTGGCCGAGACCGATACGGATGCGCAGCGATGGCGCCAGCTCTATCTCGATGGGCTGATTCGCGACGACATCCTCGAGCTGTCTCGAATCGCCGAAGTTCGCGCCATGCGACTATTCGTCGAAATGCTTCGCGAGCGCGTCGGCTCGCCCGTATCGCTGGCCTCGATCGCGCGCGACTTGCAGATCTCGGCCACGACGCTCGCGCGCTACCTCGAGATTCTCGAGACCCTGCATATCGTCTTCGTGATCCGTCCGTTCCACCGGAATGTGGCGCGGGCGATTTTGAAGGAACCCAAGGTCTACTTCCACGACACGGGCCTGATCAAAGGCGACGATGGCGCGCGGTATGAAAATGCCTGCGCGACGATGCTTTACGCCGCGGTGCACAGAAAGCGCGACGCCCTGGGACTCGATGCGAGTTTGCATTACATCCGCGACAAAGAGGGACGTGAAATCGACTTCGTCCTGTGCGAGGCGGGCGCGCCGGTCCGATTGATCGAGTGCAAATGGGCGGATGCCGCGGTGCCCGCCTACCTCGCTGCGATGAGCGCTCGATTCCCTAGCGCTGCGGCAACACTCCTCGTGAGGCACCTTCGTCAGCGCGAGCAGCGGGGTGCCGTCGCTGTGGAGCCCGCCGCCGATTGGCTGGCTCATGAGGACGGCGTGCGTCCACGTGAGCACATTGGCGAGATCTGCTAGCCTCAGCGGCGCCAGTGGGAACCCAACTCTGACCAAGAGGCAGATCAATGAATATTCAAGGATTGAGAACGTGGTTGTTGGCATCGGTGTGCCTGGCTTTGATGCCAGCGGGCGCGGCGCTGGGCGCCTCGACCGACAAGGTGTTGCAGGAGGTCGTCGCGGGCGAGTGGCGCTCCGCGGATGACAAGGCGCGTGATGCCGCGCGCAAGCCCATCGAGAACCTGCAGTTCTGGGGCCTGAAGCCCGGGGCGAGCATCCTCGAGGTGCAGCCGGGTGGTGGCTGGTGGACGCGGATCCTTGCGCCGTACGCCGCTCGGACCAACGGCCGTTACGCCGCGACCGCGGCGGATCTCGGCAATCCGTCGTTGTCTGAGGCGGCACGCAAGTCGCGCGCGGATTTTGCAGCGCGTTATGCCGACGAGAAGATTTACGGCAAGGTCGATCTCGTGAATTGGAGTGCGACCGCGGCACCGCTTGCCGAGGGCAGCTATGACTTCATTCTCGTCTCGCGGGCGATCCACGGCTGGATGCGCGTTGACGGGCTGCCGGATCGTTACTTCGCTGAGCTCGCTCGTTCGCTGAAGCCGGGTGGCGTGCTTGCGATCGAGCAGCATCGTGGCAACCCCGGTCCGCAGGATCCGAAGGCCGCGAGTGGTTACGTGACTGAAGCGTTTGTGATCGATGCGGCGAAAAAAGTCGGCCTCACGCTGGCGGTACGCTCTGAGCTCAATGCCAACGCCAAAGATACGAAGGATCACCCCTTCGGTGTTTGGACGCTGCCGCCGACCCGCATCACTGTGCCGTATGGTTCGGGCAAGGCACCGGATCCGACCTTCGATCGCACCAAGTACGATGCGATCGGCGAATCGGATCGCATGACGCTGCGCTTCGTGAGGGCAGCACGCTAAGGCGATCAACCGCGCACCGGCAGGCAACCTTGCGTGCCGGTTGCGCGGCCTCAGTTGCGGCGAATCACGATCTTGCCGACGTGCTCGCCGCTCGCCAGATAAGCCAGGGCTTGCGCCGCTTCATCGAACGCGAATACGCGGTCGATGTGCGGCGTGAGTCCGTTCGCCACACTCGCGCGCAGTAGATCCTCGAGATTGCGGCGGCTGCCCGAGGTGATGCCCTTGAGTATCACGTTGTTGAGGATCAATGGCCCGAGATTGGGCGGCGCTGGCGCGGGACCGCCGAGGGCCCCGAGCAGGCCCACCCGCGCATTTGGTGCGCAGGCCGCCAAAGATTGTGAGAGGGTCGAAGCACCCACCGTCTCGACTACGATGTCGACACCACGACCGCCGTTGGCGGCGCGCACGGCCTCGTGCCAGGCGGGTTGCGTGCGGTAGTTGACGGTGATGTCGGCGCCGAGCTTGCGGCAGAGCGCAAGTTTCTCATCGCTCGAGGAGGTAATCGCGACCCGAGCCCCGCACATCTTCGCGATCTGCAGTGCGAGCACTGCCACCCCGCCCGTGCCGAGCGTGAGTACCGTATCGCCCGCCTTGATGCGGCCCAAGGTTTCGAGTACCGCCCAGGCCGTGATGCCTGCTGCGCCGAGTGCGGCGGCCGACTCGAAGGAGAGGCTCTCCGGAAGCCGCACCAGCGAACTCGCGGGTAGGACGATGCGCTCGGCGAGCCAACCATCGCGGGTATTGCCCGCATCAGCGGCGAAGATGGCCGGGTCGTAGTCGCCATCGGTCCAGAGCGTGAAGTGCGGCGCCGTCACCCGCTCGCCAAGCTTCAGGCCTGTGACCCCCGGCCCCATTTCAACGATGACGCCTGCGCCATCGCCCACCGGAATACGCTCGGCAGGTTTGCGCACACCATAACGACCCGCGAGGATGTCGAGGTCGCGATGATTGAGCGACGCAGCGCGCATTTCCACCACCACTTCGCCAGCGCCGGCCGCCGGTGCGGGGCGCTCGATGCGCCCGAGCGAGCCCAGCCCTTGTTGCGTGCCGATCTGGTAGGCGCGCATCGTCGTCGCGGTGCCGCTGCCCCTTGCGGTGCCGCTGCCGAATGTGGCCGCGCCGCTGAGAGCCGCGGCCGTGGTGGCGAGCGCCAACCGTCGCTGGTGGTCAATGTTTTCCATGTGCGATCCTAGTGCGATGAACGAGCCGATGACAACTGAACGCTGTGCCTCACTCGCCGTGTTTTATGACGGCGCGTGTCCA
>Ga0172373_10005873_pt1 | contig 16627 bp, 26 predicted proteins | sample Lak10m_2_FD_114546 | JGI IMG/M metagenome (GOLD analysis project Ga0172373, IMG submission 114546) | Freshwater microbial communities from Kabuno Bay, South-Kivu, Congo - kab_092012_10m | ecosystem: Environmental > Aquatic > Freshwater > Lake | place: Democratic Republic of the Congo...
AAAGGTTAAAAAGCTTCCGGTTGTAATGGCAACTTCTGCACCGAGCGATTATAGATGGCATAAAAGATATGAAACTATCATGAAACTTTCCGAAAGGGAAGATGTAAAAGAAATGATGGAAAGGTTAAATTATTCAATGAACCCAGAGACATGGATATAGAAGAAAGATACAAAGCACAGGGACCTCTTAACCTAGATGAATTAAATTCACAATTCAATGAAGTTAAAATAGGATGTACTAATGAATATTCAAAATTAGAAGCAGTAGCGTTACATATACCTAGAAGAAAGGAAGTTTTAGTAAATGACCCTAAAGAAGTAATGTTTAAAGAAGTTCCTAATTATGAAAAATTAATTTATGAAATCGACGCATATAGAAAGCTTTTAAAAAGCCTTGATATAACAGTATATGATGATGCTATGTTTAAAGACGCTGATATGTATGGTCCTTTCTCAAACCTTGTTTATATGAGAGATTTAGGTGTCGTAACACCTGATAGATTAATTTTAGCTAATCCTAAATATAAAATCAGAAAAGGCGAACAGGAAATAATGTTAGCTACAATGAGAAGAAATGGATTCGTAGGAGGTTATTTAGATTTACCTTCAAATGTAACAATGGAAGGAGCTGATTTCTTTTGGATAAGCGAAGATGAAGTATTAATATCTGTAGGTAATAGAACTAGTCCTGAATTTGCTGAAATTTTTAGTAAATTATATCCAAATATTAATGTTAGAACAGTTACTGCAGCCCCTGAAGGAATTCCTCAGCATATATTAGGAGGAGCTCACATTGTTGATAAAGATGTTATAATTCAAAGAAAAGCCATTGTAAAACATGACCTAGGATTTAAGAATGTTATTGAGCTTGAAGAAACTGATGAAGTAGTCAATGGATATGCAATGAATATCGTAACAGTTGGACCTATGGAAATTATCATGCCATCGGGAAATCCTAATACTAAGGCGATATACGAATCACATGGAATAAAAGTACACGAAACACCTTGCTTTGAATTAGGTAAAATGGGAGGAGCAATTGCTTGCGCATCGTTAATTTTAAAAAGGGATAACAGCTAGCATGTTATACTCTTCCGTCCTTGATATATAAAATAAAAACAAGGAAATGTTTTATGTATATGCATATTTAGACCCACGTAAAAAGGGTAAATTTGAATACAACGGAATTAAATTTGAATATCAACCTTTTTATATTGGTAAAGGAATTGGTAAAAGATGTATTAGGGCTATTGAGCCTAATAGACTTAAAAAAGAAAAGAAAAGTATTAAACGTAATTATATTATAAAATTAATAAAATTAGGATTAAAACCTATAATTATTAAACTTTTTGAAAATTTAACAGAATCTGAAGCTTTTGAAAAAGAAATACAGTTAATTGAAAGTATAGGTAGAATAAACTTAAAGACAGGTCCCCTGACAAACATGACTGAAGGTGGAGATGGTATATCAGGTAATGTTATTTCTGAAGAAACTCGTAAAAAAATTTCAGAAGCACATAAAGGGAAGAAATTAACTGAAGAACATAAAAGACTATTAAGTATAAAGAATAAACAAGCTTTAGCTGCAAAGGGTGGAAAATTTACACGTGAACATATTGAAAAATTAAAAATTGCTAATAGTAGGCCTAGAGGTCAAATGAGTATACAAAGTAGGTTGTCAAAATGTAATAAATATTTGATAATTTCACCAGATGGTATAGAATATAAAATTAAAGGTCTTAAAGATTTTTGTAAAGAACATACATTAAATTTAAGTCAAATGAGAAGAGTAAGTAAAGGAGTATTAGAAACTTATAAGGGTTGGAAGTGTATAACTCTTACAAATAAATATAAAAGACATTACCAATTAAAAGAGAAGTAAATGAGTCTATTTGAACTAGATGAATCCGGTTTAGATAAAAAGATTAAAGCCAGATTAGCAGAATCATTTAAGGAAAGCTTTAATTTCAAACAAAGGTTCAACGGAATACCGAAGTCTGTAATGGAGTTTGGTAAATCTCCTGAACTAATGTCTTTGATTGAAGGTGATAAAAGCGAGCTTAATGATGTCACACAGGGTAAAGCTAAGAACAGAGGAGGCGGATATGCTAAAGAAATGAAGTATTCCACATATAATCCTGACCAAGCATACTTTATCATAGACTATTACACAAAGAGAGGCGATGTTATATTAGACCCATTTTCAGGAAGAGGAACTAGGCCAGTAATAACAAGTTTACTTGAAAGAAATTATATAGGATATGACACTTCTGAAGAAACAATCAATCATAATAGAAGACTTCTGGGTAAGCTATCTTACTCTAATGCGACTTTGATACACGGGGATGGTACTACACTGTCTGGTATTATAGACAGAAATATAGATGCAGTTTTTACATGCCCACCTTACTATGATAAAGAAGTTTATTCAGGTGAACCTGGTGATTTAAGTCATATGAAATACGATGAATTTGACTCTAGAATTGATAACATGTTCCAAAGGTTAAGCCAAGTTGTAAAATTCAGTGATTATAAGAATAAAGAATTCCATCCTATAATAATTACCGTAGGTACACATAGACAAGGCGAAAAAGGTTTTATTGATATGGAACATGTTTTCACGAGAATTGCAGAATCACATGGATTTGTATTACACGATAAATTAATTACAGTAAACAGGGCATCAGGTCAAGCATTCGTTTTTAGAAGAAATTATGAATATGGTTTTTTAACTAAAACTCATGAAACAACTTTAGTATATTTAATCTATAATAAATAATGATACATGAAATACAACAGATATTATGGGTTAATACTCCACATGGTTCTGGACAAGCTTTGTTTATTATAGACTATGGTCCACACCATAATACAGTATGGGTAGTTGCAAATAGGTCAGATGGTAGAATTAGGCACTATGATTCAAATCAAATCACAGTAGAACTAAATCATACCCTAGATTTTAATTTGAAAAACTTTTCTGCTGAATAACTTTTTATGTCAAATATATTTGTTAATTTTACACAGAATGAAATATTTAATAGAAGATAAACATAGATACGCAGCTAAATTGCTTGCTGAAAATTTAGTAGGAAATGTTGAATCTGCAATTAGACAAGCAGAAACAGATTTATCTACAAATAGTAATATTCTTTATAGTAATTTTGAAGAATTTTACTTAATACATAATGATGAATGGTATTGGCCATATATTGTTAAGAAATCTGCGTTGCCTGGTAAAACAGATGTTTCAATTGATAAAAATGTAAAAAGATACAAATGGTAAAAATAGCAATCATAGGAAGTAGAACATTCAATAACTACGAGTTGGTGAAAAGAGAAATGGAACACTATAAAGAAAGTGTTTCACTAATAGTATCAGGAGGTGCTAAGGGTGCAGATTCGCTTGCTGAAAGATGGGCTAGTGAGAATGGTATTATGACAAAGATATTTTTACCTGACTGGGAAAAACACGGTAGAGCTGCAGGTTTTTTAAGAAATAAAGATATTGTCAAAGAAGCTGATGTTGTTCTTGCATTCTGGGATGGTCAATCCAAAGGTACTCAACACTCCTTTAAGCTTGCGCAAGAAATGAACAAGCAAATAAAAATTATAAAATACAGCAATCCCCTGTAATAATAACAGGGGATTGAAACATTTCAGTGTGTTCGTGTGTTTAAGACTATATAAATAATTTTTAAATAATGTATAGTCTAAAAACTTTTAATGCTACTAATGCAACTGATGCTTATAAGCAATTGGCTGCAGCAATCGAAAATCACGGACATATTATTTCAACTAGAAATGAAGCAACAAAGGAACTATTAAACGTTTCCGTTGAAATTTTAAACCCGACGAATAGAATCATTCCAATTTCTCAATTCAAACTTCCTTTTATATTACAGGAAACATTCGATATTTTAAATTCAAATGACCCAAGAGTAATTCACTCTAAACAGATGCTTGAAAAAACAATGGGTAATTCAAGTGACCCTATGTTTTTTGGTAATGAATTACGACAAGCTTTTTCAAGATGGTCACTTAAGAAATTAGTTGAAAGATTTGTAAAAGATAAAAATACAAGAAAAGCCGTATTAGATTTAGGTAATAGAAGAAACGGTAAACATACGCCTTGTATGATTTTCGCTCATTTTATAATCAGAGATAACAAGTTATACATGACTGCTGAAACACGAGGTACAGCATTAAGTATGGGTTTTACCAATGATATTTTCTTCTTAACATTAATGCAAGAAATTCTATTAGGATTAATTAATGAGTATTATCCTGAAGTTGAAATGGGCACATTTTTATATAAAACAATTTCTCTCCATGAATATATTGATTTAAAAGAAGACGGATATTCTTATACATGGGATCAGTCTATTCATATAGAACCTGAATTCCATGATGTCGAATTCCCAATTGTTAATAGAACAATAGGTTTAAACTATAAACAGTTTATACAAGATATGGGTGTGTTATATCATTATGTTGATACATATATGAAGGCATCAGAATCTGATGATATAGATTCAGGTAAATACATTACATATAAAGATTGTATGGAACCAGACTTTAATTTATTTAACAGCCAATTTTTCTACGAATGGGCAAACATATTATATAGAAACATCATTAAATAATGGGAGGAAATATTAGCAAAGTATATGCGAAAGATACTATTGATGGTAAAGTTTTCGTAAAAAAAGTACCAGTTGGTTCATTTGACACTCGTACTGTAGGTTTTCAGTCAAGGCTTAGGCAAATTATAAGTGGTAAATTTAATATTAATCGATATGATTCAATAGAGGTTATACCGGAAAATGGTGACTTATTTTACCATATTACGTTTGAGCATATAAAAGAACAGAAATGGTCAATGGATGTAGAAAATATGTCTATTATAGGAAAATCTATGGCAATATTACATAATTATTGTTATAGAAATTCAAAACATATAGTTCTCGAAAGAAAGGAAAGTAATTATAATGACATAAGTCAATGGTTAACATTGCCAGATAGTATTCCTTTTAAAAAGGAATCGTATTTACAGAGAAAGGAAATCTTTGATAAAATCGAAAGATTAAATACTGAACAACCTAAAATACCTTTACATAGAGATTTTAAACCTCATAATATTATATCAGACGGTGAGAAGCTTTATTTAATTGATTTTGATTTTGCTGCTGTTGATTTTGCTAGCATTGAAGTTATGTCTTTTTTAGTTGATATCTTAGAAAGAGGTACTTCATTAATTAAAGCATTTCTTACTTCTTATTTAGAAAATATAGAGATACCTATCATTCCTGAATCAATGGTTGATGATTATTTAAACTATTTATGTGTAAATGCATTCCCATTTTATTCCTATGAAAAATTAGAGCCAAATAATTTTAAAAATTTAGTAGAACATAGGAACAATTCATTAGCTTCATTATATAATAAGAAAGAAATGATTAATGAAATAATCTTTAAAATTAACGTAAAACATGAGAATTTATAAAGGACGAACTTTTGCATCAGTATATTCTGAAAGTTTAAACGACTTACTTAATAACCCTGAGCATGAAACTTCACCTCGTGGCTTAAAAATAAAGGAGTGTACAAATACATCTCTTGTAATAGAAAAACCAGAACTGTGCTTATACACTAACGAAAGAAGAAGTAGCCAGTTTAAATATATCGCAGCAGAACTTCTTTGGTATTTTACAGGTCGAAATGATTTAGATTTCATTGAAAGATATTCTGCATTCTGGAGACAGATTGCTAACGAGAATGGTACGCTAAATTCTGCTTATGGCAATTTAATTTTCAGCAGCAAGAACGAATACGGATATAGCCAATGGTCATGGGCTATAAAATCTCTAATAGATGATAAAGATACACGTCAAGCCCTAATGACTTTTAATAGACCTTCTTATCAATATGACGGTAACAGAGATTTTATCTGTACACTGAATGGTATATTTAACATTAGAAATAATAAACTGAATCTAACAATAAACATGCGCTCAAATGATGCGATTCTAGGAACACCTACCGATATTGCATTTTTCTGTTTACTACAACAACAGGCACTTATAATTCTAAAAGAATATTATCCTGAACTTGAACTTGGTACGTATACCCATATTGCGAATTCATATCACATATATGAAAGGCATTTTGACCTTGTATCAGGTATGCTTGATAATCCATTCATACCTGAAAGTTTTATGACCATAGGATGCAGTTTTGTTAATAAAGAAGGTGAACCTACTGCCGAGCTTTTAGAACTGATGGATTCAGTCGAGAACTCAATTGAGTATAAAGGTAAAGATCCTTTATTTAAGTGGATTCATTATCAATGCAGTGAAAAATAAGAGAATATATAATAAGAGAGTCGAAACTACTAAAAAAATAAAAATTATGGAAAATATAATAATGGCTTATAGTCTCGGTGTCTTAACAGTTGCACTAATCGGTGCGGTTATAACAGGCGTCAGGCTAAATAAAAGAGTCAATGAATTAGAAAAACTCTCACAAAACAATTCACAAAAAATAGATGAAGTAGCAAATACTCTACATGTAGAAATAGGCGATGCTCATCGAAGAATAGATGAAACAGGTAACAATACCTGTGATAAAATGGAAAAATGGTTTGATGAAACTCACCGTGACATCGACCATAGGTTCCAGGAAACACACAGAACAATTGATTCCAGATTTGATAAACTCTGGAATAAATTAAAAAAATCTGAACAGGAAGAAAACCTTTCAGTATAAAAGTAGTATAATATAATAAACAGTTTCGACTCTCTTTTATGAGTAAAGTATTTATAACATCTGATACATTTTTTGGTAGAGAACAAATTATCAAGAAGGCTAAAAGACCATTTTCAAACGTCGAGGAAATGAACAAGAAATTAGTTGAAAATTGGAACAGTGTTGTTGGTGAAAACGACACTGTATATCATCTTGGAAATTTCGCATGGAATCCTATTGTAGCAGATAGTATTTTGAAACAATTGAACGGTAACATCGTATTTATATTAGGTGAATATGATGATGCTTTACTTGATGTTTCTGAATATTACGATGGTATTACTATAATAGAAGACCAGATAATTAAAGAAAAAGAACTTAAAGCAGTATTCTCACATTGGCCATTAGAAGAATGGCCTGGTAAAAATAAGGGTATATTCCATTTCCATGGTTCTACTCTTAAGAAATTAAAAACAGACTTAGGAAAAATGAATAGAGTTAATATTTGTTGTGATAATTGGAATTATACACCTCAAAATATTGATTCTCTTTATAGTATTTTTGAAGATTGGAAAAAGGCACAAAAAGGCGATACAAAATAACAAGAAAAATCTGTAAAATACTTTGGTATTTAAGATTTTTTTAATATATTTATATTAATAATAAAAATAAAGTAAAAGGCGATTATTTATGAAGGACAATTACACAGAATTGGCAATTGAATTTAAAAACACAGGTTCACATGCTACGTTTACAAAACTTTACAACAAGATGACACCTGGTCTTAAACATTTCATTAAAGGATATGTTAAAGATTTAGACGTAACAGAAGATGTTTTAGCTAGAACATTTGAAAAAATTTACAGGAAAATTGATACATTCAATCCTGATTTCTCAATTACAACATGGGCGTATTCAATTGCAAGAAGGGAATGTTTAAGATGGATTAAAAGAGAAAGAAATAGAAAAGTATCTCTTTCTTATTTTAGTGAAAACGGTGGAGATGTAGTAGAAGATGGTGAAGGTAATAACTCTATTTCTATTATACCTGGCTTATCTTATGAAGATGAAAAGTATTTAACAGAGACTGATTCATGGGATGATGAAAATCAAAGTATCATTAAATATGATATTACAGTTAAAGCAATAAACGGCTTAAAACCAATGTACAGAGAAATCTTAGTAGATAATCTCTTCAATGGTATGAAGTATAAAGATATTGCATTTAAAATGGAACCTGAATTAAGTGAGTTAAACAAACGTTTCGAAAATGGTGAACTTAATAAACAGGAAGAAAAAGAATATAACGTCTTATACAAAACTATCTTACAAAGAGTAAAAAACCGAGTAAGAAGGGGTAAAATGATAGTAGAATCTAAAGTAAACGAACAGCTTTCTACTATGGATATATAATACATGCCAAATGTTAAAATATCTAAATATCTAAAATTAAGTAAACCGCTTTTAAGTAGTAATGGCGAAAGAGTTGATTCCATAAATATGGATGGCTCTTTCGTTTTAAGTGAATTTAGGAACAGTGAATATGTTTATTACAGTTCTGTTGATGATTCATGGTATTTAGACTTGGATTTAATTATCACTGAATTTCTTGCAACTAATCCTATTGCAGGTGTAGCAGGTAACGGTATAGCATCCACTGTTGATAACGGTAATGGCACAATTACATTTAATTATACAGACGGTACAAGTTTTACAACTTCTGTCTTAAGCGGTACACCTGGTCCTCCTGGAACAGTTGAATTTTACTATCAAGACACTCTGCCTGTACCTGATCCTACGAACTTAGGAGCAATATGGATTGACAGTGACAATAATACTCAATATATCTGGGTATTTGATGGCACAAATAATGTATGGTTACAAACCAATTATTTATATAAAACAATCGATGTTAATACTTCGCTGTATGACGCAAGTTTTTTATATGAATATTATGGTGTCACTTATACATCTGGTCAATGTACTATTAATTTACCAATTGGAGATATTACAAAAGACGAGGGCCGCAAAATTATAATTGCCGACGAAACAGGCAATATAAGTCGAGGTAATAGAGGCATATTGGTTCAGGGCCAAAGTGGCCAACTTATTAATGGCGAATCTTCTGTACTTATGAAATTAGATAATATGAGCCTCACGTTCGTATTCAGAAATAACTCTTGGAAAACAATATAATCAATCATGTCATATACTTACACAGATAAAGTTAAATTTGCATATACTCCTAATTTTGATGCATTTAACCGTTTAAGAACATCTGAACCTTTTACTTTGTTCGATTCAAGTAATAGATATAGAGATAATGGTAAATTTGCCACTTCTACAAGCGGTACAGCTTCTTCTGTATTCAATACTAATCAAGGTTTAGTAGATTTATCAATTGGTACTACATTAGGGGACGAGGTTATTAGAGAAACATATCGAGTATTTTCATATCAACCAGGCAAAAGCTTATTAGTAATGAATACGTTTGTACTAGGTGCAGCTAAACCAAATTTACGCCAACGTATAGGATATTTTGATATAAATAACGGTGTTTATTTCGAAAGAGCAGGCACAAGTTCATATATCGTAAAAAGAAGCTCCGTAACAGGCTCCGTTGTTAATACTAGAATATTACAATCTGATTGGAATGTTGACCCAATGGATGGCACTGGACCTTCAGGTGTAACTCTTGATTTCAGTAAGTCTCAAATATTTTGGAGTGATTTTGAATGGTTAGGCGTAGGTAGTGTTCGAACAGGTTTCGTGGTTAATGGTGAGCTTATAGTATGTCATGTATTTCATCATGCAAACTTAATTACTACTACATATATGACTACAGCGTCTCTTCCTGTTAGATATGAGATTTCGAATACAGGTAATACGACTAGCGCTAGTACCTTAAAACAAATATGTTCAACTGTTTTATCAGAAGGTGGTTATGAATTAAGAGGTAAACAACGATCTATTTCGACGTCTCTTACTTCTCCTTATACCCTGACTCTTGCAAATACATATTATCCTGTAATTTCTATTCGTTTAAAGTCATCTAATCTTAATGCAATTGCATTGCCTGCAGGTATTTCATTACTTCCTAATAGTGCAGGTACTTATAATTATAGAGTCATAAAAGGTGGTACTACAACAGGTGGTACATGGGTTTCAGCTGGCTCTGATTCTAGTATAGAATATAATATCACAGGAACATCATTTACTGGTGGTACTAGTACCACAACAGGATTCCTATCTCAGACAAATCAAAGTTCTTCACAAATTGATATTAGAGATGATATATTTAGATATCAATTGGATAGGAATTCATTTACTTCAACAGCATTTGAATTTACAATTTGCGTAGCAAGCAACGGCGCAGGTGATTCAATATTTGGTTCTATAGACTGGGAAGAAATTACAGAATAATATAAGAAACTTATTTAGAATATCACATATAACATAAAAGTTTATTTCATGTATTGGTGGAAATTATATAAAGATATAAAACTTTGGAGAAGATTCTCTAAAGTTTCTAAGAATTCTCGAGAAAAACTCAGTGAGTACAATCTCAGAGTGGACTGGTTAGGAAGAATCTATACAGTCGTAAATTTACCTGAAGAGGTTGCAAATGGGAATGAATATATGCATGAGGCATGGGTACTTCAAAATCTAGGACCTTTTAATAAAGCACTGGAAGAAGTAGGTCTAGCAGGATATGCTTTTCCTGAAATGAGTAGAATCGAAGAACCGGGTACTGCAGCATATTTATTAGTTTTATATCCTGAAGCTTCAACTATAAGTATAAGAAGATTTTTATTTAATATTCTTTTATGGGTAGGAGGTTTCTTCTTATTAAGAATTATTTATAAAATCTTAGAAATTTACGTTGATTTTGGTCAAATAGGTGAATTTCTTTCAAAATGGATATTTTAATAAATGGATATATTTAGTAATAACAACGCAAAACCAGAAATTCACATACCTGAAGATACTTTCAAAATAGAAAGAGTACAAATTAAAGGAAAAAGGCATTATCAGGTAACAGACGAAAATGGCTTGATTGTAGGCTCTTTTCCAAGTGTAACAAGTATACTCGGTTCTACTAAAGACACGGTAGGATTAGATAGATGGCGTAAAAATGTTGGTCACGAAGAAGCAGAAAAAATAGGAAAAGACTCTACTGATAGAGGTACTGTAATGCATAGATTATGTGAACTGTACTGTAATTTTCCTTCTGACATGTCAAAGGAGGAAAGATTGAAGGAAATGCTTGAGCAGTCAAGATTTGATAAAGAAATAACTCAGTTTGATGCAAGAGCAATAATAGTCGGTAGTCAACTTTTTTATAATTTTTATCAGACAGGTTTCTTTGAAAGAATTAAAAGTGGTATATTTCAAGAAAAATTCCTTTGGAATAAACTTGAACATAAAGGAGAAGACCTTTCATATGCAGGTACAGTGGATAACTTAAGTCTAATGGATGACAATATGATTAAGGTAGTAGATTTTAAAACTGCAAAGAAGGCTAAAGATGAGAAATGGATTGAAGGATATAAAAAACAATGTTCCGCATATGCATTTGCAATTAAAGCTAGATATGATATCATGCCAGAAGGTGCTGAGATATGGATTAGTAATGAAATTGATAGATATCCACAATGTTTTACATTAAATTCAAATGATATTAAATATTATTTTAAGGAATTTTTAAAAGATAGAATGAAGTTCAATGAAGTGCTTAAAACGATTAAAGATATCGATGAAATGGTATAATCTAAATCAAGATATATAATACTAGCAGAATTAAAATTATTCCATAAAAATGAAGTACATTAAAGAATCATTCGATGAATTTAAAAAATCATTAAATGAAGAGCAGACGGACCCTGAACTTGCGGCAAGAATGCAAGAAGAGGTTATAAAAAAATCTTCAGAATGTCCAAGATGCGGCATGCCTGAAAATGAATGTATTTGTAATGAAAGAGACCAGTTTAGTACAGTGAACGCATTTAGGTCTCCTTCAGGTGAGAAAAAAGAAAAAGGTGAATTCAAATAATATAACTATGAAAGCATTAGAACTTATTAAAAAATATAAAATCTATATTTTATCATTTCTTTTATTAGTTTTCTTCTTTAAATCATGTGGAAAATCTAAAGATATTTCAAAATTAGAGAAGCAAAACATTAAATTAGAACATACAATAGACAGTCTAGTTTCAGTAAAAGATAGTACAATTAGAGTACTACATGAAAATCATTATAATGATATAGAAAGAATCGATACATGGATTAAAGAAAAAAATAGAGGCCCACAATTAATGGAATTACATCCTATTGTAGACTCTTTGCTAAAAAAAGCAAAATAATTCATAAAAAATGAGCAAATATATTTTAAACTTTAGTGAATTTATTAATGAGAAATATAGCATTACAGAAGAAGACCTTCAGATGTATGAAAAACTTTCTGTAGAAGCCAGAGAAAAAATAAAATCATCTGACTTCGTTTTCCCTGAAGAAAGAAAATGGCCTATTCATACTGAAAAACAAGCAAAGATAGCTCTTACTTGGGCAACATGGCCACAGCATGCTGATAAGAAAGAGGCTGTAGTAAAAGCAGTTCTCAAAAAATATCCTAATTTAAAAGGTTTCGCTGCCGCAAAAAAGTAATATGAGATTTCTAATATCAATATACAATTTTATTAAAGACCCTAAAAATACTAGGCTTATTATATTCATAGGTTTTCTAGTTTTAGCTCTTCTTTTATTAAGACAATGTAAACAGACTGTTAAAGCAAAAGAAGAAATTGAAAAACAGAAGACTGAACTTAATAGGGTTAAGAATAATTATGAAGCTGCAAATGATAGTTTGAAGCAATATAAAATAGATGCAACAACTACACGTGCAGAAATAAGAGGGTTTGAGCTTACAATAGATGAATTAAAGACTGAATACACAGACCTTCTGGGTAAATTTAATATAGAGAAGAATAAACCGCCTAGAACAATAATAGATGTACAATATGTATACGTTGACAGAATCGTTGAAGTCCCTATTTATATTAGTAAAATAGACTCGACAGGTAGAGGGTTCTTAACATTTTCAGATACTGTAAAATACGATAAGTTTAATTATAGATATTTTTCTGGTAATATTCCTTTCAGAATAGATACTTTATCAAAACCTGTGAAATTTATACCTGGTAATGGAACATTCTTATTTACACAAGGTATGAATTTAAAAGTAGGTTTATTCCAAGACAAGAAAGATAAAAAAATCTATATAAAAGCAGACACTGATTACCCAGGGATTACTTTTACTTCTTTAAAGGGTGCAAGTATATTAGACGATGAGGAAAGCAGAAAGGTCGCTAAACAATTAAGAAAACAATTTTCCATAGGTACAAGTGTAGGTTATGGTCTAATGTATAATATAAATAATAGTAATTTTGTAACAGGTCCATATATAGGTGTAGGTATAAATTATCAACCTAAATGGCTTCAATGGTAATATTAATATGAAAAGATTAGTTAATTGGTTTAAAGAAAATAAGAACACTGTAATTAGAAATTCATTTCTACTTCCTATTTTATTGGTTGTAATAATGTCTATTAGTCACGTTGTAAGTTGGTACGATTTAGGTAACCCATTTAGTTGGGCTATTTACTTATCTGTAGCAATTGAAATATTTGCCCTTGCATCAGTTTCAGCTGCAACTATTAAAATAAATAGAGCCTCTATTTGGTTTCTGTTTGGCTTAGTTACATTTATCCAGATTATAGGTAACATATTTTTTGAATATAGGGATATCAATATTAATGAAACAGGGTTTATAGCATGGATGGAATTGATACAGCCTTTATTTGAAGACTGGACTCCGATTGACCATAGAAGACTTCTTGCTGCGATACAAGGGGGTACATTACCTTTAATGTCACTTACGGCTCTTCATTATTATATTAAATTCGCAGATTTAAAAATGGAAGAAAGTGTAATAAAAGAAAAAGAGTCTATAGGTGAATCTCGTGATGAGGTTATACAAAAAGAAGGTATTGATGCAGTTGAAGCAATTAGTAATATTTTACAAGAAGAATTAGATAAAGCTATTAAAAATGAACCGATTGACGAAGATGCAATATTAAATGAAGAATCACCTGTGTCTCAAGATGTTACAGAATTTGAAACAGTCAAGGAAGAATCTATTCTAAATAACTTAGATGAACTCGACAAAATAGAAGAAGAAAACAACACAAGTAGAGTAATACGTAAAAGCTCAGGTAAAGGACCTGGTTCGTATAATCCAAGTGAAAACGCATTTGGTCCACCTACTATAAATAACGGAAATATATCATGAGTTGTACAGCAACAACGTACTGTAGTACAATAACAGCTTATATTGATTGTGTTCCTAAATTATATCAAGGAGAAGACTATTATTTAGAAATACAATTATTTGATGAACAAGGTATACCTTTAGACTTAACTCAGTTTTCTGGTATACTAATGCATCTATACACGGATGGTTTTAACTATGCCGTATATACATGGCCTGAAAATTCTTCAGCTGAACCAATTATAATTATTCAGACAGAAGATACGAATGGTCTGGTAGATACAGGAATAATAGCGTTTAATTTACCATCAGAATTAACAAGAAGATTTTTAACAGGCCCTATCTATGCAGAATTAAAATTTAAAAAGGAATCTGAAACAACAGGCGGTAATCCAACCTATAAAACCATAGGTTGTTTGAAAATAGGTGAAGTTAAACAGTCTTTAACAAAAGACATAACAGAATTCTAATGAAAGAGGAACAATTATTAACGACAATTAAAGTGCTTATTGCACAAACTAATGAAACATTCAGTAGACAACAAAGAATGATTTATGAAAATCATATTAAATTTGTTGAAGAGTACAAGAAAATTTTGAATGAAAACAAAAACAATAAACAAGCAAAATCTCTTATACAAATAGTTGAAGGCGAAAGATATGACGAGAATACCTTCTTTACTCTACAATGTGTTCAAACAAATTACGAAGAGTGTAAAATAGAAACTGAGGGCGGGGTAATTGTTTTCCCTGAAGGTTCCTTCTATAAAGGTGCGTTATATCCTATAAATCTAACATGCTTAGTTGAATCAGGAGGCGCACAATTTATAGGTTATGAATCTTGAAACATTTTTATTTAGTAACGTATAATAATTCAATAATTTTAATTAATATTTAGTCATGGCAGAATTAACAAAAGAACAAGCGATTTCGGTTTTAGTACAAGCTGTAAAAATTGCACAATCAAAGGGTGCATTTACTTTAGATGATGCAGCATTAGTAGCACAAGCAATTAGAGTAATTGCGCCTCAGTCAGATGCTACTCAAGCTCCAGTACAACCTACAGAAGATGTAGTTGCTGAGTAATAAAACCATTTCAAAGCACAGGGGATGACATTTAGTCATCCCTTTTTTATTGTATAATGACATATTGTCATTTGAAATCACTATGCATAATATTTGGACAATATTATTGTTAACTAAAAAAATAATAAATTATGTTTGACAGAAATTACAAAAACTTTGATGAAATTTTAAATAATTTCTCTGAAATTTTCGGTGAAAATCTAAAAAGAACCGCTTTTAATGATTCTGTTATAACTTCTACAGAAGAGGGTTGGAATGTTGAACTTCTTACACCTGGTTTTACTAAGGATGAGTTATCAATTAAAGTTGATAACAATTATCTAAAAATTGAAGGTGAAGTAAAAGAAGACGAAGGGTCAAAATTAAAGAAAAATTTCAAGAAAACATATACTTTACCTCAAAAAGTTAAAATTGAAAAAATTGATGCTAAACTCGAAAATGGTATCTTATTTTTAAATATTAAAAAATCAGTAGATGAAAATATCTATGAGGTAAAAATAAAATAATAGAAAAATTATTATTATCAAGAGGATTCTTCTGAATCCTCTTTTTAGGGATATATAAAATATGGTAAAGGATATATTAGAACAGATAAAAGATTATTGTAAAGGAAAGAATATAATTATTGTGGGTAATTCATCTCTTATTTTAAAAACAGAACATGGCAAATTTATAGATAGTCATGATATTGTAGTAAGAATGAATGGTGCTTGTCCAATTAATCCATTATACTATAAAAGCATAGGCAAAAGAACTGATATCTATTGTGTAAGTTATCAAAGTACAAGTAAGTCAAAGTATATGTTGGATAAAATTAAATCTGTCTTCGGTTTACGTTTAAATCCTGATAGTCACTTTCAGTATGAATCATGTTATTTTTCTAATAATTTAGAATATTCTTTACTCAAGTCTAAATTTAATGGGTACAAGCCATCTACTGGTTCAATGGTTTTAAATTTTTTTAAAAATCATATTGATTATAAAAGTTTAAATATAATAGGGTTTGATTTTTTTGAGTCATTTACTTCATCAAATAAAAGAAACGAATTCGGTTCGTTTCTTTATAAAGACCATTCTGCTAAAGAAGAACTAGCCTTTGTAAATAGTTGTATAGATTATAAAACTGAAATAATAAAATAAATGGAAAGAAATAAGCCTAAAATAATTAAAGTACCACCTGTCCTAAAAACAAATACTTATCCACCTAAGGGTATTAATAATGTAAACAAAACAGAGCCCAATGATAAATTTACTCTAAAGAATATTGTCAAAGATTTACCACAAAGAAGTTCAGATGATATATTCATCATCGGAGGAGGTCCGTCTTTATTAGACTTTGATTTCAAGACATTGGAAGGTTATGAAACTATAACCGTAAATAAAGCAATTGAATATGTTGAAAATCCTACGTATTTTATTACAATGGACTACTCTTTTTTCAAAAAAACAAAATATAATATAAATGAT
>Ga0172373_10005875_pt1 | contig 16624 bp, 30 predicted proteins | sample Lak10m_2_FD_114546 | JGI IMG/M metagenome (GOLD analysis project Ga0172373, IMG submission 114546) | Freshwater microbial communities from Kabuno Bay, South-Kivu, Congo - kab_092012_10m | ecosystem: Environmental > Aquatic > Freshwater > Lake | place: Democratic Republic of the Congo...
CAAACCCGGGAAGTGGCTGACCACCGTCCCGGGTTCGTTCAGGAGCCTTGCGGCTCCCGCGTTGCAATTTCCGTTAGGAAATTACTTCGCGGCCTCGGCAGGAGCGGCGTCGGCCGGAGCAGCGGCAGCGTCAGCGGCAGCGTCAGCAGCCGGAGCAGCGGCGTCGGCAGCCGGGGCGGCCTCAGCGGCAGGAGCCTCAGCGGCAGGAGCCTCAGCAGCCGGAGCAGCCTCGGCCGGAGCCTCAGCAGGCTTGCCACCGCAGGCGGTCAGGGCGAGCGCCGCGAGAACGGCGCTAAGAGCGAGCTTCGTCTTCATTTAGTTTTCCCCAAAAAGTAGAGACAAGAGTGAATCAAACAACCTAGCTAGTTTGTCTGGCGACTTTCGCCGCGCGCGAATTCTATAGGGTTTTTTCGTGCTTGTGAACGACCATTCGGCCTAGAATTCACGCTTCGTCTCGAGGAGCCCCCATGCCGCAACCCACCCCCGGTAGCCTATTCCCCGCCCACCTCGCCGAGGTCGCGAGTCGCACGGCGGCGGCTCTCGAGCGCTGCGGTTTCGATGCGGTGCTGCTGCATGCCGGGGAGCCGCTGGAGTTGTTTCGGGATGATCAACACTACCCGTTCAAGGCTCACCCGCCCTTCAAGTGGTGGGCACCGCTCCTCGATGCCCCGGGATCGATGGTGCTGTGCCGGCCCGGTCAGCGTCCGCAACTGATTTTCCATGTCGCCACCGACTTCTGGTACCTGCCAAACAGACTCCCGGAGGGGGGATGGACCCGCGAATTCGACATCATCGAGGTGCATTCGCGCGCCGAGGCGCGGCTTGCGCTGGCGACCGACCTCGGGCACACCGCCTGGATCGGCGATCCGTTACCGGAACTGCTCGACTGGGGACTCGCCAGCATCAATCCGCCTGATCTGCTGCGCCGACTCGACTACGCCCGTGGGTGCAAGACCGCCTACGAGATCGAATGCTTGGCCGAGGCCAACCGGATCGGCGCACGGGGTCACCGCGCGGCCGAGGCCTGCTTTAGAGCCGGCGGGAGCGAGTACGACATTCACCAGGCTTTTGCGGCCGCTTGCGGGCAACGGGAGCAGGAGTTGCCGTACAACTGCATCGTGGCGCTCAACGAAGGCGGGTCGGTGCTGCACTACCAGATTCTGCAGCGCGAGCGCCCCCGCCAGCATCACTCGCTGCTGCTCGATGCCGGCGCGAGCCATGCAGGCTACGGCAGCGACATCACCCGCACCTCGGCCTTTGACGATGCCGAGTTCACCGCGCTGATTGGCGCCATGGATCGGCTGCAGCTCGGACTCTGCGATCTCGCCAAGCCCGGCACCGACTGGCGCGACATCCACCTGGCCGCGGTGCAACGCATTGCCGGCCTGCTGTGCGAGAGCGGGGTCATCCGGTGCGGTGCCGACGAAGCCATCGATTCGGGTGTCTCGCGGCTGTTCTTTCCACACGGCATTGGCCACATGCTGGGCCTGCAGGTGCACGACGTCGGTGGCCTGTTCGCCGACGCCGAGGGGGGCACCTTGCCCAAGCCGCCGCGTGATCCGGCACTGCGACTGACCCGACGCCTCGAGCCCGGGTTCGTGGTCACGATGGAGCCCGGGTTCTACTTCATCGATGCGCTGCTCGAACCTCAGCGGCAGGGCAGCCACGCCGCCCGTATCAATTGGGCGCGGGTCGATCAGCTACGCCGATTTGGCGGCATCCGCATCGAAGACAACCTGGCGATTACGGCGGACGGTCACGACAACCTGACCCGCCGGGCATTCGCCTCGGCGTAATTACTTTTTCAGCAGGTCGCGGATCTCTTCGAGCAGCGCTTCGTTGCGCGGCGGCGCGGGCGGTGCGGCAGGCTCCGCTGGCGCAGGCGCGGCCTTGAGTCGGTTGATGGCCTTGATGGCCATGAACAGTGCCGCGGCGATCAGCGTGAAGTCGAAGATGGTTTGCACGAAGGCGCCCCACTTCAAAACGATTTCGGTGCCGTCCGGACCCATACCGAGCGAAGTGCCCATGTCCTCGAAGGAGACACCGCCGACGATCTTGCCGAGCACCGGCATGACGATATCGCCGACCAAAGACGAGACGATTTTGCCAAAAGCCGCGCCGACGACAACTCCGACCGCCAGATCGATGACGTTGCCGCGTACGGCAAACTACTTGAATTCCTGAACCAGACCCATGTTCGCTCCCCCTGTCTGTGATGCCCTGGCGGCGATTCCTCAAGGAGCGCATGTTAACGCGCGAAGCCGGCGCGACAAAAGAAAAGGCCGATGTCTTCGTTGGAAGACATCGGCCTCGTGTCACTGAACGACTGCCGCTTGCGACCCGCTCTGCTGGCGGGCAGCCCTACCGACTTTCGCCTCAGGCTGCAGCAGCCTTGCGGGCGCGCGGCTTGGCAGATGACTTGGTCGCCGCCTTCGCCTTCTTCTTGCCCTTGGCCGGAGCAGTCTCTTCGGCGGCAGGCGCTGCAGCCTTGTCGACAAGCTGCATCAGCGCCATCGGCGCCGAGTCGCCCGGGCGCGGCATCATGCGCAGGATTCGCGTGTAGCCACCGGCGCGTGCCTTGAAGCGCGGACCGAGATCGGCGAACAGCTTGGTCACCACGTCCGCATCGCGCAAACGCGCGAACGCGAGACGGCGACGGGCTTCGCTGTCGGTCTTGGCGAGCGTGATCAGGGGCTCGACCACCCGACGCAGTTCCTTGGCCTTCGGCAAAGTGGTGCGGATGGTCTCATGACGCAGCAGTGCCACACTCATGTTACGCATGAGCGCGTGGCGGTGCGGAGCATTGCGCGACAGTTGCCGCCCTGTAAGTCGATGACGCATAACTAACCTCTATTCAGTCTGATGCGCGCCGCTCACGCAGCGCGCATCACAGGATCACATCAGGCCGCGATCTTCGTCGTGGCGCAGTCCCGCCGGCGGCCAACCATCGAGACGCATGCCGAGCATCAAGCCGTGGCTTTGCAGCACTTCCTTGATTTCGGTGAGCGACTTCTTGCCGAGGTTCGGCGTACGCAGCAGTTCGACCTCGGTGCGCTGCACGAGATCGCCGATGTAGTGGATGTTCTCTGCCTTGAGGCAGTTGGCACTGCGCACCGTGAGCTCGAGCTCATCGACCGGACGCAACAGGATCGGATCGAACTGGGCCGCCTCGGACTTGCCGCCCGCTTCTTCCTCGCCCTGCAGATCGACGAACACCGACAGCTGATCCTTGAGGATGCTGCCTGCACGCCGAATCGCCTCTTCGGCATCGATGGTGCCGTTGGTCTCGATATCGAGGATCAGCTTGTCGAGATCGGTGCGCTGCTCGACGCGAGCCGCATCCACCGAGTAGGTGACACGACGGATCGGGCTGAACGAGGCATCGAGCTGCAGTCGACCGATCGGCCGGCTGACTTCCTCGAACGCCAAACGCTGCGAGGCCGGGCGATAGCCACGACCGCGCTCCACGCGCAGCACCATGTTGAGTTCGCCGGCCTTGGTGAGGTTGGCGATGATCAACTCCGGGTTGACCACTTCGACGTCGTGGTCGGTCTGAATGTCACCTGCGGTGACGGGGCCCGGGCCCTTCTTCGACAAGCGCAGCTCTGCCGAATCACGCGTGTGCATGCGAATGGCGACTTGCTTGAGATTCAGCAGCATATCGACGACGTCTTCCTGCACGCCCTCGATGCTCGTGTACTCGTGCAGCACGCCCTCGATCTCCGCCTCGGTGATCGCAGCGCCCGGCATGGACGAGAGCAGCACGCGACGCAGCGCATTGCCGAGCGTGTGGCCGAAGCCACGCTCGAACGGCTCGATGACCACGCGGGCCTGACGCGGCGCGAGCGGGCTCACCTTCACGACACGCGGCTTGAGGAATTCAGTAACGGATCCTTGCATGTTCAAATCCTCTCTCGGTAGCCGAGCATTACTTCGAGTACAACTCGACGACCAGGTTTTCGTTGATGTCGGGCAGGATGTCATCCCGCGCCGGCACCTGCTTGAAGACGCCCTTCATTTCCTTGTCGTTCACTTCGACCCACTCGGGCAAGCCGACCTGCGAGGCGATCTGCATCGCGTTCTGGATGCGCAACTGCTTGCGCGCCTTCTCGCGAATCTGCACCACATCGCCCGGACGCAGCTGACAAGAGGCAATGGTGACAACCTCGCCATTGACCTCGACACCCTTGTGGCTGACGAGCTGGCGGGCCTCGGAACGGGTGGCTGCGAAGCCCATGCGGTAGACCACGTTGTCCAGCCGGCACTCGAGCAGCTTCAGCAGGTTCTCGCCCGTGGCACCCGAGCGGCGGGCCGCCTCGGTGTAGTAGTTGGCGAACTGCCGCTCGAGCACGCCGTACATGCGGCGCAACTTCTGCTTCTCGCGCAACTGGCTGCCGTACTCCGACAAGCGGGTCTTGCGCTCGCTCTTGACGCCCCCGGGGGGCACCTGGAACTTGCACTTGGACTCGAGCGGCTTGACGCCACTCTTCAGAAACAGATCGGTGCCCTCGCGACGAGCGAGCTTGCACTTGGGACCAATATAACGGGCCATGAATGAATCCTCTTGCGACGCGGCGTCAGACGCGACGCTTCTTGGGCGGACGACAGCCGTTGTGCGGAATCGGCGTCACATCCGAAATGCTGGTGATCTTCAAGCCGCAATTGTTGAGCGCGCGAACCGCCGACTCGCGACCCGGGCCGGGGCCGGCCACACGCACTTCGACATTGCGCAAGCCATGCTCCTGCGCCGCAGTGCCCGCCTTCTCGGCGGCGACCTGCGCAGCAAAGGGCGTGGACTTGCGCGAGCCGCGGAAGCCACAACCACCCGAGGTCGCCCACGACAGCGTGTTGCCCTGTCGGTCGGTGATCGTGATGATCGTGTTGTTGAAGGAAGCGTGGACGTGCGCGATACCATCGAGCACGTTCTTGCGGGCCTTCTTCGGCTTCTTTGCGCCGCCAGCGGCGCCCGATTGCGATTTCTGTTCTGCCATGTGCTTTTGCCTGCTGACCCTTTATGCCTTGCCCGGGGGCGCGTTGAGTTTGACGGCTTGCTTGCGCGGACCCTTGCGCGTGCGCGCGTTGGTGCGCGTGCGCTGGCCACGGACCGGCAGGCCTTTGCGATGACGCATGCCGCGGTAGGTACCGAGGTCCATCAATCGCTTGATGTTCATCGAGACTTCACGACGAAGGTCGCCCTCGACCAGGCCGCGCGAAATCTGCGTACGCAGCGCGTTGACCTCAGCCTCGGTCAGGTCCTTCACCTTTGTGGTGGGATCGACGCCTGCGGCTTCGCAGACGGTGCGCGCACGAGTGCGTCCCACACCGTAGATGTGTGTCAGACCGATGACCACATGCTTGTTCATCGGGATGTTGATGCCGGCGATACGTGCCATTTTTTCTGCCCCGAAGCCGCGTAAAGGTGCGGCATTCTACTTAAATACCCTTGACTCTCAACCCTGCCGCTGCTTGTGCCGCGGATCCTTGCAAATCACGTAGACGACGCCACGGCGCCGCACGATCTTGCAATCCTTGCAAATCTTCTTAACCGACGGACGAACTTTCATGTCAGATACCCTTTGATCACTGCGGCGCGCCGCCGCGTCCATAGCCCATCAGATTGGCCTGCTTCAACAGACCCGGATACTGGTGGGACATCAAGTGCGCCTGCAGTTGCGCCATGAAATCCATGGCCACGACCACGACGATGAGCAGCGAAGTACCACCGAATACGAACGGCACTCCGCCCTGCGAGATCATCAACTCCGGCACGAGACACACGGCCGCGACGTAAATAGCGCCCCAGAGCGTAAGACGGGTGAGCACCTTGTCGATGTAGTCGCCGGTCTGCTGACCGGGACGGATACCCGGAATGAAGGCTCCGGACTTCTTCAGGTTCTCCGAGGTCTCGCGCGCATTGAAGACGAGCGCGGTGTAGAAGAAGCAGAAGAAGATAATCAGCACGGTGTAAATCACGAGGTGCAGCGGCTGGCCATAGCCGAGGGCGGCCGACACCGTCTGCAGCGCCTCGGCAACCGCGCCCTGGCCCGTGCCGAAAAACTGTGCGGCCGTCGCCGGCAGCAGCAGCAGGCTCGAGGCAAAAATCGGCGGGATCACGCCCGACATGTTGAGCTTGAACGGCAGGTGGCTGGTCTGCCCTGCCATGACGCGACGGCCGACCTGACGCTTGGCGTAATGCACGGCGATACGACGCTGAGCGCGCTCGACGTAAACGCAGATCGCCGTGACACCGAGCACCAGCACGATCAGCAGCAGCACGACCAATCCCGACATCTCGCCCGTATTGACGGACTCGACGGTGCGACCCACCGCGCCCGGCAAGCCGGCCACGATGCCCGCGAGGATGATCATGGAGATGCCATTGCCGATGCCGCGTTCGGTGACTTGCTCACCGAGCCACATCAAAAACATCGTCCCGGTGGTCATCGTCACCGTGGCGATAAAGAGGAATGACCAACCCGACGCCACGGTCATGCCGCCGTTCTGCAGCGCCACGGCCGCACCGAGCGATTGGAACGCACCGAGTACAACCGTGAAATAGCGCGTGATCTGGGTGAGCTTGCGACGACCCGACTCGCCTTCCTTGCGGTATTCCTCCCACGGCGGATACACCATGGAGACCATCTGCACGATGATCGAGGCAGAGATGTAGGGCATCACACCCATCGCGAAGATCGACAGCCGCTCCATCGCACCGCCCGAGAACATATTGGCGATGCCGAGCAGCGTGCCTGCGTTCTGCTCGAAGAAGCGTGACACCTCGGCCGGATCGATGCCCGGAACCGGGATGAACGTGCCGATGCGGTAGACGATCAATGCGCCGAACAGGAACAGCAGGCGCGAGCGCACCTCGCCGAAACGCGTTGCGTCTGCGAGAGTTGCTGCCGGATTGCCGATGCCTGTTGCCACGATGGTCCTGTGTTCTGTTAAGGGAGGCTCAAGCCTCGATGCGACCGCCGGCAGCTTCGATGGCGGCGCGGGCGCCCTTGGTGGCACCGACGCCCTTGAGCGTCACGGCCTTCGCAATCTTGCCGGACAACACCACCTTGGCGACTTCCGTGTGCGCGGGCACGACGTTGGCCGCTTTCAGTGCCGCAAGATCGATGATCTCGGAGGCGACCTTCGCGAGCTCGTCGAGGCGGACCTCGGCGCGCGTGGCCTTGATTGCCGAGCGGAAGCCGACCTTAGGCATGCGGCGCTGCAGCGGCATCTGACCGCCTTCGAAGCCGACCTTGTGATAGCCGCCCTTGCGCGCACGCTGGCCTTTGACGCCGCGCCCGCTGGTCTTGCCTTGGCCGGCGGACGCGCCGCGACCCACGCGCAAGCGCGGACGCTTGGAGCCCGGGGCAGGTTTGAGGTTGTTGATCAACATCAGTGTTCTCCTTAAGCCTTCAGCAGTCGGCCTTCAGCCGTCAGCCTTCGGCGACTGCCAGCAGGTGACGCGCCGTGCGGATCAAACCGCGATTCTCCGGCGTATCGGCCACCGTGACCGTCTGATGCCGCTTGCGCAGCCCGAGTCCGCGGACTGACTGCGCGATATTCGCGAGCTGACCGTGGACGCTCTTCTTCAATGTGACTTTTAGTTGCTTGGCCGCCATGACCTTCAACCCATGATCTCGTCGAGGGACTTGCCGCGCTTGGCAGCGATCTCTTCCGGCGAACGCACCGAAGCGAGGGCCTTGACCGTGGCACGCACCACGTTGATCGCGTTACGCGAGCCGTAGCTCTTGGCGAGCACGTTACGCACGCCCGCGCACTCGAGCACCGCGCGCATGCCGCCGCCCGCGATGACGCCGGTACCGTCGGAGGCGGGCTGCATCAGAACACGCGTCGCCCCGTGGGAGCCCTTGACCGCGTAGTGCAGCGTCTCGTTACGCAACGACACGTTAAACATGTTCTTGCGCGCCGCCGCCATCGCCTTCGAGATGGCGACAGGCACTTCGCGAGCCTTGCCAAAGCCGAAGCCCACACGCCCTGCGCCGTCACCGACGACCGTCAGCGCGGTGAAGCCGAATTGACGGCCACCCTTGACGGTCTTCGAGGTGCGGTTCACTGCGACCAGTTTTTCGAGGTACTCGTCGGTCGCCTGGGATCTTTCGACACGTGCCATAGAGTTGTCCTGCCTTAAAACTCGAGACCGGCTTCACGCGCGGCTTCCGCCAGCGCCTTGATGCGGCCGTGATACATGAACCCAGCGCGATCGAACGCGACTCGGGTGACACCGGCGGCCTTGGCCCGCTCGGCAATTGCGCGGCCCACCGCCTTGGCGGCCTCGATGTTGCCCGTGCCCTCGAGACCGTTCGCGACGGCATCCTGCACGGTCGAGGCAGCGGCCAGCACCGTGGCGCCCGCGGCATCGAACACTTGCGCGTACATGTGGCGCGGCGTGCGATGCACGGTGAGCCGAGGCTGGCCGAGCTCGCGGATCTTCGCCCGGCCACGCACGGCACGGCGCTGACGACGCTGTTTCTTGGTGATCTGCATAATTCGATCCTCGTTGCGCGCCTGCGGTTACTTCTTCTTGCCTTCTTTGAGCGTGATCTGCTCGCCTGCGTACCGTACGCCCTTGCCCTTGTAGGGCTCAGGCGGACGCAGGTCGCGGATCTCGGCGGCAATCTGCCCGACGCGCTGCTTGTCGATACCCTTGATGACGATCTCGGTCTGGCTCGGCGCCTCGACACTCACGCCTTCCGGCATATCGACCGCAATCGGATGCGAGAAGCCGAGCGTCAGATTGAGCGTCTTGCCCGCTACCGCGGCACGGTAGCCGACGCCGACGAGCTCGAGCTTGCGCTCGTAACCCTTGGTGATGCCCGTAACGATGTTGGCGAGGTGGGCGCGCGTCGCTCCCGCTTGGGTGCGGTTGCTGGCGTCGTACTGCAGTTCGAGCTGCTTGTCGCCCTGCACGACCTTGACGCCGCCCTGCAGCGGAACGCTAAGGGTGCCCTTCGCGCCCTTCAGCGTGACGGCCTCTCCGGTGATGGTCACCGTCACACCTTGCGGCAGCGGAACCGGCTGTTTTGCTACACGACTCATGTTGAATTCCTCAGGCTCCGTTTCGTCAGGCCACGATGCAGAGCACTTCGCCGCCCTGTCCGATCGCGCGGGCCTGCTTGTCGGTCATGACACCCTTCGGCGTCGAGACGATCACGGTGCCCATGCCGCCCAGCACCTTGGGCAGCTCATCCTTGCCGCGGTAGATGCGCAGACCCGGGCGCGATACGCGCTCGAGCCGGTCGATCACCGGACGGCCTTCGAAATATTTGAGGGCGATGGTCATCGTGCTCTTGCCGCCATCCGCAGCGATGCGGAAATCGGCCACGTAGCCCTCGTCCTTCAACACCTTGACGACCGCCTGCTTGAGGCGCGAACAGCCGACGCTCACTTCGCTCTTGCGAGCCATTTGGGCGTTGCGGATGCGGGTCAGCAGATCGGCAATGGGATCAGTCATGCTCATATCGCGCGCGCTCCTACCAGCTCGCCTTCGACACGCCGGGCAACTCGCCCCGGTTCACGGTCTCGCGAATCTTCACTCGGGAAATGCCGAACTTGCGGTACACACCGCGAGGCCGGCCGGTGATTGCGCAACGACGACGACCCCGACTCGGGCTCGCATCGCGCGGCATCTTTTGCAGTGCAGCAGTCGCGGCAGCCCGCTCCTCCGGCGACGAACGCGGACTGCGGATCGTCTCCTTGAGCTTGGCGCGCTTGGCGGCATATTTCTTGGCGGTTTCGGCGCGACGCTTCTCGCGCTCCACCATGCTCGTTTTGGCCATGTGTGCTTGCTGCCCTGTTACTTGCGGAAGGGAAACTGGAAAGCTTCGAGCAGAGCTCGGCCCGCCTTGTCGTCCCTTGCCGTGGTGGTGATGGTGATGTCCATGCCCCGAAGCTGGTCGATCTGGTCGTACTGGATCTCCGGGAAGATGATCTGTTCCTTGACGCCCATGTTGTAGTTGCCACGTCCGTCGAAGGAGCGCGGCGAGACGCCACGAAAGTCGCGGATACGCGGCATCGCGACGCTGATCAGGCGATCGAGGAACTCGTACATGCGCGGGCCACGCAGCGTGACCTTGCAGCCGATGGCAAGACCTTCGCGCAACTTGAACGAGGCGATGGACTTGCGCGACTGGCAGAGCACCGGCTTCTGACCGGTGATCTTCGCCAGATCACCCGCCGCAGCGTCGATGATCTTCTTGTCGGCGACCGCCTCGCCCACGCCCATGTTCACCGTGATCTTGACGATCTTCGGCACTTCCATCGCGTTGGTGATGCCAAGCTCCTTGCGGAGCTGCGGGATGACCTTGTCGCGGTAATATTCTTGCAGCCTTGCCATGCTGGTTGACCCGTGTGACCGACGCTTACGCGTCGATCATCTCTCCGTTGGACTTGAAGTAACGCACGCGCTTGCCATCCGCCAGGCTCTTGATGCCGATGCGATCGGCCTTCTGAGTGGCGGGATTGAACAGCGCGACCTTCGACACATGCAGCGGTGCCTCCTTCTCGAGGATGCCGCCGGCCTTGTTCATCTGCGGGTTGCCCCGGGTATGACGCTTGACGCGGTTGATGTTCTCGACGAGCACCATGTCGTCCTCGAGAACACCGATCACGGCGCCCTTGCGACCCTTGTCGCGGCCCGCGATCACGATGACGTTGTCACCCTTGCGAATCTTTCTCATGGCGATGACCTCAGAGCACTTCCGGTGCGAGCGAGATGATCTTCATGAACTGCGCCGTGCGCAGCTCGCGCGTGACGGGTCCGAAGATGCGGGTGCCGATCGGCTCGAGCTTGTTGGTCAAGAGCACTGCGGCATTGCCGTCGAACTTGATGAGCGAGCCGTCCGGGCGGCGCACACCACGACGAGTACGCACGACGACCGCGTCGTAAACCTCGCCCTTCTTGACCTTGCCGCGCGGGATCGCGTCCTTGATGCTGACCTTGATCAGATCGCCGACAGCCGCGTAACGGCGACGGGTACCACCCATCACCTTGATGCACATCAGGGTCTTCGCCCCGCTGTTGTCAGCGGCGTTCAGCAGTGATTGCAGTTGGATCACGACGCACGCTCCACGACGGACACCAGCCGCCAGTTCTTCGAGCGCGACAGCGGACGGCACTCGGCGATCGTCACCGTGTCGCCTTCACGCGATTCGTTGGCTTCGTCGTGCGCCAGCAACTTGGTGGTGCGGCGGATGTACTTGCCGTAGCGCGGGTGCTTGACCATGCGCTCGATCTCGACCGCGATGGTCTTGTTCATCTTGTTGCTGACGACGCGCCCAGTGAGCGTGCGCAGGGTCTTGTTGGTCTCGGTCATCTGTTACTTCCCCGACGTCTTGGCAGCCGACGCCTTCTCGGCAAGCACGGTCTTCAATCGCGCGATGTCCTTGCGGACACGACCGAAGTCATGCGGCTTCACGGCCTGACCGGTCGCCCGCTGCATGCGCAGCGAGAACTGCTCGCGACGCAGTTTCAGCAGTTCGTCACTGAGTTCGTTGGCGGCCTTGCCGCGCAATTCCTTGGCGTTCATGTCAGCGCACCTGCCGCTTTACGAAGGAGGTCGTGACCGACAGCTTCGCGCCGGCAAGCCGGAACGCTTCGCGAGCGGTCTTCTCGTCCACCCCTTCCATTTCGAAAAGAACCTTGCCGGGCTTCACCTTGGCGACCCAATACTCGACGTTGCCCTTGCCCGAGCCCATGCGGACTTCGAGAGGCTTTTTCGAAATGGGCACGTCCGGGAAGACGCGGATCCAGATCTGACCGCCACGCTTGACGTGACGGGCCATCGCACGACGTGCAGCCTCGATCTCGCGCGCCGTCATGCGCGCACGCTCGGTGGCCTTCAGGCCGAAATCGCCGAACGCGACGCTGTTGCCGCGCTGCGCGAGGCCGGCGTTGTCGCCCTTGAACTGCTTGCGATACTTGGTTCGCTTGGGTTGCATCATGGCTGCAATTCCTCAGGCTCAGACCGCAGGCGCCGCGACAGCGGCCTCTGCAGCAGCAGGAGCAGCCTCGGCTTCCGGGGCTGCCTTGGTGAGGTCTTCCTTGTCGAATACCTCGCCCTTGAAGATCCACACCTTGACGCCAATCACGCCGTAAGTGGTGCGCGCCTCGCTGAAGCCGTAGTCGATGTCGGCACGGAAGGTGTGCAGCGGAATGCGCCCCTCGCGTGACCACTCGGTCCGGGCAATCTCGGCGCCGTTGAGACGGCCCGACAGACGAACCTTGATGCCGAGCGCGCCGCCGCGCATGGTGCTCATCACCGCACGCTTCATCGCGCGACGGAACATCACACGCTTTTCGATCTGCTGCGCGATGCCATCGGCCACGAGCTGCGCATCGAGCTCCGGCTTGCGGATCTCGGCGATGTTCAGGCGAATGTCACCGACCGGGCGACCGACGAGCGCGGCGGTCTCGGCGCGCAGCTTCTCGATGTCCTCGCCCTTCTTGCCGATGACGATGCCGGGACGGGCCGTCTGAATCGTGATGTTGACCTTGTTGGCCGCGCGCTCGATTTGGATGCGCGACACCGAGGCCTCGGCGAGCTTCTTGCGCAGGAACTCGCGGACGCGGAAGTCCGTGTGCACGAGCAGCGGGAATTGCTTCTTGCCGGCATACCACTTCGAGGACCACTCGCGGGTGATGCCGAGTCGAATGCCGATCGGATTAACTTTCTGGCCCATGGATCAGTCCTTCCTGCCGTCGCTGACCACGACGGTGATGTGGCTGTTGCGCTTGACGACACCGGTTCCGCGACCCTTGGCGCGCGCAGCGAAGCGCTTCAGCACCGGGGCTGCGTCGACCATGATGCGATGCACCTTGAGTTCGTCGATGTCCGCGCCGTTATTGTTCTCGGCGTTGGCAATGGCCGACTCGAGCACTTTGAGGACGATTTCGGCGCCCTTCTTCGGCATGAAACGCAGCGTCGCGAGCGCATTGCCCACGGGCTTGCCACGCACCACGTCGGCAACGAGGCGGCACTTCTGCGGCGAGATGCGCGCGTATTTGAGTTTTGCGGTGACTTCCATTTGATGCTCCGCTCCGGCCTCAGGCCGCGACCTTCTTGTCGCCCGAGTGACCCTTGTAGGTCCGCGTCGGCGCGAACTCGCCGAGCTTGTGCCCGACCATGTTTTCGGACACGAGCACGGGGATGTGTTGCTTGCCGTTGTGGACGGCAATCGTCAGACCCACCATCTCGGGCACCACCATCGAACGACGCGACCAGGTCTTGATCGGCTTGCGATCGTTTTTGGCGGCGGCGACCTGCACCTTCTTGGCGAGGTGTAGATCTACGAACGGACCTTTCTTCAGTGAACGAGGCACTTTTGACTCCTGACCTTACGAGGCCGCTCAGCGGACCTTGTTCTGCCGACGCTGCACGATCATGTGATTCGTGCGCTTGTTGGTACGGGTCTTCTTGCCCTTGGTATTCCAACCCCAGGGCGAGACGGGGTGCGGGTTACCCTGACCAGACTTACCCTCACCACCACCGTGGGGGTGATCGACCGGGTTCATGGCCAGACCGCGAACCGTGGGACGAATGCCGAGCCAGCGCTTCGCACCGGCCTTGCCGTAGCTGCGCAGGTTGTGCTCGTCGTTGCTCATCTCGCCGATGGTGGCGCGGCAGTCGATGTGCACTTTGCGGGTTTCACCCGACTTCAAGCGGATGTAGGCGTAAATGCCTTCACGCGCGGTGTACTGCACCGAGCTGCCGGCGCTGCGCGCGAGCTGACCGCCCTTGCCCGGCTTCAACTCGACGTTGTGCACCGTCGAGCCCACCGGAATGTGGCGCAGCTGCATGGCGTTGCCCGGCTTGATCGGCGAATCAGCGCCCGAGCGGATTTCGTCACCCGGCACCACGCCCTTCGGCGCGAGGATGTAGCGACGATCGCCGTCCATGTACTTGACGAGTGCGATGTGGCCGGTGCGGTTCGGGTCGTGCTCGATACGCTCGACGATGCCCTTCACGCCGTCCTTGTCACGCTTGAGATCGATGATGCGGTACTTCTGACGCGAACCACCGCCCTTGTGACGGGTGGTGATGCGGCCGAAGTTATTGCGGCCACCGGTCTTCGCCTGACGCGTGGTCAGTGACTCGAGCGGACCGCCCTTCCACAGGTGCGACTTGTCGACCTTGACGGCGAACCGGCTGCCCGGCGACGTCGGCTTCATTTTGACGAGTGCCATTAGGCTTTCCTCGATTCGTAGTCGATGGTCTGGCCCGGTGCGAGACGCACGTAAGCCTTTTTCCAATCCTGCGTGCGTCCCGGCGTCTTGCCGAAGCGGCGGGTCTTGCCCGGCTCGTTGACCACCTGCACGTCGCTGACCTTGACCGAGAACATCAGCTCCACCGCCGCCTTGATGTCAGGCTTGCTGGCGTCGCGACGCACGCGGAACACGTACTGGTTGGCGTTCTGCATGGCGAGCGCCGTCTTTTCGGTGACGTGCGGTGCCACGAGCACGCTGATAAGGCGCTCGGTGCTGAGCGTGGACACTTCGTGACGGGCAGCGGTCATTGCAGTCGCTCCTCGATGAGCTTCACGGCGCCAACGGTCATGAGCACCTTGTCGCAGCTCGCGAGGGCGAGCGGGTTGAGTGCGGTGACCGGCAACACCTCGACGTGCGGCAGGTTGCGGGCGGCCAAAAAGAGCTTCTCGTCGAGCGCCTCAACCACGATCAGCACGTTGGTGAGTTCCAGCTGCTTGAGCTGGGCTGCGAGCAGGCGGGTCTTCGGCGCCTCGAGGTCGATGCCGTTCGTGACCACGAGACGATCCTGACGCACGAGCTCGGAGAGCATCGAGCGCAGCGCGCCGCGGTACATCTTGCGATTGACCTTCTGCGCGAAGCTGCGGGGCTTCGCCGCGAACGCGCGACCACCGCCCACCCAAATCGGGCTGCGGCTGGAACCGGCGCGGGCCTGACCCGTACCCTTCTGGCTCCACGGCTTCTTGCCGCCGCCACGCACCTCGGCCTTGGTCAGCTGCGCCTTGGTTCCCGCGCGACCGGCATTGCGGTAGGCGGTAACGACCTGGTGCACCAGGGCTTCGTTGTACTCGTGGCCGAATGCGGCCTCGGACAATTGCAGCTCGTTCGAGCCGCCGACGATCTTGATCTTCATGATCTATGGGCTCCCGATCACTTCTTGGCCGCGGCCTTGGTGCCGGCGGCCTTGGTCGGGACGGTCCGCTTGCGCTTGGCAAGGCGGGCCGCCTTCAGCGAGGGACGCACGACGACCTGACCACCCTCGGCCCCCGGCACGGCGCCGCGGATGAGGAGCAGGTTACGCTCGGCGTCGATCTCGACGACCTTGAGGTTTTCCGTGGTACGACGGGCGACACCCATGTGGCCCGACATGCGCTTACCCTGGAACACGCGGCCCGGGGTCTGACGCTGACCGATGGAGCCCGGCGTACGGTGCGACACCGACACACCGTGGGTCGCGTGGTGACCACCGAAGTTGTGCCGCTTCATGGTGCCCGCGAAGCCCTTACCAATGGTCGTGCCGGTGACATCGACGATCTGACCGACCTGGAACAGGTCCGCTTTGATCTCGGCACCGACCTGCAGCTCCTCGCCTTCCTTGTCGGCAAGACGGAACTCGACGAGCGCCTTGCCCGGGGCCGTGCCGGCCTTGGCGTAATGCCCTGCGGCTGCCTTGCTGAGCAGCTGCGGACGACGGGCTCCGTAGGTGACCTGAACGGCGCGATAGCCGTCCTTCTCACTGGTTTTGACCTGCGTAACGCGGTTCGGAAGAACCTCGACCACGGTGACGGGGATGGACTCACCCGCGTCCGTGAACACGCGCGTCATGCCGCACTTGCGGCCGACTAGACCGATTGCCATGTACGTATCTCTCCTGTGCCCACTGCGATTGGTGAGCACAAAAAAAACCACTGGGTTGAGGGAGACAACAAGAGGCTCCGCGACGGGTTGTCCCGGAGTGTCTCGAGTGGTCTTGGCGGCAAACCCGCCAACCTCGCCCGATTCCGCCGATATTCAGCGGCCCACCTCGGAATGCCCGAGGTCAAAAAGGGCGCGCATTGTAAGCGGCGACCTGGCCGGTTGCAAGCACCTTTTTGGGGTGCCGCAACCTGCACGGTCGCCTTCAGTCAGTTCAGCTTGATCTGCACATCCACACCGGCCGGCAGCTCGAGGCGCATCAGCGCATCGACGGTCTTGTCGGTCGGGTTGAGGATGTCCATCAGACGCTTGTGCGTCCGCAGTTCGAGCTGATCACGCGCGTCCTTGTCACCGTGCGGGCTGACCAGAAGCGTGAAGCGCTCCATCTTGGTCGGCAGCGGTACGGGGCCACGGACGGTGGCACCCGTGCGCTTCGCCGTTTCGACGATTTCGCGCGCGGAAGTGTCGATCAGGCGATGGTCGAAAGCCTTCAGCCTGATACGGATATTCTGGTTGGCCATTGTATTTTTTGCCTTGAGCTCGAACGTTTATTTGAGGATCTTCGCTACGACGCCTGCGCCGACGGTGCGACCGCCCTCGCGGATCGCAAAGCGCAGACCGTCTTCCATCGCGATCGGGGCAATCAGCTCCACCGTCATCTTGATGTTGTCACCAGGCATCACCATCTCCGTGTCGCCCGGCAACTCGATC
>Ga0172373_10005878_pt1 | contig 16619 bp, 15 predicted proteins | sample Lak10m_2_FD_114546 | JGI IMG/M metagenome (GOLD analysis project Ga0172373, IMG submission 114546) | Freshwater microbial communities from Kabuno Bay, South-Kivu, Congo - kab_092012_10m | ecosystem: Environmental > Aquatic > Freshwater > Lake | place: Democratic Republic of the Congo...
CGTATGTCCACCGCCTGGATGAATGCCAATCTGCAAGAAGCGAGTATCGAACTTTGCACGACGTGCTGCAATACGGATGTCGCAACCCAACGCCAAGTTCATTCCTGCGCCTACTGCTGCACCATTCACAGCTGCGATGGTGGGAAGTGGGCTGCGCGCGATGCGAAGGAATCCCTCGTAAATAACGCCAAGACTTTCACCAGTAGCAGTCGCGAGATTCCCCAAGTTGGCTCCCGCACAAAATGCAGGGGCCGCACCAGTGACGACGAGAGCACCAATTGATGGGTCGCCTTCAATGCGGTCCATCGCCGCGGTGATTTCATCCACCATTGGTTGCGTCAACGTATTGCGCTCATCGGGATTATTCAAGGTCAACGTGGCAACGCCGTCTGCAATGGAAACAAGGACAAAACTCATGGTGACAGTTTCGCACACCGAGTTCGGACTCCACTTGCCCAATCGCCTACGGTGTCTCGCATGTCAGACGTCATCTTGTACGAAGTCAGCGATCGCATCGCCACCATTACTTTCAATCGCCCAGCGGCCCGAAACGCCTTGTCTAGTGAAGTTCTGCGCCTTCTCCCCCAACTCATGCAGCAGGCAGACGCTGACCCCAATGTTGACGTCTTGATTCTCACTGGCACCGACCCTGCATTCTGCGCCGGACTCGACCTCAAGGAATTGGGCGATACAGCTGGCAACTTGGGTGGCACGGGTGCCGACGGTGGCGTTAACTCCACTGGCGTTCGCGGACCATTTCCAAAACTCTCAAAGCCACTCATTGGTGCTGTGAACGGCGTCGCCATCACAGGTGGATTCGAGTTGGCACTGAATTGCGATTTTCTCATTGCGTCTGAACACGCAAAATTTGGCGACACACATTCACGCGTTGGCATCATGCCGGGCTGGGGACTCACTGTGTTGCTGCCCCAAGCGATTGGAGTTCGTCGCGCACGCGAGATGAGTTTCACCGGAAACTTCATGTTGGCCGACGAGGCGCTTGCATTCGGTTTGGTAAATCATGTGGTGCCCCACGACGAACTCATTCCATTCACCCGTCAGATTGCATTGGACATCATCGGAAACGAACAAGACGGAGTGCGAGAGATTCGTTCCACCTATGCAAGCCACGCCCAAGAGATGGATAAGTGGGAACACGAATCATCCGTTGGCGCAGCGTGGCGCAAAGCTCAGTTCGACCCACAAAAGGTTGCGGAGCGTCGCGCCAAAATTATGGAACGCGGACGCAAACAGTAATTACGACTTCAGTTCGCTAACTGCAGTGATGGTGATACCACCACGTGGATGCTGCGTGAGTGTGACGCGAACACGGTGAGGCTTGGCTGTTGCCATCACTTCGCCAGCAATTTCAGCAGCCAATGCTTCTGCAAAAACCGCACGATTACGGAAACTCCAGAAGTACAACTTCAAACTCTTTGACTCAATGCAGAACTTGTTTGGTTGGTACTCAATCACAACGCTTGAAATATCTGGCTGATTCGTGACTGGACAGATGGACTGCACTTCATCGGTGGAGAATGTGACTGTGGAGACGTTCTGTGGCGCTGGAAAGACTTCAACATGATCAATTGAATGTTGAACCGTTTGGCCAAGAACTGTTAATCCAGAAGTGTCGCTCATGAGAAAAAGCCTACAAATCAGCGAAGGTCGTCAGGCAAGAGGCTGACAAGCGGCACCAATGGGCGCGGTCCCACATGTGAAATCACCTCTGCGGCTGCGATTGCGCCGATGCGTGCACACGTTGTGAGATCTTTTCCTTGTGTCAGACCACGCAAGAATCCAGCGGCGAACAAGTCCCCTGCACCGGTGGTGTCGACGACTTGGGCAACTGGTGCGGCGGGCACTGCATGCACGTCGTCACGCGTGACAATGACCGAACCTTTTTCGCTTCTCGTCACTGCTGCAATGTGACAATCACGGCGAAGCAATTCAATTGCGTCGTCAAATTCGTTGACTTCATACAACGACTTCAATTCGTCTTCATTTGCAAACAACACGTCAATCTCATCTCGCACCAACGCCTGGAAATCTGCACGATGGCGATCAACACAGAATGAGTCAGACAGAGTCAAACTTACGACACGTCCGTGACTGTGAGCAATGGACGCCGCTTGTCTAAACGCCGCTTTTGCCTCGTCTCGGTCGAACAAATAACCCTCGAGATATAACACGGCACCAGCGCCGATGATTGCGGGATCCAAGTCAGCCGATGACAACTGAGTAGAGATACCAAGGAAGGTGTTCATGGTGCGTTGCGCATCAGGAGTCACCGCAATGATGCAACGACCAGTTGGCGCATCACCGTCTGGTGTTCCACTGCGAAAATCAACACCAACAGTCTTCATGTCGCCTGCGAACTCTTGACCCAATTCATCGGCCGCAACTTTTCCAATGAATGCAACGTCTCCTCCGAGACTTGCGATGCCGGCCAATGTGTTGGCACCAGAGCCACCGCTGGTGCGTGTTGATTGCCCCACTGCGGAGGTGAGCTCTAGCGCACGATCGGTTTCAATCAACGCCATTGATCCCTTAATCATGTTGTTTGATTGCAAGAACGAATCGTCCACCATTGCAATCATGTCGACGAGGGCGTTTCCCACACCAACAACGTCGTAGAGAATTCCCTCTTTGTTGGTGAGGGCTGGGATATGGGCTGTGAATGGATGGCTACGTGGCACGGGTATCTACGGTAGTCCCCAGATGAAGGGCGTTAGCCTTTCTTCCGTGAGTCATCTTCAATCCCCTTATCGCCTGCCCCGCACTGTTCTTCCATCGCGATATGCGGTGTCTCTCGCACCAGACCTTGAAAATGCCAGTTTCACGGGGTCTGTGACTATTTCTGCCACGGCAACAGAGGCCGTCTCAGAAGTCGTACTGAATGCCATTGAGCTTGATGTTCACTCGGTCACCGTCAATGGTGAATCAGCAACGTTCTCGTTGAATGATGAACTAGAACGACTCATCATCAATCACGCGGTATCCGCAGGCGAACTCACAATTGACATCACCTTCACTGGAATTCTCAACGACAAACTGCGTGGCTTCTACCGCTCCACATTTGTGGATGAATCTGGCACCACTCGCACAATTGCCACCACGCAAATGCAGTCCACGGACTGCCGTCGTGCGTTCCCCTGCTTTGACGAACCGGAATTCAAATCAACCTTTTCAATTGACCTCACCTTCAACAACGACCTCCTTGCGGTCTCCAACGGGAAAGAAATTCGCCGCGAAGAACTCCCCAACAATCAAGTACGCGTGTGGTTCTCCGAGACAATGACAATGTCCACGTACTTGGTGGCATTCGTTGTGGGGCCACTTGAAGCAACTGCTCCCGTGATGGTGGGTGACATTCCATTGCGGGTCATTCATGTTCCCGGCAAGTCTCACCTCACCGACTTTGGCCTCAAAGTCGGTGCGTTCTGTATTGATTGGTTTCAGACCTACTACGGCATCCCCTACCCAAGCGACAAGTGTGATCTCCTTGCGTTACCAGACTTTGCAGCGGGCGCCATGGAGAACCTTGGTTGCATCACCTTCCGCGAAGTTCTGCTTCTTGTTGACCCCGAAACATCTACCCAAGTGGAACAAGAGCTCGTGGCCGCAGTTGTTGCGCACGAACTCGCGCACATGTGGTTCGGCGACCTTGTCACCATGCGTTGGTGGAATGGCATCTGGCTGAACGAAGCATTTGCGACATTCATGGAAGTTGCCGCCACCGATGCCTTCGCACCGCAATGGAAAATGTGGACATCGTTCGGTCTCGACCGCACCGCCGCATTTGAAGTTGACTCGCTGCATTCCACACGCACAGTGGAATTCCCTGTTGAATCTCCCGCAGACGCAGACGGCATGTTCGATGTTCTCACGTATCAAAAAGGCGGCGCCCTGCTTCGCATGTTGGAGCAATACCTCGGGCCAGATCGGTTCCGCGCCGGTGTCAGCCACTACTTGAAGACTCACTCATACGGCAACACCGAAACCGGCGACTTGTGGGACGCGATTGAACATGTTGTCAGTACCGACAGTGGCGAGAATGTTCCCGTTCGCAGACTCATGGATTCATGGATTTGGCAATCTGGCTACCCATTGGTGTCGGCGCGAATCGACAACAACGAGTTGGTGTTATCGCAACGTCAATTCACGTTCGACAACAACCCGAATGCAACGTTGTGGGTTGTCCCCATTCATGTGCAGATTGGTAACACCATCACGAAGGTCTTGCTGGAGACAGATGAAGTTCGACTTCCGTTAGCTGACCCATCTGCAGTCATTGTGGTGAATGCAGGTGGACCAGGCTTTTACCGCGTGGAGTACTCAGCTGAGTTGATGTCACGAATCACCGGAAGCACATTGGCAACACTCACCACCCTCGAGCGCTACAACTTGGTGGACGACGCGTGGAACGCCGTGGTGTCCAATGCAATGTCAGCGGATCGTTTCGTTGACTTCGCACGCGGTTTCACAGAGGAAAACGATCTTGCTGTGTGGCAGGCAATGTCCCTTGCGTTACGCGGCCTTGGTCGATTGCTGACACGCAACGAGATGCCGCCATTCAATGAATTTGTCTCTCAGTTGGTATCACCGGCCTACGCACGACTTGGTGAAACGCCCAGCGAGAACGAAGACGACCTTGTCTCCAAATTGCGTGGACTACTTCTCTCACTCCTTGCCACACTGGGTAACGACACGTCAGCACAACAGCGTTGTCGCGACATTCTCTTCAATAACGCCAGCACCGATCCAGAGTTGGTAGCGGCATCGACAACGGTTGTTGCTTCTACAGGAACTGCTGCGGACTATGAATGGTTCGTCACTCAATTTAAGAATGCGTCAACACCCCAAGAAAAAGTTCGCATGTTGTACGCACTCGCTGAATTTGATGATGCAGAACTCATGAAGAAGACCTGCGCACTTGCATTCTCTGGCGATGTGAAGAGTCAAGATGCGCCGTTCCTCTTGGCGCGCTGCATTGGCAATAAGTACCACGGCTCTATTGCATGGGCAGCAGTTCAGGAGAACTGGGACTACGCAAACAAAACGTTCCCTGGAAACACCATTGTTCGCATGGTGAGCACCATGACAACTCTCAACACACCAGACCTTGAAGCACAAGTGACAGCGTTCTTTTCAGAACACCCGATTCCACAAGCCACAAAGACTCTCGAGCAAGCACTCGAACGCCAAAAGGTAAACGTTGCGTTGCGGTCCCGTGAAAGCGCCATACTTCTGACTGCTGTCCGCCCCAAATAGGACGTTTTGATCAATTAGCGGCTGGTTGGCTTCAGCTGACCGTTGGCCACCATGTCACGAAGCGCAGTCTTCAAGAACTTTCCTGCGGCGTTGCGTGGCAACTCTTCACTCATGATGATGACGTGGTTCGGCACCTTGAACGACGAGATCTTTCCGTCCAAGAACTTCCACAAGTCCTCAGCGGTGAGTGTTTCGCCTTCCTTCACGCGAATCGCCACGGCAACTTCTTCACCGAGACGCTCGTGCGGAACACCAAACACTGCTGCTTCGTGCACTGCAGGGTGTTCATAGATTGAACCTTCCACTTCAGTACAGAACACGTTCTCGCCACCGCGAAGAATCATGTCCTTAATGCGGTCCTTGATGTACAAGAAGCCTTCTTCGTCGATGTAGCCGCCGTCACCGGTATGCAACCAGCCGTTTTCAATTGCTTCTGCGGTTGCGTCTGGACGATTCCAGTAACCACGAATCAACATGGGGCCAAACAACATGATTTCGCCGTACTCGTTTGGTCCGAGAACTTTCTTTGTTGCTGGATCCCAAATCGCAACTTCCATTGGACGGATAGCGCGACCAGTTGATGTTGGACGGTCTGTGTAGAACTTGCCAAGGTTGCCCGGACCAAATGCATTGGTCTCGGTCATGCCGTAACCCAACTGTGGGCCACCCTTCTTGATGCTCTTTGCAACTTTGTCCACCAAGGTTGCTGGCGCAGGTGCACCGCCGCCACCAACTGCACGAAGCGTTGATGTGTCGTACTTGTCGAAGCCGGGATGGTTCACAAGGTCCCAGCTCTGTGTTGGCACGCCAACGAAGTTGGTGATCTGCTCGTCTTGAATGATGGGCAATGCCTTGCCTGCATCCCACTTGTACATGATGACGAGTTTCAAACCGGCCATGAAACAACTGAGCATGACTGGCACACAGCCCGTCACGTGGAACAACGGCACGATGAGAATGAATGACGGCGGGAAGTTGTCTGGTTCAACAGGTTCTGCTGGTGGGTCTGTTGCCAACGCAAGAACCCCATTACGTGCAGAGAACGCCATGAGAGAGCTAATGACTGCACGGTGTGTGCTGACAGCACCCTTCGGGCGACCAGTGGTACCCGAGGTGTAGAGAATGGTGCAGTCGTCGTCTGGGGCAATGTCTGCAACAAGTGGTCCGAGACCACTCTTGACTTCCTTCGACCATTCGTCAATGTCGGGGCCAACTTCTGTCTCTGGGCGAACAATCAACATCTTGATGCCAAGTGCGCGACATGAGTGGCGCGCGGTGTCGATGCGCTGCTGGTCTCCAATGAGAACCTTTGCGCCACAGTCCTTCAATGCGAAGTCCATTTCATCTTCGGTCCACCATGCGTTGAACGACACGTTGACTGCGCCGACCGAGATGATGGCTGCAAACGAGATAATCCACTCTGGGTAGTTACGCATGGCAACGGCAACGCGGTCGCCCTTCTTGACGCCGTACTTGTTCACCAACAAGTGAGCAAGGCCATCCACCTGGTCCATCACATTTGCGAAGGTGAAACGCTCGCCTTCATACAACAAGAACGTCTTGTCGCCATGAGCGCGTGCACCCTGCAACACGAGTGCGAGGTTTGGTGGAGCGTTCTTGAACACTTCCATCTTCACTCCGAGTACTTCGGACTCCATCAGTTCAAACGGAGTACCTGACCCCGGATTCAAGATGACGTCTTGTGCCTCTGTCCATGAGAGTGCCATGTTGTGTTCCCCTTGTATCTGGTTCGTGGAGCTGAGGGGAATTGAACCCCTGACCTCTTCATTGCGAACGAAGCGCTCTGCCAACTGAGCTACAGCCCCGCTAACGGGTATGTAACTACCGCAGTCTAGGCGTGAGGGTGTCGCTGTTCACATTCGCCAGAGGGCGATGAACCGATTTACGCGGCGCGGCGTTGGCCGTAGTAGCGGCGCAAGTATTCCTGGTTGCGGATCTGCACGAGGATGTAGCAGTACGCACCAAGACCAAGGAAGGCCACCGTGAAGAGATACACCATGGCGGTGCTTCCAGTGGTGAGACCAAGGAACAACGACAGAGCGTTGACGGCAACGAGGCCGTAGAGAACATTTACTCGACGACGACGGGTGACTTCACGTGGAGACATGAACGCAGACTCAGCAGCGAAGTGACGGCGCGGCAACTCTTCGGTGTGGTGCGAACGGCGATGGCGTGGTTCTTGTTCAAGAACTCCGTCTGATGCAACGAGACGTGGACGCTGCGGTATTCGACCTGGAGCCATGCGTTGCGCTGCAGGTACGCGACCAGGCATGGGGCGAGATTGAGGAGCGAGAGGGCGGGTCATTGCGCGCATGGGGTGTGCTGCACCAACGTGACCTTGCGTGCGCTGCAATGTATTCAGCTGGCGACGGAAGTCAGAGACCGAAGAGACAGCACCGCCGTCAAGGCGAGAGCGCAGAAGAGGCGGAAGAAGGACCGCCATCCACATTGCCCCAACGATGAGGAGAACAAGCTTGCTCATAACTTTTGAAAGCCTAGTAACGATTCGGCCGCCTGTGGCTGAAAAACGGTGCGAAAATACCCTTGACGGCCCGCAAACCCTTGTGGCATAAGGGAATAAACATCTGTTGGTCAGGCTTCACAGCCCTTGACAAACCCCCGAAATAGGGTTCACGAGCCCTTTTTGTAGTCCCCCGAGCGCCCGCCCGACTTTTCCCACAACGCCAATTCGCCAATCACCATGTTCTTGTCGGCCGACTTACACATGTCGTAGAGGGTGAGGGCTGCAACAGAGCACGCGGTCAACGCTTCCATCTCGACGCCGGTCTGACCCGTGGTCTCCACCACCGCTTCAATGTCGACACACGCGTCGCGAACGTCAAGCGACACCGACACCGACGTCAACATGAGTGGGTGGCATAAAGGAATCAGGTCGCTGGTTCGCTTTGCTGCCTGAATGCCTGCGATGCGCGCAACTCCCAGCACGTCGCCCTTCGGAAGAGAACCAGACACGATGGCTGCTGCAGTTGATGGCGACATGGTGACCACACAACGAGCCACTGCGCGGCGACGCGTGACTGCTTTGTCGCCAACATCGACCATGTGGGCATTGCCCTTGTCGTCAAGATGGCTGAAGGTGGGTTCGGTCATGGTGTCAGGCTAGGCGCGTTTCCACGGCCAACGCACGGGGCGCTTTGCGAGAAACGCCGCCACGCCTTCGCGCACTTCGCCACTCTTGTCCATCTCGTCTTCCCAATGGCGAGTGGTGGCTGGCTTCACTCGCCCATCGCGCACCACTTCGTCAATCATCGTTTTGCTAGCAACTTGTGTAAGAGAAGAACGTTCCACGAGAGTTGCCACTAGTTGATTTACACGGTTCTCTACATCTGAGACTGGAAGCAACTCATCAACTAGGCCGATACGAAGTGCGCGATCTGCATCAATGAGCTCGCCCGAATACATGAGGTGTTTTGTTGCTGATGCACCAATGAGTCGCACGGCGCGTTCCAACGCATTTGTGGGATACACAATTCCCAATTTGGCGGGAGTGATTCCAAAGATGGCATCGGTGCTTGCGATTCGAATGTCGCATGCAGTGGCAATGCTGACGCCGCCACCGACACAGTTGCCGCGAATCATCGCAATGGTTGGTCCGGGGAAATTGGCAAGTGCTTCTTCGGCATTCCAATTCACACGCGCATATTCACCACCGGGGCCATTGGTGAGCTCCGAAATATCTGCGCCAGCACAGAAATGATCGCCGGCACCTTTCACCACGAGAATGCGAACATCGGAATCTTCCACCAATGCATTCACATGCGCAGTAATGGCAGCCCACATACTCATGCGCACTGCATTGCGCTTGTCGGGGCGATTGAGCGTCATGGTGGCAACGGGGCCATCCACCGACACCAACACATTCATGTTGGCGAGTTCGCCTGTTTCGTCTGTTGCCACTTCAGCCGCCAATCTGGCTCATGGAGCGGTTCGGACGAATGAAGTTCACTTGGCTGATTTGATGCCCGGCCCACTTGGTGCTGACGGCATGAACAATAAGGTCGGCGATGTCGTCATCCGATGCGCCGTTTCGTAATAACGCACGAACATCAAATTCATCGGTTGCAAACAAGCAGGTGCGGAATTGTCCGTCGCTGGTGAGTCGCACTCTGTCGCAATCACCACAGAACGGTTGCGACACACTTGGGATCACACCAACGGTGCCTTTGCCGTCGAGATAGCGCCAACGATCTGCGGGTGCTGCACCGCGTGCAGGAATTGATTCCAATGGATACACCGCAGAAATGGTGTCAACGATTTCTTGTTGTGTCACCACTTGGTTGCGTTGCCATTCATTCGTGGCGTCAAGTGGCATGAACTCAATGAAGCGAACCTCAACACCGCTGTCGCGACCATATGTAGCAAGCGCGAGAATTTCATCGTCGTTGACACCGCGCTCAATCACCGCATTGACTTTCACGGGAGAGAATCCAGCGGCTTGTGCTTCAGCGATTCCTGCCAACACATTCGCTAGTTCATCACGACGAGTCATTTCTAAGAAGCGTTCAGGAATCAAACTGTCCAAGCTCACATTGATGCGGTCGAGTCCTGCGTTGCGCAACTCGCCAGCAATGTTGCGAAGAGTTGCTCCGTTGGTGGTGAGTGCAATGTCTGGCTTCTTGCCGGTGAACAAACGAAGTGTCGCCAACTTCTCAATCAGACGCGGCAAGTGAGCGCGAACAGTTGGTTCGCCGCCGGTGAGTCGAATGCTGTCGATGTTGAATCGCTCCACCAGGATTCGTGACACGCGTTCAATTTCTTCAAAGGTGAGAACCTCAGAACGATCTAGCCACACCAACCCTTCAGCAGGCATGCAGTACGTACAGCGGAAATTGCATCGATCGGTGACAGAAATGCGCACATCGCGCACTGTCCGTCCGTGCTGATCAATGAGGTCCACGCCGCAATACTACGAGGCAGGTGGCAACAACTATCGGGCGACAGCGCCTGAATCTGGACCCAAGAAGGTGACGCTCACCGTGTCGCCACTGCGAACTCCATCTCCATCGGGCACGGCCATGATGGCATTGGCCATTGCTGTTGCCGCCAGCTGATGGCTGCCTTGTGCACCAGTGCGACGAACATGCACTCGCCCATCGTCTCCCCATGTTGCATGCACACGATCGAAATGAACTTTCCCATCGGGCTTACGCGATACATCTTCATCAACAATCGCCGACACAATCGGGCGATAAGGAGTTGCGTGACCCATCATCATGCGAAGTGCAGGGCGCGCAATGAGTTCAAAACTCATCAACGAACTCACTGGATTGCCTGGCAAACCAAACACAGGAACCGTTCGGCCACCTACACCTGGCATCACACCAAATGCAAATGGTTTCGCTGGCTTCATTGCAATTTGAAACCAGCGCATATCTGCAACACGACCCAACACAGCTTTCACCACGTCGTAGTCACCCATGCTGACACCACCACTGGTGATGAGCGCATCAATTACGCCGCGACTTGTGACCTTCACCAAGACTGATTCGAGTTCTTCTTCATCATCACGAAGAATTCCAAGATCAATTGGTTCTGCACCACATTCTTCAATGATGCGCAACAACATCTTGCGATTCGATTCGCGAATTTGTCCGGGCTGCAGTGGCGAGCCATCGTCCACCAATTCATCACCAGTGGAAATCACTCCAACGCGCGGTTTCCAATACACCGACACTTCCCGTGCGTTGATACTCGCCAACACACCTTCCACCATTGGCGTTAACACGACACCTGCGGTGAACACTGTTGTTCCCACTTCAACATCAGAGCCTTGCGCGCGAATCGCATCACCAGCAGAAACGCTTTTCAGAATGCGCACACCGTCCGCACCAACACGTTCTGTGTCTTCCACCATCACAATGGCGTCGCAACCGTCTGGAATCGGCGCGCCAGTCATGATGCGAATGACGGTTCCTTCCGTGACAGAGACCGATGCAACCGCACCGGCCGCCACTTCTCCAATGACTCGAAGCTCAACTGGTACCTGCGCAACATCACTCGCACGCACTGCGTAACCATCGACAGCGGTGTTGGCAAACGGCGGCACTGGTTCGGTTGCAACGACATCGGCGGCAAGCACACAACCGCGCGCCTCGCGTACTGGAAGAGTCACCACGGGTCCGCGCGCGCACTGCGCAAGGACAATTTCTCTCACCTCTTCCAACGGAGTCATGCGCTCAACCTACTGTTCGGCGATAGACCTAGAGGCATGCCGAATTATCTCGCCCCCTCGTCTTCTGGCCACACCGTGGCCTGGGAGGGCTGGAATGGTGATCCGGCCAGCAGTGTGACGCTGCGTTGGGAAAACGAAGGCTGGACCGCCGAGATTTCACTGCATGCCGACAACGCCTTGGCAATCGTGCGACTCTCGGCTCAATGGATGGTGCAACAGATGTTGCTGTTTCGCGACATGGAAGAACCAGACCTGTGGCTTGCCACGGATGGTCACGGTCGCTGGGGCGAAATGAATGGTGCGCATCGCACAGAACTAGATGGTTGCGTGGATATTGATTTTGTCAACACGCCATTTACAAATTCCATCATCACGCATCGCCTGCCTCTTCATGTTGGTCACACAGCAGATCTAAATGTCATCACTATTGATGTTGAAACATTGAATGTGGAAAGCGTGCCGCAGCGCTACACACGACACGACGACAATGCGTGGGAATACACCTCGTTGTTAACGGGTCAACAACACGCTGCACGTGTTGATGAATTTGGATTAGTGATAGACGAACACAACGCGTTTCGTCGCATCACCACTGACGTGCGGTAATCCATTCACGCAACAGCTTCTCGGCCTGCGGATTCTTCATGGCGGCATCGAGAACAGCTTCTAACCAGCCTGCAGGAGTACCGGTATCCCAGCGTTGCGTTGTGGTGAGATAACCCAGCAAATCGCCGCGTAATCCTTGTGCCAACAATGCATCGGTGAGTTGATATTCGCCGTTTGCGTGTGGCTTCAAGTTGGCAATGTCTTCGAAAATCTCTGGTGTCAACACATAGCGACCAAGAATGATGAGATCACTTGGTGCGTCTTCTTTCTTCGGCTTCTCAACAACACCGCAAATTCCAAATGGACCATCGCTTGGCGAATCGTTTGTCACGGTGACAACGCCGTACGCACTCACTTGATCCATGGGCACACGCTTCAACTCAATCGCGCTCTTTCCCGTTGACTCACATGAATCAATTAACAATCGCAACAGGCTTGCATCGCCACGAAGTTCGTCGGGCAACAACACCGCGAATGGTTCGTCACCAACAACTCCACGCGCACAACCCACAGCGTGACCAAGCCCCTGCGGATTGTCTTGATATGTGATGCTGACGCGCACGTCGGTGCCAATGCGTTGCAGGCGGTCAGCCACGTCGTCTCTGCCCTGGTCGCGCAACTTGGCCACCACCTCTGGCTGAGGAGTCACATACGTTTCAAGGCCGGTCTTCACGCGACTCGACACCAACACAATGTGGTCGCACCCAGCTCCGATGGCCTCGTCAATAATCAGCTGCAACGCCGGCACATCAAAAATGGGCAGCAATTCCTTGGGCACCGATTTAGTGACGGGGTAAAACCGCGTGCCGAGTCCGGCGGCTGGGATAACGGCGGTGCGAGCTCTCATGGATTTCCACGCTAGCCAGATACCATTTGGCACTCGTAGGACCAGAGTGCCAAACCCCGGAGTCACCCCATGCCGACATACGTTTACAAATTCGTGGAAACCGGTGAAACCATTGAGGTGCAACAAGATTTCTCTGAAGACACCCTCACCGAAGCCAAGCACCCAGTAGACGGAACCATGCGCCCAGTGAAGAAGGTGTTCCTGCCCGTGGGCATCACGTTCAAAGGTGGCGGCTTCTACAAAACAGATAGTGGCAAGTCCGGCTCTAGCGCTGCGTCGTCATCATCGACCAGCAGCGAGTCGTCGTCATCATCGTCGAGCTCTAGCGATTCCTCATCCAGTTCAACTAGTTCGGCCGACTAAGTAGTCACCGCGGCACACATGGCACTCGTTAGGAGTGTCCATGCCAGCCCCCACATCACCATCGCCAAAACAATTCCTCATTGCCGCACGTCAGCAATGGCGAGATCTTGTTCAACGTTGCGTGTTTCGTTTGGAACGTGAACGTCGCGCACAAATGATTGCAGTAGTGGCACTCGCTGTTGTGTGCACGTCAGTATTTGCCGAATCGGTGACAACAGCGCGAAGTGAACGACAACGGTGGTCTAGCAACATTTCTGTTGTCGTTCTCACTGCAGATGTTCCTGCCAATGGTGTACTTACTGCTGACAACACCAAACAGATTTCATTGCCTCGTGCGTTACTCACTGCAGATGCGCTCACCGCAGTGCCAGCACACTCACGAACTCGCATTGCGCTCACCGCCAATACTCCACTCTCGAGGTCACTGGTGATTCCGTCATCCGAATCAATCACAATCCCCGATGGCTGGCGCGTGATTGCGCTTCCTCAAGACATCACTACTCCCCACCTTCTCCCAGGCGATGCGGTGGATGTCGTGATTGGCGAATCGGTAGTGGCCACCGATTGTCTCGTAATCTCACTGAAGCCTCTGTCGCTTGCGCTCCCCGCCACCGTGATTCCAGCGGTCACGGCCGCATCCCGCGTGGGAGAAGTGTTTATCGCTGCACAGAAGTAACCACCTCCCCCAATAGACACACGCCCCGTGATGGGCAATAATGAAACCCAACTGCTGACACAAGGGGGCTTGTCATGGCATACGGAGCAGACCAACCACTCGACACACCACCAGTCACCGACTGGGTGAATGACTGGGACTGGCTTGATGACGGTTGGGGTGAAAACGCCATCGACATTTGGAACTCCGTGCGCGAGCAATGCCCCGTTGGAAGCACCGAACGTTACGGTCGCGCGTTCATGCCCGTCACCATGGATGCCGTGCGACAAATTGCCAACGACACAGAGAACTTCTCCTCAGCGTGGGTCAATGTTGCGCGACCAGACGCTCCGCGTTCCGCTGCCCCACCAATCACTTCTGATCCGCCAGATCATCACGGACATCGTCGTCTCATCCTTCCCGCATTCAACCCAAAGGCAGTCGCAGGAATTGAAGAAGAAATGCGCGAGTACTGTCGCGGTCTGATTCGCAAGCTTGATGGAATGGATGCCACCGATGCTGCGTTGAATTACACGCAACACATTCCGGTGCACGGCATTTGTATTCTCACCGGACTTCCCGAAGAAGATGCCGACCTCTTCCGCGATTGGATCTATAAGAACTTCCAGTTGGCACCAAAAGACAACCGCATTCGTCTTGAAGTGATGACAGAAATGTCTCAATACATCGATGGACTGTTAAAGGATCGCCTTGCGAATCCAAAAGACGATTTGTTGACAATGATTGCCAACTCAGAAATTGACGGCAAAGAAGTTCCGTGGGATATCAAGATTGGCTACATCCGTTTGCAGATTGTTGCTGGCATTGACACCACCTGGAGTGCCATTGGTTCTGGCATTTGGCACTTTGCGCAACACAACGACGAAGTGAAGCGCCTCATTGCTGTTGATAACGATGACATGTTGTGGCAAACCGCTAACGAAGAAGTGTTGCGCTACTACGCACCGGTCACCATGGCACGCAAAGTCATTGGTGAAACAGAAGTGTCTGGTTGCCCCATGCGTCCAGGCGAACAAACATTGGTCACCTTCCCTGCAGCAAACCACGACCCTGCCGCGTTCGAAGATGCACACGTGTTCAAACTCGATCGCGAGAACAACCGCCACGTTGCATTTGGTCTCGGCATTCACCGTTGTGCTGGTTCAAACCTTGCGCGACTTGAGATGTTGGTGGCGTTCCAGGAATGGCTTCGCGCTTTCCCCAACTACAGCTTGGATCCCAACAAAAAGACCACATGGGCTAACGGCCAGGTGCGTGGCCCACGTCAGATTCCGGTTCTGCTGAATCGCTAAATCATCAGCCGCCACAGATAACGGCGGCGTTACACAGACGGAATAATGCGGGGCGACCACGGACGTGCTTCGTCCCAGTAATGGCCCACCACGGTTCCCTCGCGCAATTTGGCGAGAAAATCCTGAGGACCATCGAAGTCGGGCATTTCAATGAATGCGCTTCCCAGTGCGAGTGGAACATGTGCGTCGCTGCCCGAACCAATGGCCAGATCTCGTTCTGTTGCGAATGCGACGGCTCGCGCATTCAGTGACTTCAATGATGTCTTGGAGTTATGACCCTCCACTGCATCCACTAATCCCGCATCTGCAATCTCAATGAGTGATGCTTCGGTGAGGTTCTTGCGCATGGGGTCAAATGGGTGCGGCACATACACCACGCCACCTTGTTCGCGAATCTGATGACATGTTGCAGCTGCACTTGCGCCATATGAAATCTTCTCGGTGAGAAACAACCCAATGACTTCGCCGGTATGCGTGCGCACCTCTTCTCCCACAATCACACGGCAAACATCGGCGAGAAGTGATTGCAAACGCACTGCGCCTTCAATGGCGTTGTGATCGGTGATGCACAACACATCAATGCCGCTCTCCACCACGCTGTCGTAGATTTCGTCAAGCGTTGTAGTTGAGTCACCAGAAAACATGGTGTGGCTGTGCATGTCCACGCGCACCTTGCCTGGTGCACACGGTGTTGCCAAATGTGGATGGCGTTCAATTGCTGCGGCAGACGCAACAGCCACGTGGTTATGCCCCGCTCATGGTGACGCCCGAGATCACCAATGACACACCGACAGCACGCATCGGCAACCAATCGACATCACAACCCACTTCTTGCACATCCAACAACATGCGTTGAAGAGTGGATGCAATGGTGAACTCACGAATTGGTTCAGCAGTTTTCCCGTTGCGAATCATGAGGCCACTCGCACCAGTAGAGAAGTCGCCCGACACTGGGTTCACACCGCTGTGCAAGCCCTGCACACTGTCAATGAGAACACCATCGTCAATACCCGCGATGAGTTCTTCTTGCGTCTTTGTTCCAGGAACAATCTGCAATGCCACACAACCGCCTGCATTACCGGTGCTCTTTGTCTTCATGCGGCGTGCGCTGTAGGCGTCGTGCACAAACATCTTCAACACACCGTTCTCAATGAGAACATTGCGACGCGCAGCCAAACCGTCACCATCAGTTTCACGTGCGTAATAAGCACGAGAGTCGGTGGGGTCATCCACCAAAGTGATGAGCGGTGATGCCACTTGTTCACCAATGCGATCCGCAAAGATGCTGCGGCCCTTTGACACGCTTTCACCATTCAATGTGCCGGCGATGATGGACAAGAATTGCGC
>Ga0172373_10005879_pt1 | contig 16615 bp, 5 predicted proteins | sample Lak10m_2_FD_114546 | JGI IMG/M metagenome (GOLD analysis project Ga0172373, IMG submission 114546) | Freshwater microbial communities from Kabuno Bay, South-Kivu, Congo - kab_092012_10m | ecosystem: Environmental > Aquatic > Freshwater > Lake | place: Democratic Republic of the Congo: South-Kivu...
CCCGATAATCAGCTATGTTTAATTTCGCACCACTTTTTTCACACTGGTGCCCTCCTCCGTTTCGAGTTTCACGAAGTAAACCCCCGAAGGTGCATCCTTGGCGTTCCACAGCAGCGCGTTGGTGCCTGCCGAACCCGTCATGCGTTCATCCAGCACGATACGGCCGGCCATGTCGGTGATCAGCACGCGGGCGCGCTGTGCGTACGTGAGCGTGAAGCGGATCGTCGTGCCGTCGGTGAACGGGTTGGGCGACACCTGCAGCGACTGGCCGCTTGTCACCTCGGTCACAGCCGTGGTGGACTGGTACCCGAACGGAAGGGGCGACTGCACACTGCCCTGGTGAAGACCAGCCGTGAAGTACATCGTCTCCGTCAGGTTCGTCACCTGACCCGTGGCCGCGTCGTACAGCTTGAAGTGCAGCAGTTCACCCGCCGTGTTGGCGTACATCGTCAGGAAGAACAGGTGCATATCCAGCTGATCCAGGTAGATGGCCTTAGCCGAGCCGCGGAGTTCGTTGCCCGCGAACACGCCGATTTCATGGCCTGCCAGCGTGGTGTTGATACCACTGTGTGCCAGCATGCCCACCAGCGTCATCGAGTATTCGTATTGCGTCGGGTCCACCGTCCAGAAGTTCGGCAGCTCCGGTCCGCGCTCGTTCAGCACCGGCGCGGCGTTCACCGGCGGCGGATACGTGAGCGTGCCCGGGATACTGATCTTCAACTGATAGCCTTTCGGCGGCTCCATGTACTGCAGCGATCCCAGCCAGCCGAAGCCGGCCACGTACTGCGCAAAGGCCGTCTGCCCCTTGATGATATCGCCGTTGAGCGGCGTCAGGCTGCTCAGCGCCGTGGAGACCGGCAGCGGGTAGTTTGGCACGTAGCCAATCCAGTTCCACCCTGCAGAAATCGGGATATTCACCCCGGACGGATCCACCGGAGCACCGCTCATGCGAATCGTGTCTTTCTGGTCGGCGCGGTACTGGAACAGGTGCGAGTAATCCACCGCAGGCAGCGAGCCCAGCCAGTTACCGCCGAAGTACTCGGAGAACGCACCCTGGCCCTTGAGCAGGTCGTTGTCAGGGTGATCCAGCGACACCAGCGCCTCGTCCAGCGACGGATCGGGGAACACGAGGTTGAACGAGATCCAGTTCCAGCCCGGGTTCAGCGCGATATCGCGGCGAATCAGATTGTTCGTGTGCAGTACCGTCGGACTGCCCACCGTGCCGATGACATTGTCAATCTCGAAGTCGAACGACTCGATCAGATCCACGTAGCGCAGACAGCTCGAGGCATCCCAGATATCCAGCGAGATCGGCTTGCCGTCGTCTTCCGGATCGCCGAATACCGTGAGGAACACCCGGTATTGCGTGCCGACCGGCGGAAGCGTGGGAAGCAGTTGCAGCTTCGCCAGACCGCGCAGTTCACCGTCAATGAACGCGGCGAGGATGTCCTCCTCGTCTGTGCTGAGCGTGCCTTCGATGTCAAGTTTCAGCGTGAAGTTCATCGAGCCGGAGTAGGCCGTGGGGTCGAACTGCCAGTCGGGAGCCGGGCACATCACGCGGCAGTACAAGGCCAGTGGTTCGTTACCCAGCGGAGTAATCGCGTGAATCGTATCGGAATAAACGCCGAAACTCAGCGTATTGTCGAACACAAACGTAATTTCCTCGGAGGCTCCCGGAGAAATCAGTCCCTCGAGCGGGTACACGCGCACCCACGCGGGGATACCGTCGAGCGAGTACGACAGCGCCTGGCCGCCCGTATTCACCAGTTTGCGCGTCACCGTGACAACATCCTGCTGGTACTTGCCCACCTTCACCAGGCCATTTTCCCACCGGATCGGGTTGCGGTCCACGAAGAACTCCCACGAAACGTGATCAAAATTGTTATCGGCCAGATCCTTGATATTGTCCACTTCCACGCGAAGAACACGGTTTTCAATGAAGCGGTTGGGTACGTTCGGAACGACAACAATCTTGTCGCCCTGACAAGTAATCACCGCGTCAATCAGTTCTCCTGTTTCGGAGTTGTACAGACCTATATTATTGTTGTTGAAAAAGTCGGCCTGTATGATCTGGTCGCAGCGGATGGGTTCCGAGAAGCGGATACTGATCTCGTCGCCAGCATTGAGCACCCCGTCGGCAGGCTCGGGTACGCCGAATATTTCCGGGGGAGTGCGCTCGATACGGCCGCCTACCACCGTGGATATACCTGGATTCTGTGCACCAAAGCACTGTGTGACAGCGCGTATCTCGAATTCACCATCTTTGAGTCCCTGGGTATCCCATTTTACAATTTTGAATATATCGCTGGTGAGGGAATCTTTCGGCACTTCAGCGATGTTAATCCACGCTCCGTCGCCGTTTTTGCGACGGTATTGCACCCGAATCAGTTCCAGATCTGCATCATTGCGGTCGTATTCATTCAGCGTAATGAACAGAATATTGCCGTCGGCCGGTGTGAGTACCCAGTTTTGCAGCGGGAAGCCAATATCTATCGGACTACAAGGCTCGAGGAAGTAAACATCCAGATCAATCTGCTCGAAGAAAGGTGCCGGAGGCCAGTCGCCGTTGTTGAGTGCATCGTAGCGCACACCTTCACAGTCAGCGATGGCATACATAGCCAGATTCTCATAAGTAAAGGCGTTCGGACCGCGCTCTACCGTGACGATGACTTCCTGTGACTGGTTCGGGCCTACGAGGAATGTACCGCTCTGGCTGTTGGAGCCCTGTATCTTCACTACCGCACCGTCGGGATTGGTAGCATTGTACAATCCCAGTGTGTAGTAGCGCCAGTCTTCCGACTGACTTGTATTGCCCAGATTGAACTTGAACACAGCCGCATCGTTCATCGGCACGTTCACGGCCACCTGCTTGTCCACCGTGAGGTCGAGTCCGTCGCGCGGCTGCGTGTTGGGCTCGTGCGGGCACGAGGACTGTCCGGACACCAGATCGAACACCGGCGTGCCATACACCCGGTCTTTCTTGATATTCACCGTGAAGTTGTCGCCTACGTCGTCATCGGCCAGTGTAAAGCCCACCGTGCGGGATTTGGAGGATGAATTTCCAATCGAATTACTCTTTTCCGTACTGAAATTCATCGCTACACCGCCCGAAAGACCAATTCCGTTGTATTTGAAACCAAACGCAGTAGAGAAACCCAGACTGAAGTTTTGTGTCCAGGAAGTCGTGTTGGACTGACTGGTTTCCGTCGTCTCCGATTCGGAGTAAACCACGTTGGAGTCAAAGGAGATATTCCTGGAAAACACCGCATCCTTGCGGTTCTTTTTATTCCGATCCACAATTTCCTGCCAGCGTACGGCGCTGACCGTATCGCCAATCAGTTCCAGCGACGGAATCACCGAGTTGAGAATCTGGTACTCCGAGTAGATAAAGGTAGTCGCAAACCCTTCCGGGAATACGAAAAGTCCCTTGTCTAGGTAAAATTCGCAGGAATTGGAATCATACAGCAGTTCGTCCGTGATACCGTACAGGAAGTTCATGGCACCGCCCATATACACATCGCCGCCCTGCTCACTGCCCACAATCACATCGCCACTGCCTGTGGAGATGTTTTTCGTGGTGGTGACACAGGCTTCCATCTCGGTGGAAGAGTAAGCCGTCAGACTTGATTCGATATTGAACCCAAGATCGGCTGTAATATTTAATTTCATGGATGTGGCGAAGAACGGCGTACCGGCAGACGTCTCAATCTCGGGACCGGCATGAATCGTTATATTGGAGCTCAGGTCCTGCGCACTGCTGGCTGAAAACGACCAGTTCTGGCAGGTGGTCTGTCCTGTTTCCACAAAAGCACTCGAACCGTCGCCCGGGGGGTCGTGCAGTACCAGCATCGGGATATCCGGAGACGTGGAGGTAAAGGTCGTTTGTCGCGGACGACGACCCAGCACCACCGCCTCCAGGGTTTCGGTAGCCTGCTCGTCGTGTGCCTCGGCTGTAACCTGCACGAATTTCTTGTACGGAGCCGCAATATTCGGTTCCTCTACCCTGAATTTGTGCAACAGACTGCCCGTGGTCATCAGCGTATCGAATTGCGACAGGTGAGCGATATCGTTGTTAATTGTCAGTTTGGCAGTATCCACGTAGCACACACCGCCATCATATTCTTCGTACACCTTGATTGTTACTTTGCCCTGCTGCAGCATAGACATCATGGGTTCGCCACATTCATTGGTTGGAAGCGGGGATATTTCCACATTCGGGGGAGCGAAATAGATAAAATCCGTAGTATCATTATTCATCTTCAGATCTATCGTGGCACCGCCCTGTATCTGGAAGTAATTGTAAATGATCGGGTTGGAGTGTTCAATCACTGCTACCGTCACTGAATCAGGCGGCACACCTTCAAACACAAATTTTCCGTTGGCAGGGAGCTGTTTGATCTGTTCGTAACAACCGTTCAGGGTTGCCACTTTTACTTTCACGATGGAGCCGTCCGGCACCACCGATTTGCGGCAATAGCCGCCCGCCATCTGGCCAATTACCTTGCGCTTTATCTGGTTGCGGAACAGGATGCCCGCAACCGGAGAGGAAAGATTCGGCAACTCCCAGAAAGCCGGATAATAGGTGTGCTCCTCAAACTTCGGTGTCAGCACCACGCTCTTTCCCGGTTCAAAATCGGCAGAAAACTTGCCCTCCGCGTCGGTGTAAATCTGTGGCACGTTTGATTTGCCGTTCACCAGGATCTCCACCCGCTTCTGGAAGCAGTTGGTGTTTTCAAATCGCACATAGCCCGTCACAGGAATCGTACTCTGATCGGTGAAATCCACCTCGTCTGTACTGGTGTTACTCGGATTCAGGCTCACCAGTCGGCTTGACGGTGTGAAAAGGTGCGGCAGTATATCTGTAATAGCCGCCACCGTGCTCCACTGTGCTCCATGAACAGTACCTGCACCAGTCAGTTCGGTACCCATATCGTGCAATATTTCATCAGAACCCTCGTTCAGATTGAAGTAAGAACGCAAATTGGCGTTGGTAACGGCTGTTCCGATACTGTTATAGGTTTGTATATTCGGGAGTGACAACAGTTCGCCGAAAAAGGCAACCTCGTCTATCAGTCCGGTGAAATACCGCTGATGACCAGAGGCACCTTGGGCACGAGCACCCAGTTTCCAGGGCAAACCCGCCCAGTCGGTGGCATTGAATGTCTTGGTGGATACTGCGGAACCGTCCACATAGCACGTCACATACAGAGACGTGCCGTCCTTCCGCATCACCAGAGCAATATAGTGGAAGCCCATACCCAGCGAGCCGAAACTCTCCGTGGTATTGCCAATAGTCAGTTCCAGATTACCTGCATTCAGATCGAGCGAAAACTGATTGGCACCACCCGCATCAGCCTTGCTCAGCAGCGTTTGCTGTCCGCTGAAGTCAAAAGGCTTGACTGTCAGTGTCACGGTGGCGCTGTCGGGCAAGCCAAACTCTGTCAGATCGGCATACTGTTCATTCACGGCATTGAACTCCAGCGACTGGTTGAAATAGAAGTTTTTACTGACTTTGGCCGTAAACGTACCACCAGCGCCGTAATTCACCCCTTCTATCTTGTAAAAACCGGTTTCATCGGTAATGCCGGCGTTGGCCACCGCGGGCTTGTCGCTCGTCCAGGAGGCACCGCACAGATAGAGTTTGGTTTTGTTCTCCGAAATGTTGAACGCCTTGCTTCCCACGCCCTCGTCAAATTTCCAGTAGGCAACCAGTCCGGGCGTGGCAGCGCCGACAGTCTGGTTCATGACCATCTGGATTTCCGTCTGGGGGAGCTGGCGGTCGAAGAACCTGAGCTCGTCCAGTTTGCCGTTGTAAAACTTCGTACCTTCCGGATTGCGACCCAGAAAAAAGGTGGAAGCGGCAGACTGGATACCCGTCACGGACGTCTCAATAAGCTCTCCGTCCACGTATAACAGTACAGAGGAGCCGTTATACGACATCGCCACATAGTGCCAGTCGTCGGCTGTGGATGAAGGAAACTGGTAATCGAGTTCCGTTACGCTGCCCGGGCCGTTGCCGATACCGAAACGAACGCCCTTGCCCGAGGAAGCCGGCAGGGTGTGCAGCCACCAGTTTTTGGACTGGTCGCTGCCGAAATCGAAAATCGGGGCTCCATCGTTATCATTACCGAGTTTTACCCAGCAGGAGAGCGTGAATTCCTGTCGTGGAAAGTGTGACTGATACTCGGCGAAAGCCATACCTTCACCATCAAAATCAAGTGCCGCGCCGAAGGTGGGAGAAAGTGTTACCACTGCCCCTGGCACCGGATTACCACTGAATGTCTTTACCTGTCCGGTAACACTGCCGTTTGGATTCAGGAAACCAAGCGAGCCATCTCGGGGGCCCTCACCAAAAACATTGACCCCGGATACCTCATAGGTATAAAACCGCCCGGCCAGGACGTTAAAGTCAATAAATGAGGTGGTCTCGCCGTCAACAGTAGCCAGCAGCGCACCATTACGGTAAAGTTTATAACTGGTGGCAGAAGGCGACAGCGGGTCGGGGTTCCATTCAACCTGAATACGGTCATCGAGATCACCCTCGCTGGCTTTCACAACAGGCGCAGAGGGCGGCAGCAGTAAAGTGGACCAGAAACCGGCCGACATAGTATATTCCTGATTGATAGCGGAACCAATCAGAAGTTGCCCAGCCGTTGAATTCATCCGGAGTTGCTCCTGATTAAATGAGCTGGTAACTCCTCCGTAGTTGAAAAATACCTGACCCGTCAGGAAGTCGTCATCGGTGTATGTGGAACAGTTGGGGCTGTTCTGGGACCATACTACACCGGCTGAAAACAGTGCCAAGAGGAATAGTAGTATAAGTATGTGTGTTTTTTTCACGGTTGAATTTCATTTTTGGATGAAATAATCAGGACAATTCAGCGCAGCCTATCGCTTCGATGCGCTGCTGTCGAGCAGAGCCTCCAATTTGGCCAAACGTCCGTTTACCGCCTCACTGGCGCGCAGCATACTGTCGTACTGACTGCGCAATGCGGCATTTTCAGCGCGGAGCTGCTCAACCTGACGCGCAAGCTCCTGAGTAGCCGACACGTTCAAATTGTGGATACGGTCATAGTCCACCTCTTTGAAATCGCGTACTTCTTTCCCGTAAACGAAGAACGGATACTCACCGACCGGCTCACCTTTTTCATTCCAGCTTTTCACAGTGAACGTCATATCTCCGTCCACCCGAACTACATCAAATGATTCCTGATCTTTGGAAAGGTAAATTCTTACACGATCACCAGCCTGGAGTGTATGGGCTCTATCGAGGGTGAACGTTGCCTCGTCTCCGTTGATATCGCATTTCAGTGAACTTGTGTATATACTGGGAACTACGTCCGTCATGGTTTTAACAGCCAGCGGATATATCTTCTCCACCTCCTGAGCGATGAAACCTTTGTTGGCCCCCACGCCAGATTTGACAGAGTCAATGTACTTGTAGTCAGTTACCCGCAATTTCATCAGCGTTGACAGATCGTTGAGACTATTGCTCTGATGAATATCCCTTTTAATCCGGGCGTCGGAATATATCCGGATACCACTGGTACGTATGTTTTTATCAACAAGCAGACCAATTTCTCTGGTACCGAAATCACCCTCCCAGCCACTGTCACCTACTGTCGCTTTTAAGTGTGCGGTTGACAAATTCTGACTTTGGAATCCACTGATATAAACATAGTTATAAAGCTGCGTAATATTGTCCTTACAGGAAATATGTACATCGGTACCGCGGTAAAGATTCAGGTTAGCGGGGGGAGAGGATCGAATATTGGTGGTTGTAATCTCGTTGATATTAAAGGCACTCATCACCAGATTTCCGCCCACCGTCAGGTCACCCGGAACAGTGACACCGCTGTCAGTTGTCTTGAGACGTTCCTGTCCGTTACCAAGCAAACGCGTGTGCATCGTATTGCCATCCACATTCAAGAAACCACCGCTGACGTCCACATCGGCAAGGGTGGTGCCCTTTTTCAGCTGGATCATCGGGGTTTTATCATCGGCAGAACTTAGCAGGATACTGGCATCGCCCCCGTTATTGTCACTCACATGAAGTTCAACACCTGACTGGGGACTGGTTGTTCCCACTCCAACAGGGCCCGATGAAGGGAACGTATTACTTTGTCCGATCAACGCCAGCGCATACGGTGCGCTGGTGAGGCGGAAGCGCGGTAGCAATTCTGAACCGCCATCAACAGAAATACCCACGAAATAGGGCACATTAAATGCAGCATTAAGCGGGTTGGTTGCACCAAGCAGGGCACTGTATACCCCTCCGGTCACCTTGATATTATCCTGCGTTTCCGTCCAGACAGGCGCACCTCCCGACTCAACCGTATACAGACGGAAGGTCAGACTGTAAATTCCATCGGATACCGCCGATCCGGTAGAATTTCGAATGGTACCCTGCATACTTAATGTAGCCTGAGCGCGCATTTCCATGACAACTGCCAGCAAGGCAAAAAAGAGAAAGAAGATTTTACATTTCATAACGGGAAAACTGTTTGAAAAAAGTGGTTAATAATGGCCCGGCGCCCGGAGCGTTTCATCACAATTACGCGTCTTTATCCGCCGGATTTACACGGGCAAAGGTCAGTACCCGCTCCCCTAACTACTGTGCAAAAAACACCAAGGATTGTGCAAAATAGCCTTCAATGTGGCTCACAGACAGCAGTCAGAGCGGGCAGGTGCGGGCATTTCACTACTTTTGTTCAGTCGCTAATTAATTTGTTATGAAAGTAATGACAGTTCGGTCGGTAACAGTGGTCATCCTGCTGATGACAGCCCTGTCGGGCGCATACGCACAGGCGGATACGCGTGCAGGCGAGCTGCACTTCACCCGGCACGAGTGGAGCATTGTGGTCGGCAATGCGGTTATTTATCCGACCGGCTACCTGCAGGACAGCCGGGGAATGATGTGGATTGCGACGCATTCCGGCGTGGTATCTTTCGACGGATATAATTTCAGGCACTTCAGTCCGGAAAAACACCACCTCTCTGCATCCAGTATTGTACGACTGGCAGAAGACATACACGGCAATATCTGGATCATCGGAGTTCGCAAAAACAGTATTGTCATTGACGTAATGAACCCGAAAACGGAAGTGGTTATTCCTCTGCATGAGTACACAGGACAAACGCATCCCGTTGAAATACCGCTGCGCGAAAACATCGTGGTTCTGCACAACATCGCTGGCAAAATATGGGTCGGAACCAGTGATGCAGGCTATCTGTACGAGGGTGAATGGCACCAGGTGTATCATCCAGAGCAGCGAAAAAGGATGCTGGATATGTGGTGGCCCGCAAAAAATGGTTTCTGGAGTATATCGCCCGACACAAAATTTGTCTTTCTGGAAAACAGCGACGGAGTGACGCTTGACAGCTTCCCGCGCAGAAAGCATTTATTGATCAACGATAATCTGGACTTGTGGCTGTCTTCTCCGGATGAAAAATTGATGTATCATCAGTTACAGGCCGTTTCAGGCAAAATCAACGCCACACCACACCGCGATTTGCCCGCTTTCAGGTGGATAAACGAGCGGCTCTGTCCCAGTGACTACCAGTCACTCCAGCGGTACGGCTACGAATGGATATCAAAACCACCAGCATTGTTTCTGAGTCGCCTTGATGGCAGTGGCAGTATCAACCTGTGCCGGCAATTTCCCGACATCAGCAATATTGGTGAATTCTGCGTGGACCGGCAGGGCGGTATCTGGACATCATCCAAAAACAAAATCATCCGGCTCACGGAGAAACGCCCAACCGGATTTCAGACGTTCCTGTGCGATGAAAGTCAGGACAGGAGTACCCGGGGCATGATTCAGGTCGGTCGCCAGTTGTATGTGCACAGTTACAAGGGCGACTGCCGCATCAACCTGGACAATGGCAGTGTATCTCCCTTCAACCTGATGGGCGGACAGGGCCTCGCCTTCCTGCCCGATGCACAGGGTTTCTGGACCGGCGGCCACGGCGGCAAACTGCAATACATCGAACCCGGGAAACCAGCCATTGAATACACCTTCGACCGCCGGTCGGATATCAATGTATTCCTGCGATACAGCAACGGCATCATGGTGGGCAACGGCAATGGCCTTTTTAAAATAAACAGGGAAAAACACACCGTCGAGCCACTGCCGCTTCAGCATACGAGTGTTGAGTACCTGTACAGCAACAATCGGGGTATATGGGCGTGTACGGGCGACGGACTGTATCTCCTCAACGAGGAAGGGCAGGTAATCGGGCACTACCTGCAGCCCGGTACCGATCTGAAATACGACCGGCTGACCTGTCTGTACGAGGATGAAAACGGCCAGTTCTGGATCGCCACGCGGGGCAGCGGACTGATTCAGTGGTCCGTCGGGAAGGGTATTATTCGCCACTTCACCGAACTGGACGGATTGTCGAACAACGATATACACGCCGTTTATCCCGACCAGTCCGATTGTCTGTGGCTCCCCTCCAACTACGGGCTCATGCGACTGCACAGGCCATCGGGGCGCATACAGGTCTTCTTCAAGCGCGACGGCATTGCCGACAGCGAATTCAATTCACTGTCACATTACAGGGCACCCGACGGGCGGTTTTTCTTCGGCGGCGTCAACGGCATTACCGCTTTTTATCCCGAAGACATACCTTTTCAGGAGCCCCGCACACCCGAACTCCGGCTGGTGGAGGCGCGTACTTTCCAGATAAAGAGCGGGGAGTTCGTCAATCACCTGCCGGAGGTGGACGCTGGCAAACCGGTTATCATCACGCCCAACGACGATTATCTGGACATCAGGGTATCGCCCCTGGTTTACGAGGAAGTCAGCCGCATCCGGTATTCCTGGAAAATAGACGGGTACAGTGACAACTGGATACAGCAGCAGTCGCCGCTTATCAGACTGCACAACCTGCCATACGGAAAGTACCAGTTGCACATCAGATACACCATGCAGGGCAATATATGGTCGGAGCATGAACTGACGATACCTGTTATATCGGAGCGGCCATTTTACCTGGACTGGCCGTTTCTGGTTGTGCTGTTTGCCTGCATGACCGGTATCGCATGGTTTTCGGGCAACCGGCGGTCCCTGCAACTGCGAAAGGCCAACCTCAGGCTTGAGCAGGAAGTACATAACCGGACCAGGCAGATCGAGTTCGACAAACGGCTGATCGAGCAACAGGCGCGCGAACTTCGCTCGCTGGACGAGGTGAAATCGCAGTTCTTCGCCAATATCACCCACGAGCTGCGGACACCCCTCACACTGATTCTGGGGCCTGCCGACAGAATACTGCAGGCAAAACTGCCGGTTGAAAAAACCATGGAATATGTACGGACCATCCGGCGAAATGCCACGAAGCTCCTCACCCTGGTGGAGGAGCTGCTGGATTTGTCGAGAATGGACGCCAACACCATCAGCGTAGTTGAAAAACCAGTGCGTCTGTATCCGTTTCTGTCGCGCCTCGTAGCGAGTTTCGGGCCCTATTCCGATCACCGGGGGGTGGAACTGAACCTGGTGTACAACTGTCCGCGCGATATAACGCTCATGCTGGACACCCCGAAATGGGAAAAAATCATCAACAACCTGTTGAGCAACGCGATCAAATTCACGCCGGGTGGCGGTTCGGTGATCATCAGTGCAGCGCTGACAGACGGAGCGTTGCTGATTGAGGTAGAGGATACCGGAACCGGCATACACCCCGATGACCTGCCCCACATCTTCGACCGGTACTATCAGTCGCGGGCGGGCGGAGCAACCCTGCAGGGTGGTGCCGGCATTGGTCTTGCCTTGTGCCGGGAGTATATCCGGCTTTTTGGCGGAGAGATTACGGCACTCAGCACACCGGGCCGGGGCAGCAAGTTCTCACTGCGCTGCCCGGTGGCCATATCGGAAGAAACAGTAACAGCAGAAATTCAGGCGGAGCCCGAACGCGCTCTGGCGGCTGCCACCGCTACGCCGGCCGCCGCCAGTCCGGAAAAAGAAACCCTGTTGCTGGTAGAAGACGACAGAGACATGTCGGAATACATACAGGGGCTGCTCGGCAACGAGTACAACCTGCTCACTGCAGAAAACGGGAAAGTAGCCCTGACGATACTGGCCGGGCATCGCGTTAACCTCGTCATTTCAGACGTTATGATGCCTGAAATGGACGGATTTGAGTTGCTCGTGGCTGCCCGGGAGCGCTACACCGATCTGCCTTTCATCATGCTTACCGCCCGTTCGGAGATGCCCGACCGGCTCCATGCACTCCGGCTGGGCGTTGACGACTACCTTGCCAAGCCATTTCTGGACGAAGAGCTCTCGACGCGCATTGTCAACCTGTTAAAAAGGTACAGTATCAGGCAACAGGCAACAGAAGACGCTGAAAAATACGATGTGGACCCCGGTTACGACCACCAGTGGCTCTCCCGGCTCGAACAGGTTGTTACAGAACACCTCACCGATGCCGACTTCTCGGTTGACATGCTGGCCGATGCGCTTCATATCTCGAGACGCAACCTTTATTACAAACTGAGAGCCGGTACGGGCATGACACCCAATCAGTACATCACCGAGATCCGGCTTAACAAGGCCCGGCAACTGCTCGAGTCGCGGCAGTTTGAAACCGTCGCGGAGGTTTGCTACGCCGTTGGTTTCAAAACGCCGCATTACTTCAGCAAACTGATGAAAGAGCGGTTCGGTTGAGGAGAAGGGGCATGTTGAACAGCGAAGTTAAACCGCATCAGTATCGCTTCACGCCAGTCACGTAATACATTTCCATGGGACCCTTGTTTTTGGCTTCCAGCTTGCCGCGGTATTCCCAGTCGAACTCGTATTTTGAATTCCAGTAGGCGGTTTCACTCACATTAATCCGACCGGTTTCACACGACTCTTCCATTCTGGCTGCCGTATTTACGGTATCTCCCCAGATATCATAGGCAAATTTTTTGGCGCCTACCACCCCGGCAACGACGGGGCCGGCGTGAATACCTGCCCGTGCCTCGAAGTAAGGCAGTCCCTGACTCATGCGCTCTGCCTTCAGCGCCAGCAGGAAGTCCTGGATTTCCAGCGCCGCCTTGATCATGTCGGCCGGATTTACATTTTTATCCGACAAACCCGATGCACATATATAGGCGTCACCCACGGTTTTGATTTTTTCGATATTGTACTTGCTGATAATCTGGTCAAAACCGGAAAAACAGTGGTCAAGTTCCTCAACAAGCTGCTCCGGAGTCAGCTTTTCAGCCACATTGGTGAACCCTTTGAAGTCAATAAACATGACCGTAGCCTGTTCGTATCTTCTGGCTGCCACCTTGTTGCGTGTTTTCAGTTCCTCGGCAATAGCTGGTGGCAGGATATTCAGCAACAAGCTGTCACTTTGCTTCTGGGCCGTTTCAATCATGGAGTTTTTCACCGACAGTTCATTGGCCATACGACGCTTGGCCCTGAAGCGCAGATAGAACAGGAAAGCCAGCAGAAAGGCAAATCCGAAGAGCAGGAATGACAGGTTGCGGGTAGCCTGCAGGGCTTCTTTCTCGAGTCGAAGTTCCGCTTCACGGCGTTTCTGTCCCTGAATCTCGCGCTCCTGCTGCGCTTTCACGATGGAATCAATCATCTGCTCCTGCGTAAGATTCTTGAGACGCAGGTTGTTTACCCTGACAATAGAATCGGCCCGCTGCTTTTCTCTGGATATCTGGTCAATAGCCGCAGATTTTTCGTCTATCTGTAACTGCGACTGCTCCTGGACATCTTTCAGTTGCGACTGGTAACTGGTTTCCAGCACCTCCGTTTGTCCGGTGGCCTGCGCCAGTTGCTCTTTTAACTGCCGGTTCTCTGCCTCCAGCGCAGCCAGCTGGTTTTCGAGTTTGCGCTGGGCTTCTCCCCCGCTGCGGGCCCCTGGTCCGGCGTTATCCTTCAGGTACTTGACGATTTCCGTGCTCCATTTGAGGGCTTCTCTGAAATCGTTTTGCTTGGAAGCTATGTCCTGTAATTTTTCCATGGAAGTTACCGCAGCATCGCGGTATCCGTAGTTTCGGGCGGTATTCCATGCCCTGATGTAGCGGCCGTTGGCTTCCTTGTAGTTTCGCTGCCGGTACTCGGCCTCCGCTGCCAGCAAGGCTGACTCCGTTTCTCTCTTCTTGTCCCCTGTTTCAGTAGCGAGCTGATTGGCTCTTGTTGCATAGTCAGAAGCCTTTTTGGGGGCAGAAGCGAGCGTCTTCTCGGCTATCTGATAGGCATAATTCATTTTTTCCTGCTTCGATCCCGACCGGTTGAAGCGTGACTCCAGTTCGGTTACAGACTGTGCAACAACTGTCTGAACTCCCAGTGAGCAGAAAAACAAAATCAGAACGTAGATGTACCTCATCAGGATAGCGTGCAGTTGACCGGTTAGTGTGAAATCCAAAGGGCAATGGCAAATATCTGAATAAGTTGGCATATCATGTAATGTATTATCCTGAACAAGCTCTAATCAGAACGACAAACAGGCAGCCGGATACATGACCGGTTGCCTGTTTGTGTGAATTTTCGGGCGACAGATTTTTCCTGCCACCTGTTACGTAGTACTATCTGTGCATCGAAACCGGCATATTACCGTCAAATTTGCCTGTCAGAACAGGTGTCTGCTGATCTCCGGTATATTCACGCACCCTAGCATACACAAAGCTGTGCAATTCCTTGATAGACACGATATTGTCATCGTTGGTATCGGCCTCGCCCTTCATTCCGCGAAGCAGGTAATAGGTAAATACCCCCTGGCGAAGTCCCTTGTCCTCGAGCGAAAGTTCCTCGCCCTTCGACGACATAAGCAGTGCGATACCACCGTCTGATTCCTCAAAGGCCCTGTAATAGCGCTCCAGGGAAACCTGTGCCGGTCCGCCGCGGGCTGCCATATCGCTGTTGTACTCCAGTGAACCGCTGTGACACGCGTCGGCAATGCAAATCTTGTGTCTGGCCTTGCTTTCCATAAATATGCCGCGTACTTCATCATGGCGCAGTTTGTTGCTGTAGCCATCAAAATCGTAAGGCAGGAAACAACCCTCCAGTCCGTGACCACTGAAATACATCATAATCACGTCGTTTTCATCGGCCTTCAGAAAGAATCTGCGCATGGTTTTCAGAATATTCTCGCGTGTGGCGCCTTCGTCAACCAGTATCTCGATCTGCTCGTCGGGAAGTGCCCCGCCAAGCGGACTTTTCAGATGAGAATAAAAACGGAAGGCATCATCATCGGTAAATTTCAGGGTCGGCATGGATGTGTACTTTCCTACTCCCACCACAACTGCCCAGATTTTGACATCACTGCTGTTCTCGACAGCCACTGATTCATCCGGAATATCTTCACTGGAATCGAGCTCCTGAACGATAGATCCGTTCAGCCACACCGCTCCGTAAGTTCTGCCACTGGCAAACCGCATGACTCCCTCGCCATTGGGTTTGTTGTTTTCCCATTCACCCTCATAACGATCGCCATTGGCATAGTAGCAGGTTCCCCTTCCGTGCGGTGCTCCATCCTTGAACTCGCCCACCCAGATTGAACCCTCCGGGTAGCGGTAGTATCCTTTTCCACTGCGGCAGTACGTAGCTCCACAGTTGCGCAGACCGGTCAGGTCGGGTTTTTCCGCAACCCTGCCGACAGATTCCTGCCGGACATCTTCATTGCGCTGATCTACAGGAGATTCCTCTTCAACTTTCTCTGTACTGTTGCGCGTAATCCGGTCGGAAGCGGCAACAGGCCTGCCCATTTCCCACTGACCGTGTTTTTCGGCACCGTCACTGAAATGCAGTACGCCGCGGCCGTGTTTCTTGTTGTTGCTCCACTCGCCGGCGTAATAAGCTCCATCCGGGTAGTACATAGTGCCTTCTCCCTCAAATACCCCGTTCACAAAGGAGCCCTCATAACGCTCCTTCGATTCGAAGTAGTAAACACCCTGACCGTTGGGCTGATCATTTTTCCAGGCTCCGATGTAGCGATCACCACTCGATGAAAAGAACATGGAGCCCTCGGCACCCTGCTTTTTACCCATGAAAAATGACCCCTCGTAAACGTTGCCGTCGGCATAGGTCATCTTTCCCTGGCCGTGACGCTGGCCGTTCTGGAATTGCCCGGTGTATTTGGAGGTGGCTGAATAGCGGTAAGTCCCTGTGCCAGTCTGGCAGTTGCCGCTGATGCATTGCGCCGAAGTTTCTGCTGTCAGGAAAAGCGAGAAAACTGTGAGGGCGCCGGTAATGGTAATAAGATTAAACCCCTTCATAACGTGATGGTTTAAGAGATGAAAAACAAACAGAAAGGATGAAGAAGGGCGCAGTGATGCTCTTTTCTGGATTAAATGCCGGAGGTTCCGGATTCCTGTACATCGTGGCAGAAGACGTTTACCCTGACGGCAACCGAGGCGGATTAAATTGATGCAGGAACAACAATTATATATCTAATATTGTGCCATTCATATACAGCTATTTCAGAATTTGTAATTTTGCATCTCCAATTCCCCTTCAAATTTCTGACTTTCAATTAATTATAAATTTCTACCATAGATAGTATACAGAATTAGAGAAATAAGATGACGCGCACCATACCTTAGCGGGATGGAAGCGTTACGATACCGAGACATTCGTGAGAAAAAGGATCGAGTCCTCCGTCTCACAGGATTTCA
>Ga0172373_10005880_pt1 | contig 16614 bp, 17 predicted proteins | sample Lak10m_2_FD_114546 | JGI IMG/M metagenome (GOLD analysis project Ga0172373, IMG submission 114546) | Freshwater microbial communities from Kabuno Bay, South-Kivu, Congo - kab_092012_10m | ecosystem: Environmental > Aquatic > Freshwater > Lake | place: Democratic Republic of the Congo...
AAGATTATAATTGAATATGTTAATAGATTATTTATAATTTGTTAAAGATTATAATTGAATTCATTAAAGATATTATTGAATTTGTTAAAGATTATTTGGATTTGTTAAAATATTATTTGTAATTTGTTAAAGATTATTTGGATTTGTTAATAGATATTATTTGGATTTGTTAATAGATATTATTTATAATTTGTTAAAGATTATTTATAATTATTAAGTTTTATGGAAAAAAGGATTTAAGAATAAGATTATTTAATCCTTATATCTTTTTTGTTAATTTTTTATAGATATTATTTAAATTTGTTAAAAATATTATTGAATTTGTTAAAGATATTATTTAAATTTGTAAAAAAGATTATAATTGAAAATTGTTAATAGATTATTTAGTTTTATGAAAAAAGGATTTAATTATATTTTTTATAATTTCTTTTAAAGATATTATTTGAATTTATTAATTGATATAATTGAATTTGTTAATAGATTATTTGAATTTATTAATTGATTTTTGTAATTTGTTAAAGATTATAATTGAAAATTGTTAAAAGATATCATTTGAATTGTTAATAGATATTATTTGAATTCTTTAATAATATATCATTTGTAATTTATTAAAGATTATTTGGATTTGTTAAAAGATATTATTTGTAATTTGTTAATAGATATTATTTGAATTCTTTAATAATATAATTGAATTTGTTAAAAGATTATAATTGAATATGTTAAAAGATATCATTTGAATTTGTTAATAAATATTATTTGTAATTTGTTAAAAATATAATTGTAATTTGTTAAAATATAATTGTAATTTGTTAAAAGATTATAATTGAATTCTTTAAAAATATTATTTGAATTTGTTAAAAGATTATAATTGAATTCTTTAAAAATATTATTTGAATATCTTTAATAATATAATTGTAATTTGTTAAAGATTATAATTGAATATGTTAATAGATATTATTTGAATTTGTTAATTGATATTATTTGAATTTGTTAATTGATATTATTTGGATTTGTTAAAATATAATTGTAATTTGTTAAAAGATTATAATTGAATTCTTTAAAAATATTATTTGAATTTGTTAAAAGATATTATTTGAATTCTTTAAAAATATTATTTGAATTCTTTAATAATATAATTGTAATTTGTTAAAAGATATTATTTATAATTTGTTAATTGATATTATTTGTAATTATTAAGTTTTATGGAAAAGGATTTAAGAATAAGATTATTTAATCCTTATATCTTTTTTTGTAAATTATTAAAAAGATATTTGAATTTGTTAATAGATTATAATTAAAAATTGTTAATAGATATTATTTGAATTTGTTAATTGATATTATTTAAATTTGTTAAAGATTATTTATAATTATTAAGTTTTATGGAAAATGATTTAAGAATAAGATTATTTAATCCTTATATCTTTTTTTGTAAATTATTAAAAAGATATTTGAATTTGTTAATAGATTATAATTGAATTGTTAAAATATTATTGAATTTGTTAAAATATATTATTTGAATTCTTTAATTATATAATTGAAAATTGTTAAAAGATATTATTTGAATTCTTTAAAAATATTATTTGAATTCTTTAAAATATTATTGAATTGTTAATAAGATTATTGAATTTGTTAAAAGATATTATTTGTAATTTGTTAATATATATTATTTTAATTCTTTAAAGATTATAATTGAAAATTGTTAATATATATTATGTTTTATGGAAAAAGGATTTAAGAATAAGATTATTTAATCCTTATATCTTTTTTGTAATTTCATTTAAATATAATTGAATTCTTTAAAGATTATTGAAATTGTTAATAGATATTATTTATAATTTGTTAATAGATATTATTTGGATTGTTAAAAAAAGATTATAATTGAAAATTGTTAATATATATTATTTTAATTCTTTAAAGATTATAATTGAAAATTGTTAATAGATATTATTTGTAATTTGTTAAAGATTATTTGAATTCAATAAAGATATTATTTTAATTCTTTAAAGATTATTTATAATTATTATGTTTTATGGAAAAAGGATTTAAGAATAAGATTATTTAATCCTTATATCTTTTTTTATGAAATTTAAAAAATGATTTTAAATTATTAAAAAATAATAAATGAAACTTAATTATCTTAATAGAAATCTTATTTATATTCCTTCGGTGGTTATTTCATCTAAACAAAATCAATTAAATCTAGTTATAAACACAGATATTTCTATTGTTCGTAAGGAATTAAAAATCATTCTTAAATCTATCGAAAATAAATCTTTAATTAAATTAGATGTTTATAATTATAATGATTATCTTTATAAGTTTTATATAAATAAAAAAGATAATATTCACGAAATCTATAAAATTCCTAATTATCTCCTCAATTATCATTCTAAATCTATCAATTCCTTATCATTTCTAGAAAATATCTAAAAAAACCTGATTTTAATCGGTTTCTTTATCGCAGATGGCGTATTTAATTGAGGTGGAAGATTTGTTCCTGAATAATAATCACCTTTTATTATCTCACTATTTTTCATTTTTATTTATTTATCCATATACTATTTCTAAATAATTTTCTCCATATTTTTCTATCATCTTAAATATTCTTTTCGGTTTCATAACCTCTATTATTATACTTTCGTAAAATTCAGCATTTTTTATTTGCATATTCATATAATCATATACAAATATTAATGGATTTTTATATAATAAATAACATAGATAATCCTTAATATACATATGATTATATATTCTATCAATATTTTCTTTAATTATTATTATACTTTCTTCATTTTCATTCAATAATAAATTTACAATATTCAATTTATCAAGATTTAATTTAATAATTTCTATCCCTTTCTTATTCATATTCAAACAATTCCAATCTATTTTATCAAGATTTTCTTCAAGAAGTTCTATCGCATTTTCATTTAAACTTAATTGAGACCAATCAATTTTATCCAAATTATCCTTAATAAGTTTAATCGCATTTTTATTCATAGATAATTTATACCAATCAATCTTATCTTGATTTTCTTCAAGAAGTTCTATCGCATTTTCATTTAAACTCAATTGAAACCAATCAATTTTATCCACATTTTCTTTCAATAATTCTATCGCATTTTTATTCATAGATAAATTAAACCAATCAATCTTATCCTGATTTGCTTTAAGAAGTTCTATCGCATTTTCATTTAAACTCAATTGAGACCAATCAATTTTATCCATATTTCCTTTAAAAAGTTCTATCGCATTTTCATTCATAGATAAATTAAACCAATCAATTTTATCCGGATTTGCTTTAAGAAGTTCTATCGCATTTTCATTTAAACTCAATTGAGACCAATCAATTTTATCCGGATTTGCTTTAAGAAGTTCTATCGCATTTTTATTCGTTGATAAAGAACACCAATTAATTTTTTCAAATGAAATCCACTCTCTTAATTTAAACATTTTTTATATTTTTATATTTTTAGAATTTCATTTTTTATTTCATTTTAATTTATTTTTAACAAATCATTTTAATAATTCATTTTAATAAATCTTTAAACAATCTTTAAACAATAAATTAACAAATCTTTAATAAATCTTTAATAAATCATTAATTAATCTTTTAATAAATCTTTTAACAATTCTTTAAATAATTCATTAAACAATCAATTAACAAATCTTTTAACAAATCAATTAATAAATCTTTTAATAAATCATTAATTATTCTTTTAATAAATCTTTAAACAATTCATTAAACAATCAATTAACAAATCATTAACAATTCTTTTAATAAATCTTTAAACAATTCATTAAACAATCAATTAATAAATCTTTTAATAAATCATTAATTAATCTTTTAACAAATCAATTAACAAATCATTAACAATTCTTTTAATAAATCTTTAAACAATTCATTAAACAATCAATTAACAAATCTTTTAATAAATCATTAATTAATCTTTTAACAAATCAATTAACAAATCTTTAAACAATTCATTAAACAATCAATTAACAAATCATTATACAAATCAATTAACAAATCATTAACAATTATTTTAATTAATCTTTAAACAATTCATTAAACAATCAATTAACAAATCTTTAATAAATCATTAATTAATCTTTTAACAAATCAATTAACAAATCTTTAAACAATTCATTAAACAATCAATTAACAAATCTTTTAATAAATCATTAATTAATCTTTAAACAATTCATTAAACAATCAATTAACAAATCTTTTAATAAATCATTAATTAATCTTTTAACAAATCAATTAACAAATCTTTAAACAATTCATTAAACAATCAATTAATAAATCTTTAAACAATCATTAACAAATCAATTAACAAATCTTTTAATAATTCTTTTAATAATTTAAAAAAATGATATTATTTATTTAATAATTTATAAAAATATGCCAAATTGGAAGATGATAGATTTGATTAAAAATTATGATATTAATTATACATTTTTATCTAAAAATACTCATCCAGAAGCAATTAAAATTCTAACAGAAAATAAAGATAAGATTTGTTGGAAATATTTATCTCAAAATCCTTCCGCAATTGAATTATTGAAAAAAAATAAAGATAAAATAATTTATAGATATTTAGAAAGAAATCCTAATCCAGAAGCATTTAAAATTCTTAAAGAAAAAATTAAGATTGATGAAGAAACAGCAAAAGAAAAATGGCAAAATAGAAATAGTTGGTTTATGAATAAAATAGATATTGATATAAATAATAAAATTGAATGGTTTGGAATATGGTCTAATCCAAATTCAATTGAATTTATTGAAAAACAAATTTATCTCGATAAAATAAATTGGTTCGCTTTAAGTTCTAATACTAATCCTGATATTATTAAATATCTTGAAAAAAATCTTGATAAAATAGTTTGGTCGCAATTAAGTGGAAATCCATCCGCTATTCATTTATTAATCAATAATCCTGAGAAGATTGATTGGTTTAATTTATCTCATAATCCTTCCGCAATTGATTTATTAATCAATAATCCTGATAAAATTTATTTCCAAATGCTTTATTCAAATCCTAATAATGATGTTTATAAATTAATTAAAACAAATTTTACAGATATAAATGATTTTGAAAAATGGTATTTAATTTCCAGAAATGAAGGTGAATGGATACTTGATTATATTAAAGAAAATATTGATGAATTTAATGATAAAGATAATAATATTGAATATATATTCGGCAATTCTTTAATCTTCATATATGATTATGAAAAAATGCGAAAAAATAATGAAGTCTTTGAAGAAGAATTAATTAAAGAAACTATGAAACCTTCAAGATTAATGAAAATGATTGAAAAATATGGTGAAGACTATCTTGAAATTTTATATGAATAAATCTTTTAAACAATTAATTAACAAATCAATTAACAAATCTTTTAAACAATCAATTAACATTTTTTAAACAATCAATTAACAAATCAATTAACATTTTTTTTAATAAATCTTTTAAACAATCAATTAACAAATCAATTAACAAATCTTTTAAATAAATCAATTAACATTTTTTTAATAAATCTTTAATAAATCTTTTAAACAATCAATTAACAAATCAATTAACATTTTTTTAATAAATCTTTAATAAATCTTTTAAACAAATCAATTAACAAATCAATTAACAAATCAATTAACAAATCTTTTAATAAATTATTAAACAATCTTTTAATAAATATTTTAATAAATATTTTAATAAATATTTTAATAAATCATTAAACATTCTTTTAACAAATCAATTAACAAATCTTTTAATAAATCTTTTAAACAAATTAACAAATCTTTTAATAAATCTTTTAAACAAATTAACAAATCTTTTAATAAATCTTTTAATAAATCTTTTAATAAATTATTAAACAATCTTTTAACAAATCAATTAACATTTTTTAATAAATCTTTTAAACAAATTAACAAATCTTTTAATAAATCAATTAAACATTCAATTAACAAATCAATTAACAAATCTTTTAATAAATCATTAAACATTCAATTAACAAATCAATTAACAAATCTTTTAATAAATTATTAAACAATCTTTTAATAAATCTTTTAACAAATCAATTAACAAATCAATTAACAAATCTTTTAATAAATCATTAAACATTCAATTAACAAATCAATTAACAAATCAATTAACAAATCTTTTAATAAATTATTAAACAATCTTTTAATAAATCTTTTAACAAATCTTTTAACAAATCAATTAACAAATCTTTTAATAAATCAATAAATCTTTTAACGAATACTTCGTAAATAGAAATTGATTTTTCGAGATTTTACAAAAGACCTGAATTTATCATCCCAAATAATATCCCATTTTCCATCTTTTTTATAATTACTCATCTTTATTATATAATTTGATGATGATAAATATGGTCTTCTCATTCCAATTTTAGAAAAATATCCCATAGAATATATATTTGAAACCATTATCCAATCATAAGCGTCTATTGATACAACTTCCATAAACCATTTATAAATATCTTCTGGTCTTATCTCATTTATTATCATAAAATTTAAAAATATCATCAATCTTATTATATGATGTGCGTATCCATATTCTATCGCCTTCTCAATCTCATTATCTATCACCATTAATCCAGTTGTTCCTGAATACCATTCTCTTCCAAGTCTCTTATTATTTTCAAATGAATTTGTTAATAATTCTTCATATTTATATAAATAAATATATCGCATATATTCACGCCATCCTATTACTTGTCTAATGAAACCTTCATAATTATTCATATCCATCTTCGTTTCATATTTCCTTATGATTTTTATCAAATTTAATGGAGTTAATTGACCATTATTAAGCATAGGACTAATTAAGGAATGATACATAAAAGGATTAGATGATTGAATAACATCTTGAAATAATCCAAATTTATCTAAATTATCTTTTAAGAAATTTTCATATGCTTCATAAGCATCTTTCGAACATATTGGATATATTCCTAATGTTTCTAATGTTGGTTTTCCTATATGTCCCTTGAATTTTGATGAATATTTTATTGCTTCCTCATAATATCTCTTATTAGATTTATTTATGAAATTTAAAGGATGAAATGGAACATCTTTACGAGGATTGGAACGATTATAAACATCCTGATTTTTAATCCCTACTAATATCCCCAATTTCTTCTTTGAAAGCTCATAAAAAGATGCGTGAGAAATCCCCTTTCGTTTATTATAACCATCCAAATCAATTCTTCTTAATATAAACATCGGTGTTTCTATCTCATTTATCATTATCCCTTTTTTTTGATATTTATCCGCTAATTTATAATCTGTCAATTCATATGAATAATATTCTTCTTTTGATGATAATTCACAATTATCAAATTCCTTATAAACTACCTTAAAACCTGCTTTAAGAAGATTATCATAATAATATCGCATACACGCTCTTAAATAAGCAATCTTAATTCTATTAGGTTTTATTAATGATGTTGAAAAATAATGAGGTTCTTCTATAATCCATATCTCCTTATATTCAACCTTCTTTAAATGTTCCATCGTCTCTTGAAAAAGTTGATTAGGTAATATAAGAAATATCATATATATATATATATTAGAAAATGTCTTTAATTATAACTACCGGAGATATTAGTGATGCCGATGGATTTATATGTCTCGCTGATTATGCTAAAAATACAAATGCAGACATCCTATTTATTATGAACTATCCAGCATATTTTTTATATTATGATAAACAACACGAAAAAACAGATTTATACGAAGGTTTTAATTATGGATTAAAAGAATTATTAGAAAAAGATTGGGAATTACAATCAACAAAAAAGAAAATATTAAATAAGATTGATACATTAATAAAATCAGAAAATAACAAATATATATATAACGAATTAATTAGACTAAAAATCAATTTAAAAGAAACTAAAATAAGTGAAGAAACTATAAATAGTCATATTAATGGATTAACTGCTGAAATATCTTATATTAAAAAAGTTTATGAAATTGAAACAAGTATAAAATCAGATATAATAAATAATTTAAATGAAATAATTACAGAACTAAAAAAATATAAATTGAAAGATAAATATATGCTAATTTTAGATAAATTTGGAATAACTGATAAAGATGATCCAGATAATTTAAAAAAATTTAAATTAGCATATACAAAATTTGCTTGTTTTTTAGTTGATAAAATTTTTAATGAAGCAAAGTCACAATCAGGAGGAAAAAAGAAAATTAAAGGAGGAACTAGAAATATATTTTTTAAAATTGGAGGAATAAATAATAAAAATCCATTTAGCGTTGATACAATAAAGAATGAATTATTTGTATATGCTGATTTTATTAATGAAAATTTAAAAGAAATATTTGATATTGAAGATGAAAAATTAAATAATATTCCAACTTATTCTTCTTATGAAAATGTTTATTTAGATATGTGTGGTTCTGTTGCTTTTTATAATGATGATAAAATAATAAACGAATTTCAAACAAAAATAAAAGGATTTTTTATAATGGGTGGAGTTTTGTGTGATGTTGAACCTTTCACTCTTCATGTAATTAAAAATACAGTTCATAGACCTTATTTCGTAACTATGAACCAATACTATCATAAAGAAAATTTTATAGATTTATCTAATTTTTTAAAAGAATTAAAAATACCTTTTTTCGTATTACCTAATAACGCAATTTTAACTGATCCTAATTTAATTGATTTTATAAAAGATTTTTTTCAAGGAAATACAACTTTATTAGAGATTTGTGAAACTTATTATAATTCATTTAATGGTAATAAAAAACCATTTGATTTTATGATAAGTAGAACAATTGTTAATTATATTAATAGAAATTTAACAATTCCTTCTTCTCCTCAATCTTTTATGTATGTTGAAAAAAAATATGGAGGAACTTTTTTAACTAAAAAAGAATATTTAACTTTTGATGAATTAAAATCTTTAAAAATTTTAACAAAATTTCCAGATGAAAAAGAATTTATAGATAAAATGTCAGGTGAATTAATAAAATTTCCTTGTCATATATTAAGTCTTGAACAATTAACTGATATTGATAGTAAAAAAGAAATCAGTTATATAGAACATCATACACCATATATATTTACCTATGATATAATATTAAGTAAATATAAATCTAATATTAGAGAAAAAACTGGAATAAATGGTGGATTTAAACCAAAAATAATAAAAATAATTAGGAAATATAAAAAAATGATTTAAATCTTAAAATAAATTATTATTAAAAATGATTGTCAAGATTACAAAGAAAATAACTATTCATTCATTCATCTATTTCGCAATTATATTCCTTAATAATCATATCAATCATTTCATCAATTATGAATATATTTCTTATATCTATTCCTTGATTATTATTATTATATTTTCGGAATCACATATTCTTAATATGGATTTAAAACATCTTCAATTTAAATACGATACTATTTCAAATGATTATTCTAAATTTATTATTGAAACAAATAAAAAGAATTCTATTATTAATGAAATTATTAGAGAACATACTTCTATAATTGCTGATGTTAAAAAACAATTGATAGAAGTTAAATATTTCATCAAATATAAATCATCTACTAATTCATCACCTTCTCTCAAATCAATTTCATCTACTAATTCTTCACCAATTCTAAAATCTTTTGAAATATCTAATCATCTAATTCCTAAATTTAATTAAAGTCTTGATGGTAAATCATGTGTTTTCTAAAAAATGATTTTTTGTTTTTATTTTAAATATAATGAATTATCCTGTTTATAAATTAAGAGATTGGATTGATGTGGATAAACTCAATAATGATAATCTTTCGTCTAATGAAAATGCGTGTGATTTTTTATTAGAAAATCCTCATAAAATCAATTGGAATGAATTATCAAAAAATCCATCCGCATTTAAAATCCTTGAAAAATATCCTCATATAATCAATTTCAATAATCTCTCAAAAAACCCCAATTGTATCCATCTACTTTCAAGAAATAAAAAGAAGATTAATTGGAACTTTCTCTCCACCAATCCTTCCGCATTTCATCTCCTTAAATCCAATCCTAATAAAATCAATTTCTATGAACTTTCAACAAATACTAATCAGGAAATTCTCAATTATTTCTTTGATGAATATAAACATCTTTATTCCTATATTCATCTCTCCTCTAATCCATCCGCAATAAATCTTCTTAAAAGAAATTTATCACTTGTTAATTATCATATGCTTTCTCATAATAAAAATTGTATGGAAATTTTTAAAGAATTTCCTGAAAGAATTGACTGGTATATCTTATCTAAAAATAATGGAGCAATTGATTTCATCAAATCAAATCCAGATAAAATCAATTTCTATCAACTTTGTTTGAATAATCATAAAGACGCCATCAAAATTCTCAAAGAAAATATTCCCAAAATTGAATGGACTTATTTGAGTTTTAATACAGAAGCAATTGAAATCCTTCAAGAATTTCCTCATAAAATCAATTGGAATGTTCTATCATTTAATAAAAATGCTATTAAACTCCTAGAAAATCATACAAAAATAAATTATTTTGAATTATCTCATAATCCTTCCATATTTCAATTGGATTATGAGAAAATGCGAACGAATTTTAAGAATTTAGGTGATGAGATTATTGAAAAAGCATTACATCCTGACCGCATTTCCACATATATCAAGAAATATAATTACCAAATTAACGAATGGTTTTGACATATTGGTTCATATTCATTATATTCAATTGACATCAATTCACCTTTAAAATTATAATTGATATTTATCTGTTTATAATTTTTTGAACTTACTAAACATCCAATTAGAAATGTGAATGGTTTATAATCTTCTATTATAGATGGTAATGAAATCACTAAATTATCCGTTAATACCTGATTAATCCTATCTTCATTCGTTAATAGAAATTTATAATCAAATTCATTCGTATATATAATCTCCGGTGAATGTGGATAATATGGATTAATCTTCGTCGTTTTACAATAAGACCAATTCTTAATTAATTCTAAAAATGATGATATATTTAATAAATATGGACGCATCCTATAATTCTTCACCATTCCACATCGTAATCCTGATGTCTTTATAGAATTCAATTCAAGTTTTTTAAGATTATCATATGAATATTCAAATATCATTAATGTCCTCGTCGTATCCTGAAAGAAATTAATAATCGTCGTATAACTATTCTTATTATCAATTATCCAATTATGCGATTTTGGAATTGATGATAAAATACCTCCTAATCTATCATTTGATTTTAATCGCAATTTTAATTTATTATTCATATTATAATCATCCATAGAAATCTTACTGACATTATAGATATATGTTGGATATTTGAAATCTAATTTAACCATATTTAATTTATTTATCTTCGTCTTCTCAAATTGTATCGTAGTTCCTCGCCATAATTTATTCTCAAATGATAATGATGATATTATTGATAATAAAAAAATAAAAAATCTCATTATAATCCATTTAAATTCTTATATCTTTATATGTATTAATTTATATGAAAATAAAAGAAAATTGATTTTATATATTTTTTTGATATTTAACGATGTTTGTTGATGAATTGAAAGTAGAATTTATCAGTCGTATTGAAACCATTCTCAATCGTGGCGATTTGACTGAAAACGAAATGAAAGAAACCATCGGCAAACTATTCGTGGATTTTGAAAAAAGAAATAAAGCTCATCTTTCAAAATTAGTTGTCCCTCCTCTCAAAGCTAAACGCCAACCAACAGCATACAACCTCTTTATCAAGGAAAAGATGAATGTGTTGGAAGGTGAAGTGGTTCCCAGTAAGCTTCGCTTCAAGACCGCTTCTTCTTTGTGGAAAAAAGACAAATGATTTTGTTTTATTTAAAAGGAAAATTAAAAAAAAATGATTTTGTTTATCCTATCAAATCTTCACCTCTGCTTGTCAAGATGTCAACCGCTCATTCCAAAGCTATTCTTGCCGATATTAAGACCTTTCTTGATGAAAACAACAAAACCACCAAGAAGGACTTCTTAAAGGCAGTAGGCGATGCGTTCGACAAGAACAAGACTGCCAAACCCAAGACGTTGAAGTTGAAGGGTAAGGCGAAAGCAGAGGTCAAGGTGGATGTTGGTGCGGAGGACGTCTTGAAACGGAAGACAAAGAAGAACGCACTCGTTCCTGACGACGACAAACCCAAACGCAAGTTGAGTGATTATCAACAATTCGCCAAAGAACAACTCGCCTACCTCAAAAATCGTGAAGACGAAAAGGAGGAAGGTGAGGAGCGATTGAAGCAGAAGGACTTGATGAAACTCGTTGGCAAGCGTTGGAAGTTGAAGAAAGCGGAGATTGATGAGAGCGAGTGGGATGAACGGATGCTGGAAGAGGAGGATGAGTAGGGATGAATGACTGAAAGGACGAAGGAATTTTTTGTCCTTTATTTTAGATAGATGAGTAAATATATAGCGAAAGGTTCGTATGGTTGTATTATAAAACCGAATATCAATTGTGATGGAAGTTTTGGAAATACGAATGAAGTATCTAAATTTTTTTTTGATAAAAAGGATTATTTTGATGAAAAGAAACTTCAAGAAAAGATTGATAAAATTGATAAAAAGAAAATCTTTACGATTAAAAAAAAGAGTAATTGTAAAATCCAATTAACTCCTGAAATTAAAAAGAAGATTAGTAAATTAAATTTATGTGAATTTGATACTGATGAAATTTATCAAATAACTTATGAATATGGTGGAATAGACATCCATAATTTATTTAAATTAGATATTCATAATAAAATAGATTTTTTTGAGTTTTTTCAAAAGTTTTCTAATGTTTTTGATGGTTTATGTAAAATTAATGAAAGTGGTTTCATTCATTTTGATATTAGAACCGATAATATCTTATATGATATAAATAAAAAGAAATTTGTTATTATTGATTTTGGTATGTTAAAAGAAAAGAAGAATATATTTAGATTTGATAAAATTCATTCTTTTAAAAATTCTCCACATCCAAATTATCCTAATGAAATCTCCATTTTAAGTTATATAATGGATGGTATCTTTTATAAAGATTTAAATAAATATAATCTCAATTCTAATATTCTAATTATGTTAATTGATAATAAAATGATACATATTATAAATAGATATAAATTAAGTGATAATCCTTATTTCAAAAAACTTCTTAAAGAATTTATTAATATCTTCAATTATTTTGATATTGATATTTATAAATCCTTCAATCCTGATATTTATGAAAAAATCTTTCACAGAAAAACCAATATCTCCAAATTATGTTTTGATATTAGTGGTAAAATTGATGTTTATATGCTCGGTATTTTATTATTAGAACTCCTTTTAGACATTTTTACAAAATCTTATAATAATCCATCCATCAAAAAAATACCCCTTAAACTATTCCCATTAATTAAAAAAATGGTTCTCATTAATCCTTGTGATAGACCCACCATCCAACAAGCGACAAAAGAATTTAAATCAATTATGAAATCCCAAGTTTAATCCTCGCCATCATCAAATATTTATCCACCTCCGCATCATATTCATTAAATACCTTCCTATTTCTACATTTCACATATGCCTTTATCCTATTTATCGCAGCTATTTTAATATATAAATCCACTCTCTCCTCAATCATCTTTATTTCATCTTCCTCCAAAATCTAAAATCATTTTTTATTGATATAAAAAAATAAAAAAGCATCTTGTGTGGGGATTGAACCCACGACCATCGGATTAAAAGCCCGACGCTCTACCTCCTGAGCTAACAAGACCTAATAATTAATAAAATATAATCTTTATATCTTTTTTAGAATTTATTAGCGAACAATATATTTCAAGAAGGTTCAATTATAGTTCTATCACTTGCTTCAATATTTCGCTCAATTGAAAGTCATATCTTCGGCAAATTTAATTATGATTAATAATAAACAATTCTATTTTATAATTTATGAAAATTAATTCAAATCTATTTTATAATTTGAAAAAGTTAATAAACAAATCTATTTTATAATTTGAGAAAGTTAATAAACAATTCTATTTTATAATTTGTGAAAGTTAATAAACAATTCTATTTTATAATTTGTGAAAGTTAATTCAAATCTATTGTTTATTAACTTAGCTCAGTTCAAAATTAAAATTTATAATTAAATGGATTGAAATTTAAGAAATATAATAAGTTTTTATAATCAAATATATTGCTTCGCTCGCCTCTGGCAAGAATTATTAAATTAATATTTATAATCAAATCTATTAATAATTATAAATGAAATGATTATAGGATACGATGAATATCAATTATATTTATTATAATTCTTAATATAAATATATCAATTATAATTTATGAAAGTTAAGAAAGAAATTTATAAGAAAAATGTTTTTAGAAGAAATAAAAGGAATATAAAAAAACCAATAAAAAATAATGATAAATAAAGAAGATAAAACCAAAATAATATCTTCTCTTTATTCTTATAAGCACATTCACAAGAATTTCTCAAATAATTTAGATATAATAATAATCGTATTTCCATTATAATCATTATTATATCTATAAATGTTGATATGTATAATAAATTTAATATCATATTAAATGATTGTGGAAAATAATAAAAAAAAATAATAATCATAAAAAATATAATTATTCTATAAATCAAATAAAATATAAACCATTCTTTTATGAATTTCTTATTTATTTTTCCACAATCACAAGAAGATTTATCAATTTCATTCAAACTAACAATCGCTAATATTATTATAAATATATAAATAAATGAAACAAATGAATACCAACTCATTTCTATTAAAAAAAAATTAAATAAAAGTCCAAAAATGAGAATATGGACGCCCTCCAACACCCCTTTCACAACCTCAAACGCACCTCCCAACTCAAAGCAATTTCATCATATTCAATCTCGTCCTGAACCTCCACCATAGAATTCTCAACAACACCGAAGATTTCCTCGTCGTCATAAAGCTCTCCATTAGAAGCGATGTATGTCATCTTGGTTCAGGACGAATATTTATTCAAATCATCTTCATCATTTTTATTCAATCTTCTTTCATTTCAATACATTTCTAAATAAATAAATAAAAAGTCCAAAAATGAGAATATGGACGACCACCAACACTAACTTACAAACACATCTTCCGCTCCCACAACATTACGATTTCGTCTGCTGGAAGGAAGCTGTAATCCTGAAACAATTCTTCCTCTTGAATTACCTTATTGACAACGAAGATTTCCTCGTCATCATAAAGCTCACCATTAGAAGCGATGTATGTCATCTTGGTTCAGGGTGAAAATTTGATGTTAAAAATAAATCATTTTTTATTTTTTATTTATCATTTTAATACATTTAATTCATTTCTTCGTTTTTCAATCTGGATATTTATAACCTTCGTTCGCAAATCTAATAATCTTATCTTCCTTCTCAATTCATCTTCTAATGATTGGTTTTGTTTTTCTTTTAATATCTTATTCAATTCACTCAAATTCTTCACCGCATTTTCATTAGAATTTAATGAATTTATATAAGATTTCATTAAATCCTCCAAAGACATTTGTTTAAAATCATTCATCAAAAAATCTAAATCATTTTTTTTAAATTTGAATAGATAATTGAAGTTTTTTAATATTGAGATCTAATAATTCTCCTAATAATAATTCCTTCAATTCTTCAAATATAAATAATTCTCTTCCTGTTCTTAATGTCCTATTATATTCATTTATCCTTTCAAAAATAAGATTTTTATATATTCTTTGTGTCTTTTTCAATAATAATTTATAAAAATTATCATCTTTATCCTTCAAATCAACTTCATACGCATTTTCATTTTCTCGCCTTTTATCATATGTATCCTTTCTCTTTTTATCCATCAAATTTTTTAAATGACTTAATGAATTCATAGGATTACTTTCCAATTTTACAAATAAATATTTTCTTCCATTATATTCAAATCTATAATATAATATCACTTGTTTATGTGAAATATTAGATTTATTTAATGATAATGAAAAAACATCACACAAATATTGTAATTTATAATTAAAAATTAATTCCATCTTAAAACATTTATTATCCTTACATCTATCATATGTAAATAATTCAAATAAACTACCTTTCTTATCTAATGAAAAACATTTTTCAGCACTTTTCACACCCTCCTTTTTATATACTTCATTATGCGTTAATGTTATATGCGGTTTTGATATATTTCTTCTTTTATCACATATTTCATCCGTTATACCTATATATCCATATGTCATCAAATTATATAATTTATTATTATTATCCTCAAATATAATTGAACCACTCAAAAAACACATATTAAAATTTTTTAAAAATGAAAAAAAACTTATTATAAACGCAACAACATTTATATTATTTTTCTCTAATAATCTTTCTTCCTCTATTTTTAAAGGAATTGGTTGAACTCTTGACATTTCATCTAATTATTATAAAAAAATAAATTAAATCCTTTTATAAGGTGGTGGAGGACATATTGGACTATTGACATTTATATTTGACTTATTATAAATACAATTTGAAATTAGAGGAATTACTTGGAAATTAAGTTTTCCTTTA
>Ga0172373_10005881_pt1 | contig 16613 bp, 13 predicted proteins | sample Lak10m_2_FD_114546 | JGI IMG/M metagenome (GOLD analysis project Ga0172373, IMG submission 114546) | Freshwater microbial communities from Kabuno Bay, South-Kivu, Congo - kab_092012_10m | ecosystem: Environmental > Aquatic > Freshwater > Lake | place: Democratic Republic of the Congo...
GGGTCCTCTGGCGGGGTGCAGCAATCCATCACGTTTACAACCTCTTCTAATCCCGCACTGAGCGCATCCACCGACAATAGACCGTACTTACCCGAGATTTCACTCAACAGTCTGAGAAACATTACCTTCTTTTTAAGTGCACAGAGAAGGAGACTTCTTCAAATAACTGTGAATGGAAGTGCCAACGGGAGTGTCGCTCTTGCTCCTACTACTACGTCGAATCAATCTATTACTACTACTACCTCAACAGTGGTTCTCCGGCGGTGTGATTTCGGATTCTACAAGTCCAATCGCAAGGAAGTGGTATGCGACGCATGTCCTCCTGGTACGACGACGGCTACGGACGGAAGCATCAGCATAAGGCAGTGTATATGTTTGCCTGGGTACGTACGATTCAACGTGAGCGGCGGTTTCAATGCCTCTTCCTCCAATTCGTTTTACGACGGCCCATGCGTGCCATGCGGCCCAGATTCGTATCGCGAGTACACGTCGAGCGAATTTGCATGCAAGCCGTGCTCTGAAAATGAGACCACGTTTGGGTTGAAAAACAGTTCCAGTTGTGTTTGCAAGCTGGGTTTCAAGAGAGACTGGAGAACGAAAAGGTGCATTGCGTGCAACAACGATGAAGTGTGTGTGCCTTGCACGTCAAGCTCGGATGGCAATGAAACAGAGGAGTGTCCTTTTGCGGAGGCTCATGTGCTTCCGTGTTTCTCTGGGGGCATTACTTCTTCCAAGAGCTGGACCATCTTAAATTGTTCTTGTCGAGAAGGCGAAGTGCAGCTGACAAGAAATACGGAGTTGGAATTGAATATCGGTATCAAGAGCCAAAGAAAGGCACAGGAAAATTTCTACTGCTACAAAAAACCCGACCGGGCATTGTACGACAGCGTGGGAAAGAGGATTTACTGTCCTTGGGGGTGGAATTCTGTATTCAACAATGATACCATTCCATCTGTGTTGGTGGACTGCGTTTTGTGCGGAGTCGGAAGTTATTCTGAGAAATTGCCGAATCAGACCGCCAATATTTCCGCTGTTTGCGTAAAATGTCCGAAAGGAACCTACAGCGACCACGCGTGGATGCATGGAAATTGCATTCCGTGCGAAACTGGATTTACTATTTTGGAAAGGGGTGCTTCTTCCAAGGCGGACTGTGATTGCCAGTACCCCTTGAGGCTGTCTTTGAATGGAACAAGGTGCGTAGGATGCGATTCTAAAATTAACTTCTACAACAAGATTTTGAGGAAGTGCACGCCTTGCCCTCAGAACAGCATGGTGGCTTCCAGTACTATGAACCCGGAGTCCATCACAGACTGTGTCTGCAAGGCTGGATACACGATGAAAACGCCAAACGCACAGTTTGAAATGAACGCAGACGGATGCATCCCATGCGCCCAGGGAACCTACAGGGGAGGTGGAAACCTGAAATGCCTGCCGTGTCCCACGGGGTCCTCCACGTCCAAGGTTGGCGCCACCAACGTCCTGGAATGCGATATCTGTTTGAAAGGGTACACCAAGGGCAACTTTTGGTGCTTGAGGGAAAACTTAGTGTAGAAGAAAGTTGGGATTTGTATTCTCAAAGATATTTATATGTTTTAAATAAAACCACACTGTGAAAATGGACCAGATTTTGAATAATGGGCAGCAATCGATGTCGCAGTACGCTTTGCCTGAAAATCAGAGCAGCATGCTTTCCATGGAATTTTATGTGCAGAGGGTCGTCACGAGTATACTGAATCAATTTATAGACGGTGCGTTGTTTTATGACAAGGGAGCTTATTTGTATGTGTGGAACAATATGATGAATTTGATTAAAATGTACGGGATCGCCACAGTGTACGGCTACACGGAAGAACGGGATAGGATCGAGGCGTGGCTTCCAGGCAAACAGCAAAATTTCAGCGGAATACGGTGCATGAACAATCTAATCGTGCACTACGACCTATGTAAAAGTGTGTTTTCAGTGAAAAGGCCCAGTAGAAGCGTCGCGTCGTTATCTCGAAGGCGCACCAAGGACCCAAATTGGAACGTGGGTGTTTTTTCTTTGGTGCACGCCAGCGATTTTATTTTTAGAATTTTGTATGACAAGTATCAAATCTTTCAGGCCATCAGTGCGGAGCAAAAGCACAAGCTGGGTTTGTTTCTGATCAACGCTCTCAAGGTGGAATCTGAAGAAAAAGACAGAATCAAGGCCTTTTTGGAAAATATGAAAACGGAGACCTCACATGCATACAACCCAAAGGAATGCCTTAAGTATGATGAAAACTTTGACGATCGATTTTTAAATCAAATTTTCAAAGGGATAAGCGATGGAGATGAATTAGTGAATACCCTAAAGGACTCCACGGAAGAAATCAGGGAAATTTCAGAGGAAAAAGCGTACTACAGCGCGTGGTACATTGCACTTGCTTTCGTAAAATACGTGGAAACCAACAAAAAAACCATTCTCAAAAAGGATACTGCAAAGCAGCAGTTAGGTTTTATGAATAGCATATTGAGCAGCAAAGATGCAATGACCGAGTTGATATCAGTCAAGAAACGAACCCAAGAAGCTACCTATCAAATGCAAGTACTGCAGCAATTTTTGCCTACAGTGGAAGAATACGAAAAAGAGGTTGCAGTACCTGATCGAGACAGGGAATTGCTCAAAATATTGACGAATGTTCCACAAGTACTTGCCTCTGGGCGGTGCCTGGACAAACAAGAGCTGTTTGACTTGACCATTGAAAAAAACATCAGGAAAATCATTGAGACGTTGAAAAACCAATCACAGGAATCTCTACTGGACGAAAACACAAAAAGAAAACTGACCAATTTTTTAGAGAATCCCAAAGAATCTTTGGACAAAGTGAGAAGCATGGTAAAGCATGAAGTGGAAATCTTTTTCAGAAATTTAATTCAGGGATTAAAGTCACAGTTTTATCACGAGTTTTTCATGCCATCGCAAGTGATCCATGGCACGTTTCCTCTCATTGGAAGTTTGTATTTTACCCAGCAAATGCTAAGTCTAGCCCACCGTGAACTGTCCGAGGAGGTCCAAAACATGTCTAAAATGGCAATCTACGGATTGTTTCCTTTGGTTTTGAGTGTCATGTATGAAACACAGGAGTCTGTTCTGGGTGCATTTCACGGAAAGCTCCTTCCAGTGCCCACCATGTAGAGGTAAGGCTTTTTTAGGAGGCGGCATTCTTTCGAACGTTGAGTGTTTTGAGGAAGACCTCTCTGGCGGAAGAAATGGACGACTTGCACTCCTCGATTTGGAAAGAAGTGAGAGAGGTCGAGTTGGAAGGAAAGAGGATGTTTGGCAAAAGCATGAGACACATGTGGCCCTTACGGGAGCGAAGGAGGTCGAGGGAGAAATTCATGGAATTCGCCAAGTTCTGGAGCTCTGTGACTCTTTCAGAAGGATACCCCTTTTTCGTAGCATAGGGAGTTTCAAACCACCGCAGAATTCCACCGTGACACGCCGACAAAACCATTTTCCACGCAAGCAAAACGTCGGGGTTTTTCTTCATGGGAACGTAGTGCACGGTATTGTTTTGGACAGTGATGAGCATGTCAGTGTACTTTCGGATCAGGGAAATGTTTCTGCCCTTGACTCCGATCAAATACGAAATTTCGGAATTATCGATGTCAAACATGGGCAGCGGCTCCTGCGCGACCTTTGAAGTAATGGACACTACTACTGGTAGAGAATTGGCTTGCTGGTTTTCCATAGTGTCTGCCCAGGAAGTGGAGCTGGTGTCTGGATCTAGATTTTGAAGGACTGAAGAGTACGTTCTGAACTTTTGATTCCTGGACTCTTGTGACGATGAAGAGGGTGCACTGTCAGTCGAATTCTTTTTTTTTGCGGGTGGGTTGGCGTGCATGAAAGTTTTGGATTTGGAGTGCTACGTTGACGCAATGTATTGAATTTTGGAGAATATTTATGTGGAAATATATTTTAAAAATTCAAAACACATCGTATTCTTTATAATCATTGTATTTATTATGATGACTATTATAATCATTGTACAATTAAATCAACCATGAAATTTATTCGAAACAGCCAAACATGGATGTAAAAAATGTGAAAAAGAATAGAAAAGAATCGGGTAAGAGAAAAAGCACGTGTGAGGTCTTTCTGATATGGAAAATCATGAACAAAGACGTGCTTCAGTTGATTGTGAGTTTCTTGAACCAGCAGCCCTACCACGCCCTGATGTTGTCCATGGTAAACCGCCAACTCTACCACATCATGTCATGTCAAGCCGTGTGGAACACCTTTTACTTTGAGATTCTCCATCGGGAAATGAATATGAGAAAGAGCAAGTACCTGAAAAGACTCAGGGAGCTGTGGTTGTTTATGCAGGGAGACGCCAGGCGGGTCATTCGACTCGTGTTTTCAAAGCACTGCGAAGTGTGTGGCTGCAAGCACGGCCACTTTGTGTCCAAAACTCTCTTGAAGCGAACGTGCAAAAAGTGCTTGAATGAGAATCTAATGTCGAATGGTAAACTTTTCTTTCAGTATGGAATCAACTACTTTGATATTGTTGAGGTCGTACACAGGGCTCAGGGGTTGGTGTTGCCAGGGAGCTGTTTCCACGCAAACTACATTCGCAAGTGCAGGGAAATTCAAATGTCGAAGCAAAGCTCAGTGAAAGCCATGCTTGTCAGAGAACTAAGGCAGTACAAAGAATGCGACCACATGAACCTGGTGTTTTTTTGGAAGCCAGACCTGGAAAGAATCTTGCAAATAAAGATGGACGACGAAGAGAGTAAACAATTAGAAAGATGGAAGGCGGCTCAGATTCTCAGCTCAGCCATGATTAGGCTCGCGAACAGTTGCATTGTGCACTTCCTTAGAGGCGAAATCAATAATCAGCCGTTTTGGAAGGACCCGCTCTCCCAGGTGCTCGCCAAAAAACAAAGAATGATTGAAAATATGCGAGTCTACTACCGCCTGAAGTTGCCGAGGATGTTCATACCGGGAGGACCGTGGTACGCGCTTCCATACTATGGAAAAAAGACCATTGATTTTTGGTGGAAGCCCTCCTATGACGCTTCGGTGTGGGGCAAAATACGACAGATTTTACTCGAGAGCAAATGCCTCGTGATGCAGCGCAGCCCCATGGAAAACATCCTTATGTTTGTAGACGTGTGAAATTAATTTTTTTATTTAAATTTTAGAAAACAAAAAAGTATATAAACATTGAAGAAAATATGTGGAAATATGTCAGTTCGAAATCATCCAAGATATGGTATAGCAACAACTAGTCAATGTGCTGGAGGAGGTTATCCTCATGTTCCCAGAAAAGGACACGATGGGACTCATGCAAATTTTAATCCAGAGTACTACCCCCACCTATCCCCACAACACACAAGTGGATATCCCTTTGCACACGTGAACCACTACCCCACCACCACCACTGCTGCGGGTCCAATGGATGCTTATATGAAACCCATGGAAACAGCTCTGAGCTACCTGAATCCCATGGATGGTCCATTCGATCCCTCTGGAATGATTATGCAAAACACTATAGGAGAGCCTTCTGCAACATCAGGCACTCGTGAAGGATACGTTGTGTATGTACTGTACCAGCTTGTCAAACTCGGATTCAATATGGTTATTGCCAAGAGAATTCTTGACGCTGCTACCAGCATGAGCCTGAGACTCTTGAACAGCTACGGAAAAGTAGACAGGGAAGCTCTTCAAAAAGCTTTACTAGCCGCCAATATTCCTCTGGATAGAATTCGTGGTTTATTCCGATAAAAAGTATCCATGTATTTGAAAAAAGTGTATATATTTATTGTTATATGAGTCAATGAATTATTAAGTTTGAATAATAAATGAGTTATCTTAAACGCGTGAGTTTGAGTGTTTTGTTATTTTTGGGGATGGGTGCCCAGATCAATTATGCACAAGAAATCTTGCAGTACGAGGCCACTCGAAGAACGCCCAATTCAGTGGAAATCAGCGGGTGCGTGTCAAGCTTATTGTCCTCAGTATTGATTGATCAAGTAAAGGCTAAATACTTAGATACTTTGAAGACGTTGGTGGGGAGCATTGGGGGGGAGCAATGGGGGGTATACTTTATTCAGAAATATTCCAATGTGAAGAATTCCCATATATGCCTCGCGTTTGTGTACCAAGCCATGACCCCTGAATTAGCTAGTAGAGTTCTGACCATTCTAAATGTTCAAAGCCAAGAGACCGTGCAGTTGGAGACGGGAGAATCTATCGTATTGACAGTCAAAGCCAGCATGTGGCAGGGATTCGACGAGCCGCTGTTTGGACTAGGGTGGAACCTGAACGCCAATGATTTGGTGTTGTGGGGAGGTGGACTAGGGGTGCTTCTGGTGGCTTCCATTATTGGATTCTGTTGTCTTATTTATTATTACCTAAAAAAGGAGAAAAGCATGGTGCTCAAAGCTCTGCGCACATCCAAAAACAAACAAGAGCGCTTGGACCAAAATAAAAATTAAAAACACTATTAATGAATAGGATTGTTGCTGCATAAAATGGAATCAGAGGAGGAAGAAGAAAGTGTTTCCCGTAGTTCTGGGAGCAATTTGGTGTACCTCAAGGAAGAAATGATCGGGCACACAACTTTGTCTGTTTTGAGTTTGTTGGGCGTGTCTCTGTATTCCCTGAGCTACAGCTTGGTGTACAGCGGAAGCTCCTCGACCCCAGTTGTGGCTGTCCTGGAAATGTGGATGGTCAGCACACACTTGGTCATTTCGCTGTGCAGCCTAGGCATACAGGGCTTGGCCATTACCTTGCTAAAGATTGAAGAGCCCCTACCTTTTGTGGCCAACGCTCAGAGTTCCATCTTCCTTGGCATCGCCATTTTGACAACGTACTTGGGCATGTCGTGCCTAAACGAAAGCAGTCAATTTTGCCAGGTGTTTTTTGGAGCCGCGTTTCTCCCCAAATTTTCGGCCGTGGGCGCGTTCGCGTGGGCCTGGATCATGTACGTGTCCTCGCTTAGTTGCCAAACGTGGGGGGGCGGGGGCTTTTCGCTCGGAATCAGTGACTTTGGGTGTTTGTCCGTGGCTGGGCTGCTTTTTCTGGTACCACTCGCCATTGCATCCAAGGCAGTCAAGACGTGCCCGAATGCAGGAGCAGTGCAGAAAAATTTCTGTGGCACGACGGACATCTTGTGCGAAAATTGGCTTCTTGCACTGGTGGTTTTCATGGGTTTCCTATTCGAAATTGTGGGCAATGTGCTGACTTTCAGGACAGACAACAATCTCATGGTGTATGGCGGTTCTGTGGTCAAGGCGTTTGGTGTGCTCTTCTTTGCAGTGGGGGCCACGCTCTACATCATGGTGCTGGATTTCAACTATGGATTTAACTACTTGATGGGGCTTTTGCTTTGCATCTTGAGTGCTCTGGAGATGTTTGTGTCCAAAAAGTGGATTTTGAGTGTGTTATTAACAAAAAACGACAAGAAAGACAGGAGAGGAGGATATAGCGCAACCAATGCAAGGATGGATTTTAATAATTTAATGCATCAACTTTAAACAATCTCATCAGTAATAAGGAACGGGTGCAAAAGGAGACGAAGTCCTTCTTGTCGTGTATGCAGAAGAAGGATACATGGGAGTGGGAATGCCGGCGTGGGTCATTGCAGGGCGCTCCGGGTCGTATAGGCTGTCGCTGGACATGTGGGGGTTGTAAAAGCTAGACGAGGTCCTTGCGCTGCAGGATGCATTCGGGTGAAAATAGGCTTGGGTAGTCGCGCGATTTGGAATCATGGGTGGCTCAAAGTGGCTTCCAGTGGGATAATGAGGCCTGTTGTCCATGGAAGGAACTCCAAATCTCGTCGACGTGGAAGGCATGGCATGTCTCATGGACGCGGGGTAAGGAAGAGCTTGCATATCCATCGAAGTCGACATGTAGGGGTGAATGTTGTTGGCTGGCCGAAATCCAGAGGAAGTGTTGGCGCGTTGATGGGGAGGAGGCACTGACATTAAAACTTTTCATCTAAAAAAAAGTCTATATATATATGTTTTGAAATTCGTAAATCACTCAGAGGGTCGATTCGCCATTGAGTGCATTTTCATAAGAGAGCTGTGATCTCCTTTCGTGACAAAATCTTGCACAGAAAAAAAAACATGCGCAGGAAGTTTCGATTGCAAAAAAACTTCTTGTTGAGACCATAGATTTTGTATCGTATTACAAACGAGAAAGGACGAATCTTGGTCATCCAAATCTCGTGCATCTTCAAATGAGTGACCTGTATGAGAATCCGAGGTATTGGAGAATAAATTAAAGACGGATCTAAAGACCTGTTCCCTGTGATTTTGCAAGTTGTATAAAAGGGGTACAATACTCTCAGTTTTTTCGCAGTATTTGAGTGCCATTTGAAAAACTGCAAGTGAAGCGTCCTGTTGCTTTTTTGAAAAATCAGCTTTTTTGCAGAGAAACGCCCGGACTGCTTGGTATTTGCCTATATTGTCAGCCCAAAAAAAAAGACTGGAGTCCAGCGAGAGTTTGGTAAACAAGTGTTGGTTTTGCCGAAAATATGCCAGGCTTGTTTTTTGGCTAGGCACTGCCCATTGCTTTTGTTGAACCATAGTCGATGCACTCAAGGTGTTTGGCCAGAATATCCCAGATCGGGAAGCACCTTCCGCATAAAGCCACGTCTTATACTGCTGCATGATGGAGTGAAAACCAGAAAGGGCACAAGTGTAGTGCGTAAATGGTTGAGTTGCAAATCCAGTGCAAATGAGAAAATGCCGAGCGTCCCGCACAAAATCGTGCATTTTTTGCTTCCATTCCGAGTCATAGTAAAAACTAAAGGCAAATGGAGTCCTGCAAAACAGTTTGTTAAAGGAGGGTATGCCTGTGTCCCAGTCAAATATACATTGTGTCAAAGTAAGAATTTTTAAGACAGCAAGTAAGCACATGCTTTCCTCTTTAGGGTTTGCTTGAATAGAAAAAAAATGGAGTGATTCCAAGGAGTTGCGTTCAATTTTTTGAAGATCTGTGTTGATAAGAAGGTTGTGAGCCCTGGTAGACTCTATGTTTTTTTGGACATCGAATGGACATTGCTCAAATGGCATACTGTAAAAGCATGATTGCTTTGGATGAGTGTGCGCAGTAAAAACTCGCAAATTAAATATAGTCTTAAAAAAAAAAGAAGGTTCTTCTTGAAACGCCCTAAACTCGATTTCCATGGTGTCCTCCTCTTTGTTTTGCGAGACGATCTCAGTCATAAAAAGAATCCGTGTGGATGCATTTTTTTCTTCCAAATCACAAAAGCCAGACCATGTGTAGACTTGAACAAGGGTATGCAAGGGGTAAAGAACCCAAAGATGGACCTCCTGGCTTGCAGAGCCCAAATCCAAAACCTTGGTCAAAATCAAACGCCCAGACATGGAACGGTATACAATAAGGTGAACCTTTTCGTCTTTCATGGAAAAAAAAGTCTTGCAAAAAAAATCAAATTTTTGAAGATAATAAGGCTGTGAAACCACTGTTGTCATGGCCAAATAATTCAAAATGGTATATATAAAGTCAAAGGCAGTGGCAGAAAAAAATGAATGCTGTTGAAGTGACCAAGTTTTTGATTGAAAATGATATTGATGAAGTTTGCCTGGATCCCCACTTAAAAGAAAAAATAACACCTGAAAAAATGCAAGACGAGGAGTTCGTGAATCGCTTGAGAAGGTATTCAAAAACAAATCAGAAGCTCATGGAATTGGGACTACAGCCTCTGAAGCTCGACTTGATCCAGGAAGATGATGCCTTAAGTACGACGACTAGCGCGGTCCAAGTAAAAAAAAAAGAAAAAAACATAGTAGAAGAGTGGAGGGATTTTCTGCTGAGAAAAATTGATGAGTGGGTGAGCAGCGAGTCGACCGCGGAAGACCGTACCAAAGCGTCCATACTCAACCTCTCCCTCAGGCAATATTTTTGTGTGAAAGGGCACCACGCGTCATTCATGGGAATCTCCATAGCCAGGGACGTTTTTGTGAAAATGAAGAGAAGTCCTGAACCAGGGAGTTCATTTGCTGGTTCAAAAAAGCAAAAGAACTTCTGTGTCGAGGAATACCTGAGAAAGAAGCTCTCCAATATAGCGGATCGAAAACTTCGATTCCCTGAAGAAATTCACTTTTTCGAAAGAAACTATTTAAGCATCGTGCTTTTCTTGAAAAAGGCAAGACAGTCGTATGATGCAAACCCATGCGGAAAAGGAGGAGAACCACAACGAGCCCCTCCTTCTCTTGCCGTCGGCACCGGCTCCGGCAGTCATTAGTAGCAAAATACCGAGCTTTTGGAAAGACTGCACCATGGTATGTGAAGAAGTGATATGCTGTGGTTTTTTTTTTGCCGTGGTGCTCTACCTGGCCCTTTTCGTGTGCGTGGCCATCATTTTGGACAAAACGAACAACGAAAGTGTAAAAACAGAGTGCAGGGGCTTTTGGGAATTCATGGTCGTGTCCCTGCTTTCGCCTGTTCTCATTCCAATTTCGTATGGTTGCTTCGGCTTTTTGTTTTTTTTTGTGTGCAACTGGCCGTCGTGGAAGCTGTTTTCGGGAGCCTGCATGATATTGATGGGAACTTCCACCCTGTACATGGCCATGTACTGTACTGAAAAACAGTCGTGCACGGACGCCCTGAAGAACAGCACGCCACCTGTACCTTGGCTCTTGTACGCGGGCTACGTCAAAATCATGTTTTATTTCTGTGGTTCGCTCGCCTTCCTGCGTGATTACTTTTCCAACGGCGCCCATTAAGCCACAGAAATGCAGTTGGCAGACGACGTGGACCCGGTGTTCGTAGTAGTGTATCCTTTAGGACAGGCAGTACACTTTGTACCCAACGACATGGAGAAAAATCCAACCGGACACGACTCGCAGCCAAAGGATCCTCTCAAGTCCGTGGTAATGGTTCGTTGACCAATGGGACAGAGGTAACACGATTGAATGCCGGTGGACCCCTTGAAGGAAGATAGGCCAGCCGGGCACGGCAAGCATGCGTTTGTTGCCTCGTCATAGTAGTAGGCTTGTTTGCAACTGGAGCAGTCGTCTTTCGCAGTGTTCAACGATGATAATGATTGATTGCTGCTGCCAATGTCTGAAGAAGAGCAGGTGCAATCGGAGATGTTGACGGACCCAGCGGACTTGGTGGTTTTTAGGGGGGGGCATGGCTTGCAAGATGCGTTGGAAAGGGCTTGGAACTCTGAAGAGTACGTTCCTTTTGGACAGCTGACGCATTTGTTCACACCATTGTCTCGTGCATCCAATTCCGCAAATTGGCCCGTGGCACAAGGCGTCTCGCATCGTCCTTGAGAGCCATCGTCCCGGTGGGTCCAGTTCCGCGCACACTTACAATCAAAGGAAGCGATGGGACACTCAAAACCAGGCTTCAATGGAATGCACTGTGAGTCCTCCATCGCCAAATTGCCGTAGTGCGTGCTATTATTACAAATGCACTGCTTGCGACGCGAAGATTTGGGGGGGGACAAGCTGTACACGGGACACGGATACTGAATGCCTCGGTCGCAGTAGGAACCCACGGGGCACTCCACACATCGGGTCTGATTGGAATCGTAATAAAATCCATTACCGCAGTAGCAAGAGGAACTCGTGGCAGTGGGGGTGGTCATGTTTTCGGGACAAGGCTTGCAGTACGTGTCATCATTGAAAAAGGAGGGGTCGCTGTACGACCTGTAGAAATTCATACCGCACTCTCTGCACTCAAAACCAAAAAAATTTTCGAATGGAACCCGCTTGTACCCATCCAAGCAACGGCAGTCGTTGCGAGACGTAGACCCGATAAAGGGATAAATAGTGGAAGCTCCATGAGGACAATCCAGACAGTCTCCCAGAGAGGTGGTCTCTTTGAACTGGCCTACAGGACAGCGAAACGAGTCGTCGATTTGTACAACGATTTGAATAGATCGGCTCCCGCTCGCTTTCAATTCGGTGATGTTAATTTCTTGCAGGGATACATTCTCGATGGATATGCTGGGGGGTGGGGCGTCTTGTTGTTGCAGTAGTCTTCTCCCACCTGCAAAGGACGTAGTAACACTAGAAGAAGAAAAGAGCCCAGACGAGGGATTGATTTGAGCCTTGGGCAGTCCACCAATGTTTTCGCAGTAATCGTTTCCATACGCGCGCCCTATCAAATTGATTTTTTTTTCAAGAGAGTGCAGTCTTCTTATCTGGCAATTTTGAATGTCATCCGATCGCTTGAATAATTGTTCGCAGCACTTGGAATAGTCATTGGTGTTGTAAAAGGCTGGATGCTTTTTGACTCTAATTTTTTGCACTATCAGTACGCTGATGTTGGAGTTGGACAAAATCGCGTTTTCATTCTCTGTGACTTGCAACAATCTACGTGTTCCAGATCCACTTTGATTATTAGAAGGAGTTGGTTTTTGCTCAAAAGAAATACTTGTAGAAATTGCGCCTGTATTGGGAGTCTTACGCTTGGAGTTTCCCTGCAGCAGCCTATCACATAGAGCAGTACTGTTTGCCTCGGTCGTTAAATGATAGGAATCACAGGGATAACACGACCCCTTGAGTCCTTTCTCAAAGCTCATTTTGTAGGCCAATGTTCCTTGTCGAAATGGAGTCAGAAGCTGCGTGAAGGCAAAAGTTTCATTGGATTGATTCCAAATGGAATACCACCGAAATACCATGGTTTTCATATCGGGCCTAGCAGTAGCTGTTTTTGTGTTATCGCCATAAAACCAAAAGCCCTGACAAGGAACACACACATGGAACTCGTGTTCGTAATCTACCTTAAAAATCAAATTATTAAAAGGAGATTCGCCCGTTCGGATATCTAGCCAAAAGTAATTGTTGATGCAGGCTAGAGCACACTGAATAATGCTGGGGTCAGATTGCAAAGTAGCCATTTTTTTTAACTGAAACTTAGCATTCATGATGGGCACTTGAGAATTCTGATCGTAAGAAACATATTTTCTGGTTGCATAGTGAGAGTCTTCATTCAAAACTGCTCGCATAGCTTTTTTTTGTTTTTCTTCTAGTCTAGCTAACCATGTGTCAGCCAGGCGTGTCACATTAAAATGATTTGTCAAATAGTCTGGATTGCAATCCACGCATTGGTCTTGTTCATTCAACGTGCAAATGGTCCTGTACTTTTCAGTGGGGCATTTCGTGTAATCGCACGGGCGACATCTATTAGACACATTAATAGAATTGTCAGGGCAAAATCTGTCAGGGCATTGGAAATGTTGAAAATCCGAAGCATTGCAAAGCACACATTGATAAATTTCAGACAATCTCCTATATTCGCCAGCTTGTAGGGGATTTGAGAAATTAAGGTCGCCTTGCAGAAAAGTCAAAAATCCAGGTTTGCACCGAGCTTCACAATTATCATTATTGGTATATTCGCCATTTCTGAAAATTAGTTTGTCTGCATTTTGTGAATTAGTATCTGTACAACGCTGACAAACATCAGATGGTTTAAAGGATTTGTGTTGAAATGTGGTGGAAGTGCAAGTAGGAACATCTTTCCAGTGAGCATCATTAGCAGGAAATATGGTATTGCAAGCTATATCTTCCCCGTCCACGCACGCTTCACATGGGTTTGTGTCAAGAGATCCAATTATATTCGTTGAAGAGAATCCAATTTTGCATTCATATCTACATCGTATCGAAGTTAAATCTGTGAGTTGCGAACTAAACGCTTTTGCTTTGTCATGAAGCCATCGATTCCATTGTGTTATATTTTGCTCTGTCACGCGTAGTGCATTTGAAAACGTTCTGCATGAGTCGCATATTGGCTGTGACACTGATTGTTGTTCATTATAATCATTCCTTTCATCTTCATATTGACAATAGTTTTTGAGAGTTGAAGTTTCTGTTCTGTGTACACAGACGTATTTATTTCCAGAGGGGGTACTTATTGTCAATTTAAAAGCTTGTGCAGAACAATTTGAAATAGTATGGTCAGAAGCAAACAAGTAAGGATCGTAATTATAAAGTTGCCATGTGCTCCAGAATAACAATCGCGAGAAGCCGTATGCCAAATTTAATTTCCGTGTATCCGTAATACCTTGGATAGCTTGCAAATAATCATTTATCATTTTTTCGTGTTTACTTTCTTTGCAAATGTTTAGTTTTTCAAAATCTGCATACAAATTTTGGTTATCACCTCTAATTTTGCACGCGAGATATTTAGTATTGGGATTGTAGACCCAGAGATCCAATAAATCGTTGTGGGAAAGCAAATGATCTCTGGCATCATAAGCGCATTTGATGAGAGTGTCTGTGTTTATGTTGGCGTTTGTTTTTGCTTCCATTATGGATTTGTCCGGCATGTATTCTATGGGATTTGAATCCAATATTTCATAATTAGAGTCACAATGCCTTTCTGTATCATAGTACCTGTATGCTTCATGTGGATCTTTGCAGAGTTGATTATATAATGATGCTTGGTCCTGAAGTAATGCCTCATTGTAATAGAATGTATTTCCATAATAAGCTGCGGGTCGCCCTGTCGTTATTTTTTCTTCATCTTCAAACCAATAAACGGAATGTCCAGATCTAAGTGTGGTGGATGAAGGCGGTACAAATTTCTTTCTTTTGACTGTGATTTGACCGCGATTTGCACTATTACTATCCGTTGTACTTACTTGATAGTTACTGGAATCTGTTGGGCCATAAATTTCTAAGATTTTATTTATTTCCAATTGATGAATTTGAAATGCAATGGATTGGTTCACCCCGTGCAAACATGAAAAATAACAAGAAAGTTTTTGACCCGGTATGGGGGTATAAGGTACCCAGTATGAATAATTTGGGATAAGGGTTAAATCACATTTTTTTCGCTCCAAAACTTGCTCTGTGTAATTAAATGTCCATGTGGTGTCCAGCGAGGTATCTTTTGTCACCTCCGTCGATTTTATACATTGAAAAAATCTGTTGGTTTTTGAAGAACAAAATTCTGTGTAGGATTTATTGTCAATTCCAGAAGTAATTTTGATTTCGTTTGATCTGCATGCCTTTGTGCAATTTTCGCATTTGTTGTCTTGATCTTTGCCCGTGTTGTTTACTAAATATTCCCCTGTTGGACATGATAGCGTGCGTAGTGTACACCTTTCACCACTTGGCGTCTGACGTAAATATTTTGTTTTTAAGTCACACGGTAAGCATTCATAGATTGTATCAAGACCATATCTTTGAAGACCAAAAGGAGTCGAAACTGTTTTTGTCACCTGGAGTTCCTGTTCACAATATAGGCAGGCTGATCTATTTGTTGTGGGATAATGGTCAAGAGGACATGTTTTGTATGTATCGGTAGTTGAATCATAATATTGTTTACTTGAAAATGGTGTTAATTTGTTATTTTGACACAAATAACTTATACATTCATAATTGGAATTAATTTTTGTCAAAAAATTAGGGTTCCCTTGAGCGCAACCATTACATTTTAAACAATGACTAGATTTGGAAATGACATAAAAGATGGTAGGGTGGAGTTCTAAAAATTCCTTTGGAATAATTTGTTGGCCAGGAGGTATAGCACATTTACATTTTCTAGTTGCATTGTCATATAATCTGCCTGTACTTGAACATAATTCACAACTGGTGTTTCTATTTTTAAAACCTCCAAGGGGAAATTGTGATGCCCATGATGTTTCACCTTCTTTGCATTTATAAATTATAGATTTATCGCAATCATCTTGCCATTCGATATCAGCATTCAAGATTTTAAAGTTGTGATCACTACTCTCAATATAGTCATAAAGTACAAGGTCATTATCATTTAAGTTTGTACATTTTGTGTAAAAGGGAACTTGACCTGCATTGCCTGCCTGGCTTCCACTTATTTTAGACAAAAAATTGGGTCGTGTTCTTTTTAAACCCCGTTTCCAGGGCATTTTTTCAACTTTAAGTTTAGTAGTAGATAACAATGAAGCTTGAAAATTTTGATTTTTTCGTTCATCTGGGTTTTCTGATGTGTACTCTAGATACATTTGTTGGCATTTATTGAAATTGCCTTCAATATTATTTGATGCTTCATGACAATACCTGTGCGCCAGGTCACCAATAAAATATTGAGGGTGGAGACATAAATGATTTTCACATTTTTCACATTTTGGGGGGTTACTTGTGGTTTGGTATTGCATAAAATCCCATCCACATATTTTTTGTGCATTAGGATTGCTCAGACATGTTGAACATGGTTTACAATTAAATGGTGTTGTTGAAGGAGTTGCCGGATCGGATCCACCACAACCGTCAGATCCGTCTTGATATTGACCTGTTGCACATGCACACGATTGACATTCTGTTTTTCCTTCCTGGTTTTGATATTCATAGCCATTTTTACATTTGTCCATAAAATAACTTTTTGTGGTGTCTCCTAAAAATCCACCAGGGCATGCATAACCAGCTGGGCATTTTTTGCATTCTCCTTCATCGCAAATTGTTTTACTTCCTAATACTGGAGTACTTGATAAACCACTTGAAACTTTAGGACCACATCCACAATTGGATCTGTACTCTCCTTTAGGACAAGGAGGACAATTTTTTGTTTCATGAAAACAGAAGCCAATTCTTTCATCATAATTCGAAGCACATTTGCATGAAAGTTCATTTTGACTACATAAATAACCAGTACATGGACAATTTCTAGCAGTAGAACC
>Ga0172373_10005886_pt1 | contig 16597 bp, 11 predicted proteins | sample Lak10m_2_FD_114546 | JGI IMG/M metagenome (GOLD analysis project Ga0172373, IMG submission 114546) | Freshwater microbial communities from Kabuno Bay, South-Kivu, Congo - kab_092012_10m | ecosystem: Environmental > Aquatic > Freshwater > Lake | place: Democratic Republic of the Congo...
AAGGATTTGGCCGGTGATGTTGACCATGTGGCAAACCATCAGCAACTTTGTTTTGGGGGTGATTGCGCGGGCATACAGCTCCACTATTTCCTCATCCGATTGGGGATGGTTTGGTACAGATACCTTTTTGACAACCACACCGTGCACGTCGGTTTGTTGGCGGAACATTTCCTGCATAGAAAAATAATCCTGGTCGGCAATAATCGCCTCATCGCCTTTCTGCCAGGGGAACCCGCCGATGACCGTATCGAGTGATTCGGTGGTGTTGCGGGTAATCATGACCTCCTCTGCGTCGCAGCCAGCGAGATCGGCGAGCTGGGCGGCCATAGCGCGTTTGTTGTCCCACTGAACGGTGCGCATGTAGTAGGATCCCTGGTAGTTGATTTCCCGTACGTGGTGGAGGTAGTTATCGAGGATTTGTTCGGGCAGAAAGCAATAGTAGCCGTTTTCCAGGTTGATATAGTCTGGCTTGAGGCGATACCCGGAGCGCACCTGTGCCCAGAAGGTTTCATCCATAGCCAGTTCTTCGGGGCTGAGGTGAGCGGTTTGAGCCACCCAGCGATCGAGGTTTTTCAGAAATACGGGAGCGCCCACGCCCGCAAACAGGAAGTTTCGCAAAAAAGTCCGCTTATCCATGGTTTCAGGTGTATTTGGTTAAGACTTTGGTTTCTTGTTTTTCCAGTAACCTCCTGGGCGTTTAGGTTTATGGGGGCCGTGGCCGCCGTGTTTTCCGTCGGACTTAGGGGCAGTCGATACGGGGATAGCCGCAATTTCAGGGGGAGGTGGCAACAGGCGGATTTCCATGTCGATGAGTTCTTCAATGCGCTTGAAACGGCCGCGGTCTTTGCGATTGACAAACGTAATGGCCACACCGGATGCATCTGCGCGGGCGGTACGTCCGATGCGGTGCACATAGTCCTCTCCGTCGCCAGGCACATCGAAGTTGATGACTACATCGATGCCTTTGATGTCGATACCCCGTGCCAGCACATCGGTAGCCACCACAACGGGGAGGGTTCCATTTCGAAAGGCCAGCAAGCGCTCTTCGCGCTCAGATTGTTCGAGGTCGGAGTGGATAGCCGCTGCTTTCATACCCCGGCGCACCAGGCGATCGGCCAGCTCGCGCACTTTTACCTTTGTGCTCACGAAGATAATCACCCGCTGGAGTTGTTTTTTGCCGCTGAGCAACAACTCAGCCAGGGCAATTTTTGCTTCGTCCTCTACCTTATAAGCTACCTGCATGATATTCTCCGCTGGCTTGGACACAGCCAGGCTAATTTCGGCGGGTTGTTTGAGCAGTTCTTTGGCTAGTTTCCGGATCTGGGGCGGCATGGTAGCGGAAAAAAGCAGGGTCTGACGGTCGCGGGGCAGCTCGTTCACAATTTTTAGGATATCGGGCGCAAACCCCATGTCGAGCATGCGGTCAGCTTCATCGAGTACCAAATGCCGGAGCTTATCGAATTTGACATAGCCCAGGTCAATGTGTGCAATCAGGCGACCCGGCGTGGCGACGATAATCGGGGCACCTTGTTTGAGCGCTCTTTTTTCCATCTCCATGGAATGTCCGTCGCGTCCACCATATACGGCCACAGCACTCACCGGTGTGAAGTAGGAGAATCCCTCCAGTTGCTGATCCACCTGCATGACTAGTTCCCGGGTTGGTTCCAGAATCAGGGTATCGATGTAGTCGGAGGGCTCTTCCGTAAGCGAATGCAGAATCGGAAGCAGGAATGCGGCTGTTTTGCCGGTACCTGTTTGCGCGCAGGCCAGCAGGTCCTGCCCTTCCATGATTTTGGGAATCGCCTGCTCCTGTATGGGCGTTGCGCTGTCAAATCCCATAGAATCCAACCCTTCGAGTATGGCGGGGGTTAGCCCGAATTCAGAAAATTTCAATGTCTTATGTCTTTGATGCTATAAATAATCGTCCGGACAACTGGGCATGTCCAACGGAACAGTGATGCCCCGGTCGTCCGCTTTTTCGAAAGATAGTCTAAAACTTCCAATTCTTTTTATTCTCCTTTTTTAAAGAGCAGGCACGTCCGTTTTTTCTGGGCATATATGCACCCGAAAATCTTAGTACTATGCTGCAAATATGCAGGAAATTAAGTTTTGTTGTATGAACAAACCACTGGTGGAAAAGCAGAAAACCTGGCAACTGCTTCTACGTGTTCGTCCACTTACCGCTGGGGGGGTTCCCCAACAGTATTATGGATGGGTTCAATAAATCAGGGTGGGAAGTAGAATACAGTGCTTGTCCTAGACATCCATGTTCGCTGAGCGAACATGGATGTCTAGGACAAGCACTGGCGCGAATCCGGGTTTCTTATTTCCAGATGGCTCCCAATCCGGCGTCCCAGAGTTTTTTATTGAGCGCGGGAAGCTGGGTTTCGTCTATCTGTTTGGCTCGTTGCAGGAGTTGGCTCCACTGCATCCGCATTTCTTTCAGCAGATCGAGGGAGGGCTGGTTGACGCTTGGAATATCGCTTTCCGTCTGATTGAGCATAAACATGTAGTTGGCGGTAAACTTGTTGGGAAAGTTTTCTACGTCGTCGTATGCTTTGGATTTGCGCTGTACCATATCTTCATCCCATTGCTTCATCAGTGCGTTCAGCGTTTGTGCTTCGGTGCGAAGCGGGTCAAACTTGGCATCTCCCGGGATTTTGGCGATCAGGTCTTCCAGTTGCCGCTGCTTTTCGTGGAGTGAATTGACGAGGCGGTGCATCCCGTCGAGTTCTTTCTCCATAGAGAGCATGATGGCATCGTATTCCTGGTACGTTTTGGCATCGGTTGGATACAGCGGGTTGGGGCGAATATCGATTTCGGTACTGACAGACTGTTCACCCAGGCGCAGCGTAGCGGTATATTTACCGGGGATCGCTTTATGGCCGGCGAAGCTATTTTCAAAATAGGTGCCGGCAATTCCGGTCATGGTAGGGTGTCGCAGGTTCCATACGAATCGGTTCAAGCCTTTTTGTTTGGGGAGGGTGGGGTCGGGGTTGGGGCCACCATCCCAACCTTCCCAGTCGGCGGGTTGGGAGGAATAGCTGTGCACCAATTCGCCCTTGCTGTTGCGGATTTCGAGGGAGAGCACCTCTCCTTCCTTGCTAGCGGGCAGGTTGTAGTAGAGAACGGCTCCTGATGCGGGGTTGACGCCTCTATACGGATGGCTGCCTTTGAAGCCCGGGTTGTTGCCGTCGAGTTCGCTGCCTCCATTGGAAAGGATGACGGGGTTGGGTTTGAAGAAAGCAAGGCCGTCGTTGGCTGCCTGGTACTGGCGGATAACGCTGAGGTCGTCGAGGATCCAGAAGGAGCGGCCGGAGGTTGCGGCGATGAGGTTGCCCTGATGAATCCGCAAATCGGTGATAGGCGTTAGTGGCAGGTTGAGCTGGAAGGGCGACCACGAAGTACCGCCGTTCCAGGAAACATAAATCCCCGTTTCTGTTCCGGCGAAGAGTAGGTCTTTGCGCACCTCGTCTTCGCGCACGACACGCGTGAAGGCGCCATAAGGGATACCCGCACTGATATTGGTCCAAGTTTTGCCATAATCGGTCGTCTTGTACAGTCCGGGGGTATGGTCATTGAATTTATACCGCGTAGTAGCGATATAGGCTGTGGCGGGGTCGTGGGGCGACACTTCGATGGCGTTGATGAGGCACTCGGCGAGGCCGGGAGGCGTCACATTCTGCCAGGAGTTGCAGTTGTCGCGGGTGAGATGCACCAATCCGTCGTCGCTACCCGTCCAGATAACGCCTTTCTCGTGAGGCGATTCCAGTACATAGGCGAGGGTGCCATAGTTTTCGGCGCCAACCGCTTCGTTGGTGTAGGGGCCGCCGCCTTTGCCTTGTTTTTCTTTTTCATTTCGGGTGAGATCGGGCGAAGCTTCGGTCCATGTTTTTCCCAAATCGCGGGTGCGCAGGAGGTATTGCGCGCCGTGGTAGTAGGTATTCGGCTCGTGTTTGGACCAGATGATAGGGGCATTCCAATTGAATCGATATTTGATGTCTTTGGCATCCATACCGAGGTACTGGATAGGTGCGGCCATGATATTGGTACCTGCTTTAGCTTTGTTGTTGAGCACTTCGATAGTTCCCTGGTAGCTACCGCCGAGAACGAGGTTGGGGTTGTCGGGATCAAATGCGAGGAAGGCGCTTTCTCCACCGGCGGAGGCTGTCCAGCTAGCAGTACTAATTCCGTAGCTTCCCAGTTCTCTGCTGGCGATAGACACGGAAGTGTTGTCCTGTTGGCCGCCATAAATGCGGTACGGGAATTGGTTATCGACGTTAATGCGGTAGAATTGGGCAGTGGGCATATTGGCCTGGGTGGACCAGGTTGCGCCGCCGTTGACGGAGATAGCAGCGCCGCCGTCGTTGGCAATCACCATGTTGGAGGAGTTGTGGGGGTTAATCCAGAGATTGTGGTAGTCTCCGTGTGTACCTCCCAGCTCTTCCCAGGTTTTACCGCCGTCGATAGAGCGGAGCGCCGGAGCGCTCAGTACATAGAGGGTATGTTCGTCTTTGGGGTCGGTAAATAGCTCGATGTAGTACCAGGCACGTTGCACGAGCCGGTGGTCGTTGGTCACGCGCGACCAGCTTTTGCCGGCATTGGAGGATACGAACAGCCCGCCGAGTTCTTTGTCGGAATCGCTTTCGATAAGGGCATATACGCGTTCGGAGTTGGATCGGCACACGGCGATGGCCATTTTGCCCATTTCGGTAGGCAGGCCGTTTTTCATAGGTTCCCAGGTCTCCCCGCCATCGGTCGATTTGTAGAGGCCGCTGCCCGGCCCTCCGCTGATGACTTTCCAGGGGAGGCGGCCATGTTCCCACATAGCGGCATAGAGGATAGTAGGGTTGTTCATATCCAACGACAATTCTACACAGCCCGTTTGTTCATCCACATAGAGTACCTTATCCCAGCTTTTTCCCCCGTCAGTCGATTTGTAGATGCCGCGTTCCGGCGATTTGCTGTACAAGGGGCCTTGTGCAGCTACAAACACGATGTCTGGGTTGTGTGGGTGGATGGCGATACGGGAAATATGCTGGGTACCTTCAAGCCCGATTTTTTTCCAAGTCTTGCCGGCATCGGTTGATTTGTACACTCCGTCGCCGTGGTGGGTCATCACACCGCGTACGGCGTGCTCGCCCATACCCACATAAACGATATTAGGGTCGCTTTCAGATACCGCGACCGCACCTACCGAGCCTGTTCCAAAAAAGCCATCGGAAATATTGTTCCAGGTAATCCCCATATCGGTGGTTTTCCAGAGGCCGCCACCGGTAGTCCCCATGTAATAAGTCGTGATATCACCCACTACTCCCGTGGCTGTATTCGAGCGACCGCCGCGAAAGGGTCCGATGCTGCGCCATTTCAAAGGGCTAAACCAGGCGTTGTAATCGACCGCAGGGGCCGCAGGAGCCGGTGCGGCTGCAACAGGCATTTTTTTGCCGCGCTGGGCGTTGGCAGAAAGCAACGCAGCCGCAGCAAGCAGGCAGAGTACTATTCTTTTGGTCATAAATTGGTTGTTTTGTTGTGTTCGGTGAATTTATAAAAGTGCTGGGACAGGAAAAACAAATACCGGGATAAATAGCCCGATTTTGGCCAGGGTTGGCAAAAAGAAAATGCTTCCCTGGTAGCGAAGCATTTTTGTCAACCTATTTTTTTGATTGGCCCTGCGCATTCGCTGGACTGGCCCGACAACCACTGGGAGTGGATGGAGTCGGTACCGCTTATTTTCCGGGAGGAGGGGTCGGCTACTCGGCTGGCGATGGAAGAATATATCCGTTCCTACGGTGTACGGGTAAGAAAAAAGCTGGTACTCACCTCCAATGAAGCGGTCAAGCAGGCCGTGATGGCGGGTTTGGGGTATTCCGTGATGCCGTTGATTGGATTAAAAAATGAGTTGCAGGCCGGTCAGGTTCGGGTGATTCCGATGGAGGGGCTACCGCTGTGGTCGCGTTGGCACCTGGTATGGTTGAAGGAAAAAAAGCATAGCCCCGCAGCCCAGGCTTATCTGAAATTCATGCAGGCAGAACGGACGCGGATAGCCGTTGCGGCATTTGGCTGGCTGGATGCATTTCGGGGAACCCATTAATCGTGTCTTTTTACGTGCCGTTCCCTGTTGTTCCAATGGGGACAGCAAAAAACAGCGCCCTAAGTATCCCCCCGTGACCGTTTCGGTACAGCAGCAACGGGTTTGGTTAGCTACCTGAGGGCGGTACAAAGCCCGAAGGATGCGCGGTATCCGTCGCTGCCTGGAGCGGATACCGCGCTGTCTCCGGGGAGGTATTAAAAATCCCACTGCGCCCCTAGAATGGGGATAAAATCACTTCCATCGTATGTACTGAAGTACGTGGTATTTTTGGCCGCATCATATCCGACGCTGTTGATGTTATCGCGGCCGGTGATATTCTGGATGTCCAACGACAGGTTGAAGGTATATTTCGGATGGTTTTTTCGCCAGGCGATTCGGCCGTCGAAGCGCATATATGCGGGTACCTGCTCACTCCACTGGGCGCCTTCGAGCTCAACGTAAGCCCCTTTGCGCGCCGATGCGACGGGGTCGTAGGGCGAGTAGCGGAATCCGCCGTTTCGGAGAATGCGGGTGCCGATCTGGAGGGTTCCTCCGCTGCGAAACACAAATTCCCGGCCGATGGTATAGGTGCTTGCCCAGGTATTGCTGAATCGGGTATGAAATCGGCGCCCATCATACGCCTGAAAGGTGCCATCGAGGAGTGAACCGGTGATGAGGAAGTAAAACTGGTTGGCAAAAAACTTCTCTACTGTGAGGTCTATGCCTTTGTTTTGTCCGCTTCCTGTAGATTGCACGGCAAATTCCGGAAACTCCGACTGGTTGTTGAGCATCCAGTAGAGGGAGCCTGTTTGGGGTTCGACCGGTACATTTTCGAGGAGTTGGGCGTATCCTTCGAGGGTAACTTTGAGTTTACTGCGGGTAATAAAGCTATACCCCAATACGGCCTGCTTGGAATACACCATGGGTAAGTCTTGATTGGGATAGCTGCCCTTGGTGTTGAAGAAGTAGGCTGCCAGGGGCAGCATTTGGCTATGGCGGCCCAGTGCCAGGGAGAGGCGTTGTGCCGGACTAAGCTGATAGGAGGCAGCCAACCGGGGATCGAGTGCCGAACGCCCGTTGAGGTTGAGGTGCAGGAGGTGAAGTCCCGTATTGATAGTCAGCCGTTCGTTGGGTTTCCAGGTAAGTTGGCCGTAGGTCTGTAGGGTTTGGGTAGAGCCACCGCCATCGACGGAGAGCTCCGACTGTTGCTGGCCGATATCGGATCGGTTGCTGCGCGGGCTGGTCTCTTTGAAAAAATCAAAGAAAACCTGGTGTGCGATGAGGCCCGTTTTGAGGCGCAGTTGCGGGCTAAGGCGTACGGAATAGGTCAGTGCCCCTGAGACGCGGTTGTCGTAATAGTCCTGTGTATTATAGCGAAAACGGACATCTTGCAGGTCGAGGGTATCATACTGCCGGAAGATATAGCTGCCCATCGCGCCGACTACCAGTTTGAGGTAGGCGTTATCGCCGATGAGGCGGGTATAAGACGCCCCTACGACTCCCATGTTGCTGCCTTGCTGTCGGTCTTCCCAATGGTTGGCCTTGCCTGGATCCCGTTCTTCGGGGTCGGCTACGGGCATATAGTGCTCGAGGCTCAGGCCGCCCACTCCGAATACATTGAATTTGTTGCGCTTATCTTTTCCGTCGAACGACAAGTTAAAGGAGAAGTCCTGAAAGTCGTTCGATACGCGTTCTCCGACGAGGTGGAAGCCCATTTTGTTGAGCAGTCCGAGGGTGGAATAGCGGTAGTTGAACAGGTAGGAGGAGCGCCCTTTTTGCAAGGGTCCTTCGGTGGCGAAATCCAATCCAAGCAGGCTGGTTTTGATACGGTACTCGCGCTGTTCCTGGTTGCCGTTGCGAAAGCGGACATCGAATGCGCCGCTGAGGGCATTGCCGTATTCGGCCGACATGGCGCCGGTAGCGAAGTCGGAGCGCGCCAGCAGGCTGGCGCTGAAAACGGTGATACCGCCACCGGAGGTACCGGGTCGTGCGAAGTGGTTGGGGTTGGGGATATCCAGTCCCTCCAGGCGCCAGAGCACCCCAAAGGAAGAATTGCCACGGATGATGATATCGTTTTCGGTATCATTTCCGCCTTTCTGAACGCCGGGGAAGGCCAGTGCCATCCGTCCCGGGTCGTTGACGCTGGCGGGAATACGTTCGGTTTCTTCTACGGAGAACGAGCGGGCGCTGACTAACGCCGACTCGTTGAGCGGCGCATTGAGGTCCACGGCGGAAGCGCTGACCTCCACTCCCTCCAACAGGAGGCCTTCTTCCAGTTCGATATCGAGCACGAGTTCTTTGGCAGAGCTCAGTATGAGGGCTGGGCTTTGCCAGGTTTGATAGCCCACAAAACTACATTCCACCGCAACCCGGCCGGCGGGTACTTTTTCCAAACGGAATACGCCGAGTTCGTCGCTGCTGGTTCCGATAAAAGGAGTGGAGCCGGGAATGGTGATGGCGGCGCCGACGATAGGTTGCCGGGTGATTTTGTCGGTTACCCGGCCGCGTATGGTCTGGGTAGGTACCTGGCTCCAGAGCGCTACCGACAGCGACAGAAAGAGGGCGGTGGTTATTAGGTGTTTTAGCATGGATTGGATTGATTTTAGTTTGATTTTTCGGCGGGCATAGCGGCGATCCATTCTTTGATGAGGGCCACCCCTTCGTCGTGGGCTGTAGCACGGCCCAGTTCGGGCATCATTTCGCCGGGGTCATTGCTCTGCATGCGATAGACGAGAATGGATGCATCGGGTTGGCCGGGCACTATACCGAAGTGCCGGTTGCCGGAACCTTTTCCTGCTGCCACCGGAGGTTTGTGTACACCCAACCGCTCCGGGTTTTGCTGGTAGGCGGTGAGATACAATCCGGTGGTATGAGCCGGACCACGGGTGTTGTGGCAGTGTGCGCAGTTGACATCGAGGTAGGCGAGTGCGCGGGCGTTGAGGTCGCCGCTGTGTGGATCATCCCAGTCGGCCACCGGGGGAAACTGCTCCTGGTAGTCGCCTTTTTGCAGGTAGCCGGCCGATTGCAGGTAGGCCAGCTGATTTTGCCGGGTACCGTCGGGATAGGTAAGCTCACAGTTCATATTGCGGGCTTTGGGCCCGATGGGCTGAAACTCATTGTCGATATTGTGGCAGCTCTTGCACTGGTTTTTGTTGGGTACAATGTAATCGACGGTGCGCGCCTGGCCTTTCAGGTCTTTCCATGCGACAGGGAGTACTTCCCCTACGGGAGAATAGCTGGCATCGGTATCGTCTTCGTTCCATACGTAGGTGTAGGCGTTCCATTTCCCTTCCGCACGCACCAGGAGGCGTGTTTCTACCATATCGTGCTGCGCATCGGGTCGCCGAAAGTCAGCGGGGTAATAGAAATTTTTGATGAGGATGGTCTGATTCGGAAAATCCAGGTAGCCCTCTTCGGTCATACTTGCCTGGGCGCCTTCCGGCATCCAGAGGAAGCGGGCCTTGTGCGCGTAGTCTGTAAAGAGTGGGGTGATGAGGTCATAAGGCAGCACCCGGTGGTTGGGTTGCAGGTCTTTTAAGGTCCCCTGAAAAAAGTGGTAATCCGACAAGTTGGGATAAGGCAGGGAAGCCATATCCGGTGCTACCGGCGGGGTTTCGGCCGGCTGCTGGCAAGCGGTGAGGAGGAGCAACAGAGCCAGGCCGCTGCATCCAGCGGGGTAAAACAACCAGTTGGGTCGCATGATGGGAAAGCTTATTTAGGTTGAACAAAGGAGCTTGGTGCACAGTCGTAGCGGGACATATCGGTTACGACCGACTTGAAATCGTGGGCGGCATCGATACTGGCGAAGCGAAGCCCGTCGGCCTGTTCACGGATACAGATTTCCATGGGGTTTTTGCCTGCGGGGCGTTTCTCGTCGAGGATACCGTCGTAGAGTACATCCTGTGGTTTCCCCTTAAAGAGGAGGTTCACCATTTTGCCGAAGTCTTTGCTCATATCGGGCAATGCCTTCTTTCGCTGGTAGCGATTGTCGTGAATAAATACCGACCAGGTAAAGGGGTCGTATTGAGGATCCGTCCATTTGAGTTCGGTGATATGGTAGCTGGCGATGGCGAGGCCGATGGTTTTATGGTCGGTGATATCATTTTCGAATACTTCCGTTTCTTTGGCGGCGAGGAGTATAATACCGCTGCCGGGGGCTACGATAGCTACCATATTGCCTTCCGGAGCGAAGTTTTTGAGGTTGTTGTCGTGGACCTGGTTGTGATGAATTTTGCTGCGACGGCCGTTGCCGGCAGGTAGTCCGGGTAAGTCGAACACGAGAATACCCCCGGTATTTTGGATAGCGCGGCACTGATATACTTCGGCGTCGGTACAGTTTTCGATTTCAATACCCGCTACATTGTGGTGTGCATAGGTGTTGCGCACGACGACATGGTGTGACTGCCCTACATAGATACCGGCGTCGGATGCATAGGATGCTTCGCAAGAATCGATGAGTACCCCGTCGCACGCTACAGGGTATAAGCCGTAACCACCGTTTTCGGCGTTGGCTCCCCCACTCCAGGTAGTATTAATACGGCGGAAAGTAACCGCCTTGGAATCCTGCACTTTGATGGCATCTCCCTTGGTATCGGTTACCGTAAATCCTTCCAGCAGCACAGAATCGGCGGATACACGGATACCCTCCGCACCTACGCGCTGGTCTTTGAACGATAGGACGGTCTTGTCCATCCCGGCACCGCGCAGGGTAACCCGACTAACCCCTTCCAGGGACAGGGGCCGGTCAAATACAAAATGGCCTTCGGGAATCTCGATGATATCGCCCGGCTGGGCATCTAAGAGCTGCTCCTGGATACGGGTGTACACCTGCGTATCCACCCGTTCGGGTGCAGTAGCCTGGTCGTTGGGGCTGCACGCCAGCAAAGTACATACAAGGACTGAAAAAACAGGAATGGTGGTTTTCATGAATAATGAATTATGTGTTGGGCGAAAATCAAAATTTAAAGGCAATGATATGGGATGGTTGTGGAATTTTTTTTTGAAAAAGAAAAAAATTCCACTCTATAAAGTGTACGATACAGGCTAGCGCAAGGATACGTAATCTCGGCCGATTCCATCGAGCCTGCCTGTACCCTGCGCACCATTCTTTGTGTATCTTTAAGCCCTGCATAAAAAACTACCCAATATTAAAACCAGGGATATATGAAGCCGAACATTCTAAATCCAAGGAAGGCCCTCAACAAAGCTTTTTTGAAGGTTAAGCCGAATCGCTCAGAGATTGAGGCATTTAAAATCAACCTCATCCAGCTTGTCGATGGGATAAACGAAGTCGAAAGTGAAGAATTTCATAAAAACCTGGTGCGTGATTTTCTAAAGGAAATCGCCATAATAGAAGCCCAATAACATCCATGATTATGACCAACGAACTCATCAGCAAATCAATCCCCGTACTGGCTCTATTGGTTTTAGGTGCCCTGGAAGCAATGGGCGGCTTATACCTAGAAGACCGACGCAGCAAAAACGATTGGACCATCGAACTCCTCAGCCTGCTGATTCTGCCTACGCTGGTACAACCGGCGATTTTTGTATTCACCCTCTGGATCGGCCGGCAAGGCTGGCCAGCGTATGAAGACTATTTCGCCGGCCTGGGTATCGGCTGGCAAGTGCTGGCTTTCCTGATACTGGATGACATGACGCAGTACTGGTGGCACCGCCTGTCACACTCCAACCGGATGATGTGGAAGCTGCATCGGCCCCATCACGTAGTAGAGGAAATGGGGGTGCTCGTCACCTACCGCAATGCGATTCTCTATTATGCCCTCATGCCGGGTATCTGGTTCTCTGCTGCCCTACTTTTCCTCGGCATGGGCTATGTATATTTGTTTTACCTGCCTATAAAACTTATTGTCATCTTGCTCGCCCATAGTGAAACTAAGTGGGATCGCGTCCTATACCGCCACAAATGGCTCCACCCGCTGGCATGGGTAGTCGAACGGGTTATCTCTACCCCCAGCACTCATTTTGCCCACCATGGCCTCACCGCAGAGGACGGGGTATCCCATCCCAACGGCAATTACGGCAACCTCCTATTTATTTGGGATATTTTGTTCGGCACTGCCAAAATTACCCGCCAGTATCCCAGCCGGTTTGGAGCCTGGAATCGCATCGTAGAACCTTGGTATGTGCAACTGTTGTTCCCTATCATCCGCTCCAGGCGACCGGAGAGCGAACTGCACTCCCTCGTCACCAAAAATGATTACGACCCTTCGAAAGACTTTAAAGAATTTGAGCAATAAGGGTGGTACTCGTGTCGGGAAACACCCCGTATGGTTATCCGGCCAAAAGACAGCAGACAGCCCCCTTGTCAGCTCCCTTATATACGCGCTTTTCACTGGTTTCAAAACCGGACGTATTGAGCTAACGGATTCATTAAATAATTGAAAAACAGATATTTAAATTATATACACCGGTTTGTTTCTCGTTCCCAGCACAACGGGTCTTTTCCGCGCCCGCAGCTATTACATTCCTTGTACTCGAAACAGCATATCCGCTGCCATCAGCGTTTTGTTGCGCAACTGGTATGGAAAGGTGGGGTGCGTATTCAAAAAATCGCGCACTATCTGCGCAGCACGGGGCGATTGATGCCCTCCCAATACGGCGGATATGAATTGTCGGGGGAAAAAAATATCTCCGGTGCGCTGGATTTCCTCCAACAACTCCAGGCTGGGCAGGATATATTTTTCGGCGTGTGCAGCGCGTAGGGGGTGGTTGAGGAATCGCAGCGCATCTACTACCCAAGGTTCGGTATGCCGGTTTTCTTCTTCTTTCAAGCGCTGAAAAAATTGGTCGCGCACCGTCTCCTGGCCTGACAAAGCGGGTTGTATATACCGAAGAAACGCTTTCCGATCGGGGTTCTTCGTGCGCTCCAGTTGCTGGTGCAGGATATAATCGGACTGTTCCGGGCGGCGCAGCGCCAGCTCCAGGGCGAGATAGCCCTCCTGGTTTTCGGTCAGCGGGGTACGGAGCAGGCTGTCCTGACGATTCCAGATGCGGTAGAGGTGCGCATACGCCGCGTCGGTATCTGCTAATTGTAAATACCCATCATACAGCACTTTTTGTAGGGAGGCATCGCTGGGGTGCGTGGTCGTACTAAGCCTTTTCCAGAGCAACCGCTCGATATCTTCCTTTATCGCCACCCGCTCTGAAGGGGGCATGGCATTCCAGTACACCGTCTGCAGATACCCTTGTAGGGCGGATAGGATAAGGTGCGCCTGCTCCGCAGCGATAGCCGGCAATAACGCATCCAGGAAAGCCTGGCGCGACAGCCTGCCCTGTACAAATTCTTCATACAACGCCATCCAGGCACTGAATCGCAGCGTATTGTCGGTGAGGGTTCCCGCCCGTCGAAGCAGAACCTCCCGACTGGCCTCGTCGAGCCGGAAATAGCCGTAGCTCATATCCGACGCATTCGCAAACACGGCTAAGGGCTTCGGCCAGTCCGCTGGCAAAGTCACCGGGCTGACCACCCCCTCGATGCGCACGGGAAGGGTGCGCACCGTATCGGCATAGACCACAGCAAGCACACTGCGCTGCGTCCAATACCTCCCGGAAGGGGATTTCTTTTCCTGCACGATACGGAGCTGATAAGGTGCGCCCTGGTTGACCCATTCACAGCGCATGACCGGCATGCCCTGCTCCTTGACCCATACCTGACTCCAGGCTTGGATATCCTGTGCCGAACAACTATCGAGGATAGCGATGAGATCGTCCCAACTCGCGTTGCCAAATGAAAAGGAATCGAGGTATAGCTGCAATCCCCGCCGGAATGTATCCGCCCCGATGTAGGCTTCGAGCTGGCGCATCACCACGGGCGCTTTCTGGTAGATAATACCTCCGTACAACGACCCGGCGTTGCGCAGGTTGTCCAGTTTTTGCTGGATAGCATGTGTTCCACCGGAACGATCCTCCGCATAGGCCGTCGGCTGATGAGCCTGCAAAAAACCCAGTGAATGGTCGTGCTGCGGGAATGCAGGCTGTATAATTTTAGCCGCCATAAAATTGGCAAAGACTTCTTTGAGCCAGACATCGTTAAACCAGCGCATCGTAACCAAATCGCCAAACCACATGTGGGCTACCTCATGCGCGATGAGTGAAGCCCTGGAAAGCTCCCGGTTGTAGGTAGCTCCTTTTTCGAGCAACATAGAAGGCTCTCGGTAAAAAATGTTGCCCACATGCTCCATTCCGCCGTACTGAAACCCCGGCAGCAACACGAAGTCGAGTTTTTGAAAAGGATAGCGGATGCCCGTATAGTCCTCCAGCCATCGAATGGCCTTTTCGTGCAAATCAAAAATTTCGGCGGCGTTGCTGTCCACCAGTGCCTGGTCCGTTTCGCGAAAATACATAGTCATAGGCCGCCCGGTAGTTTTTGAATGCCGCATGCCCAGCTTGCCGGCTGCAAAAGAAAACAGGTAGGTACTGATTGGCTGGGTTTGGTCAAAATACACTTGCTGCCGCCCGTCCACGCTGTCTGCCATTACCATCGGTGCATTGGATGAGGCGACCCAGTTGTCTGGCAGGTTCAGGGCAAGGTTGAAACGGGCTTTCAGGTCGGGCTGGTCAAAACAGGGAAAGAGGGTAGATGCCCGATCGGGAACGAGGAGGGTGTAGAGGTAGTCTTCATTGCGGTTGAGCGACATATCGCCTGCCCGAAAAAGGATGTCCACGGTATTGTCGCCGTTGAAAATAGCGTGTTGGGGAAGAACCAGGTGCCCTGCAATATGCTGTATCGGGATGGCCACATGATTGATTACTAAAGCGTGTATATACCCCACCGGCGCACTGAAATCCATCAACAAATCACCGCGGTGATGGTCGATAATCAATTTCATCTTCAGTTGCGCCGTAATGCTGTCTTCCCGATGCTCCGGAACACGAAAAAGCAAGAGGTAGTCGATACGCTCTATTTCCTGCGCACGCGCCTGTGCCAACGCCTGGGATACCCCCGGCTCAATGGGTACCTGTGCCGCTATATGGAAAGGGGAAAAAAGCAACAGAAAGAAGTAGGTAGAAAGGACGAAACGCATAGCACCGATTTTATCGCAGATTAGCAAAACAGAATCTTTCAAAATAAATAAATATTCCCCATAGTTTCAGACTCCCGTCCAGCGATACAGGCGCCGACGCCCCCAACGCAACACCTCAAATAGCAGGGAATAGCCCGTCCAGCGGCGCCATTGTGCGCGCCGCTCCAGCTGCTGAAGCACCTCCCGGTATTCTGCACTGAAATAGGTCTCCAATACCGCCCTTCGTTCCGACTCCGTGCGCGACTGCTCCTCCGGCTTACCCGACACACCGCCGTATTGAAAACGGCTCAGCAACACGGGTATATGCCGATAGGTCGCTTCATACTTGCAGATGGCCAGGATAAAAAACTTCCAATCCGATACGATGCGCAGCGATTCGTCGTACCGGCCGACCCGAACAAATAAAGACCGGCGGATAAACGCCGAACAATGAGGTATCCAATGGAGGAAAAAGTCTTTGAAGGTAAATACCGCCGGCGGAGCATAGCGCATTACCCGTCCATAGCCCAGCTCTTTCCCTACATCCGCCGCGACGATATCCGCCGGTTTGCCCTGCAGCTCCTTCAACGCCGGGGCAAGCGCGCCCGGATACAGGGTGTCGCCCGCGTTCAGAAACAACAAATAGCGACCCGTCGCCCGAAGAATCCCCTTGTTCATAGCAGCATAAATACCGCTGTCCCGCTCACTGACCCAGTGCGTAATCTCCGCAGCATATTCCTGGATGCGATCCACGCTGCCATCGGTGGAGCCCCCATCTATTACGATATACTCCACCTGCTCCAACCCAGGCTGTCGAACTACACTTTCCATCGTGCGCACCAGGTCGTCGGCACGGTTTAAATTGATGGTGATGATAGACAAAAGGGATTCTTCCTGCATACTTCTTTTTTGACAAAAACAACCATCGGGGTCTGTACCCACTATTCAGCAACCTGTTTAGCCCGATACCTGCCGCACACTTATTGTCGCACAAACTGATAGACGTACTGATCGCAGCAGGGGTCGCTTAGCTGTAGTGCACTGGCATCTACACGGATTTGTTTGACCGCCGATTCAAACAGCTGGGTCGGGGCTACATCGGCCGTAAAACGCACCCATTTTTCCCCATCCTCGGTATATACTTCATACGTTCCCCTGCCTAAAATCGCTTTGGCCTCCAGCAGCTGGTAGTGCGATGCATCCACAAAATACAGCACACTGAATGCCGGTATATACCCTTGTCCTGAAAAACCACCGCTGACCGACGTAATCTTCCACGCCCCCAGCAACCGGCCTTCGACCGTGTCGGGGATATCTTCCTTCGCACAGCCTATTGCCATTAGCCATAATACCATCCAAGCTACCTTGTGCATAGTCTTTTATTTACTTATCATTCATTATCAAATATTTGCGCAGCCTCCTACCCATCCATGAATAAGTAGCCCGGGAGCAGGTAGGATAGGCTGCCCCCGCATCTTATTATTTAAACGCACCCAAGCAACCA
>Ga0172373_10005887_pt1 | contig 16597 bp, 13 predicted proteins | sample Lak10m_2_FD_114546 | JGI IMG/M metagenome (GOLD analysis project Ga0172373, IMG submission 114546) | Freshwater microbial communities from Kabuno Bay, South-Kivu, Congo - kab_092012_10m | ecosystem: Environmental > Aquatic > Freshwater > Lake | place: Democratic Republic of the Congo...
CGCGTGTAGGCGCCGCGGAACTGATAACGAAAGGGCTCGGTGCGGTCGCACTCGGGGTAGGGACACTCGGTGGGAATGAACTGGCTCATCGGCTCCTCGATGCCGCGGCCCCATGCCCCGGCATTCTGGAGGACGGCTCCTGCGGCTGTGGATCGCGGAAAAACCGGTTTCCGGGCGCCGGTCCGACCAACGGTCTGGAGCAGTTCTATCCGCCGATGAAGAGGCGACAGCTGGGGCAGTACTTGGGGCCCGCCGCGAACACCGTCAAGCATGCCGGGCACGTGCGCTCGACGCTCGTCAACTCATTGCTGACCCGTGCGCTCACCCGAGCCTCTTCCGGCAGATCCTCGATCCACTGCTGCTCCATCGCTTCCTGCGCGAGGTGGGCATCCTGGCGCGCGACCGCGAGCCACAGGGTTGTGCCTCATCCGCCACATTTGCCGGGTGGCGGGCGCACGATCTGCGATGCGATGCCCCGCGTGGCGAGTAGTGTCTGCGTCTGCTTGAGCGAAGCCATCGATCCCTGCGAGATCACCACGCTCGCGCCGGGCGGGGGGGTGGGGGTGGAATTGCACTCCATGGTCGGTCCCCTTAGTCTATCGGCTTGCCGATGCCCCAGTCCCACAGTTCCGATGTCACTACCGAGGGAATCCGCGTTCAGGCGGCCGCCCAGTACCTCGCCAACGACTCGCGCCCCGAGCAGCGCCAGTTCGTCTACGGCTATCGCATCGTGATCAGCAATCAAGGGGAGCGCCGCGCGAAGCTCAAGAGCCGTCACTGGGTCATCTTGGATGCGGACAACAACCGCCAGGAAGTGCGGGGTCCGGGCGTGGTGGGCAAGTTCCCCGACCTTACGCCGGGCGAGAGCTTCGAATACTGCTCAGGTTGCCCGCTTGCCACCAAGTGGGGCACGATGGAAGGCAGCTACGTTTTCCAGCGCGAAGATGGCTCGGAGTTCGAGGTCTCGATCGGGCGCTTCTTCCTCGCACCAGGCAATCCCCGGATCCCCGCGCTGACCCGCTGACCTGCTGAAGCGCTCAAGCGCTGACCTGCTGACCTGCTGAAGCGCTCAAGCGCGGAAGCGCTGACCCGCGGAAGCGCTGACCCGCGGAAGCGCTGACCCGCGGAAGCGCTGACCCGCGGAACCAGCAGGGCGCATCCGGGCGTATCCGGGCTGCAACTCCTCGCTGCGATCCGAAACGCTCCACAGCGAGGGGCATCCGATCGGAACGGGTGCAGCACGGAGCCGCCACGAGGCTCGACAACGGACGAGCGGAACGCCTGTGGGGCCGAGCCTCGCGGCGAGTGTGAGTCTGAGTCCGAGCGCGAGTCCGATCTGTCGGGCATCCGGGCGTTGTGCCACTGAGGTGGATCCCCCCAATGCCGGAGGCCGGCGACTTGCGGTCGCCGGCCTCCTTGTCTTCAAGCCGCGCCAAGGGCGCGCGGCTCAGCCTGGCTCAGTTCCAGACCACGATGCCCATCGGCGTCGAGTTGAACGTCGACGTCGCGGCGCAGGCGCCGAGGATGATCGGGTCGCGGTAGTACGCCATGTAGTAGCGCGTGCTGGCCGGAGCGATCACATCACCGAGGTTCGCCGAGCGGTTGGGGATGTCGAGGTCCGCGCCGCTCGGAGCGGTGATGCCGCCCGTGCCGCCCGGAGACTTGACATACAGACGCTTCAGCGTGCCGCCGACGCAACGCACGCCCTGACCGAAGGGCACGCCAGCGGCGAGCTGGGCGGTGCCTTGGAGCAGGATCGTGGTGCCGTTGGCCGTCTGGGAGCTGGTGATGAACTGCACGGTCGAGGCGCCCAGAGAGGCGACACCCGTGGCCGTGATCGTCGCACCGCCCGTGTTGAGGCTGTTGTTGCAGCCACGGCCCGAGCCCGAGGCCGGGTTCGAGCAGGGGCAGTTGATCACACCGCCGGCGCCCGGGTCACAGGCGAAGGTGGCGGGACCGCTGGAGCAGCCCGGACGGACCAGCACAACGGCCGGGAAACCGGACCCCGTGAAGGACAGCGGCGGGATGGTGTTGAGCGCCGGAGAGGTGTAGTTCACCGGAGCGCCGGTGTTGTCACCGAAGAACCAGGCACGGTTGGCCGGAGCGCAACCTTCGTCCATCGGAGCCACGAACTGGCCGGCGGTGTGGATCAGGCCGGCACCCACGAAGAAGATGCCGTTGACCGTCACGGGCGCGATCGCGATCGTGTTGAAACTGTCGGTGTCGACGTTGGCAACCGTGGTCGGGATCAGCGACACGAGCGTGGCGTCCGTGGGGTCGCCGTCTTGCGTCGGACCGTCGGCCCAGATCGCCACCGTAGCCGCGGAACCGTTGCCCGGTCCGAAGTTCGGGAAGGCAGCCGAGCCCCAAGCGACATCCACGCTGGTGATCGTGGTGTTGCCGCCGACGGTGCCGAAGCTGTTCATCCAGACAATCTCGCCGCCAGCCGCCCAGCCGAGCAGGTTCTCGGTGGAGCCGTCATCGATGATGCAGGGGTTGGCCGCCCCGACCGTGATGTCGAAGCTGCCGATGCCGCCGGCCGCACCGGGGAACACGCCCACTTGGATCGTGTAGCTCTGGCCAGCCGTCACCGGCCAGCAGACCGTCGATTGGAAGCCCGGGCAGGCGTCATCGTTGCACGCCAGCGCGGCACCCGTCGGGCAGCCAGCGCCAGAGTACACGGCAACCTTCGTGTCGATCGAAGTGAAGCCGCAGGTCGTCAGCGTGGCGTTGCCGCTCGAGGTCGCCGTCCAGGTGTACCAGACGTCGGTCTCCATCGCGGGGCTGCCGAAGAACGTGCAGATCGCATTGTTCTGGCCCACGCAGCTCGTCGTCGCCGTCGAGTTGTCGAAGCTGTAGGGGCCCGTGGCTCCCAGAGCAACGGCGCCCGAGCACTCGTCATTGGCGGCGCCCGGGGGCACCACGCTGACGAGGAAGGTGCCCGTGCCGCCCGTGACGCCGGGGAAGGTGCCCACCTGAATCAGGTAGGTCGTGCCGGCCGTGGCGCAGAAGGTGACCTGCGACTGCAGACCGCAAGCGTCATCGTTGCACGCGATCGAGGTGCCCGGAGCGGGGCAGCCGCTGCCGACGTAGACCGCAACCTTGGTGTCGGTGGTGTTGCCGCAGAAGTCGATCACACCATTGCCGGAAACCGGAGCGGTGTAGGTGTACCAGACGTCGTTGTCGATCGTCGTGCTGCCGAAGAACAAGCAGTTGGCTTCGGTCTGGCCCTGGGCACCGGTCGTGGCGCCCAACTGGTTGAACGTGAACGGACCCGCACCGCTAAGGGCGATGGGAGCCGTGCAGTCGTCGTTGGTGACCGGGGGCAGGACGTTGATGGTGAACGTGCCCGAAGCGCCCGCGGCGCCCGGGAACGATCCCAGCTGGATGGTGTAGGTCTGACCGGCGACGACCGGCCAGACAACTTGCGTCTGCAGGCCGCAAGCATCGTCGTTGCAGCCCAGAGCGGCACCCGTGGGGCAGCCCGCGCCAGCGTAGACCGCGATCTTGCTGTCATGGGCCGTGCCGCAGTTGGCGAGCAGCGCATTGCCGCTCGTCGGAGCGGTCCAGGTGTACCACACGTCGCGGTCGATCGTCGTGCTGCCGAAGAACAAGCAGGCACCTTCAGACTGACCCTCGGCGCCCGTCGTAGCGGCCGTCGAGTCGTAGCTGTAGGGGCCGGCGCCGGTCAGCGCCACCGGCGTGGTGCAGGAGTCATTGGCGGCGAGAGCCGCCACGCCCAGCGAGAAGTTGGCAGCAGTGCCCGCTGCGCCGGGGAAGCTGCCCACTTGGATGGTGTAGCTGCTGCCCGCGGTCACGGTCCATTGGACTTGCGTCTGGAAGCTCGCGCAGGCGTCATCGTTGCAGGCGAGCGCCGCGCCCGTGGGGCAGCCGGCGCCGGCGTACACCGCGACCTTGGAGTCGTGGGAGGTGACGCCGCAGTTGCTCCACGTGGCGACGCCCGAGGACGGGGCCGTCCAGGTGAACCACACATCGTTGTCGACCGTGGTGCTGTTGAAGAACAGGCAGGCGGCCTCGGCCTGACCCTGAGCGCCGGTGGTGGCGGCCGAGGAGTCGTAGGCGAAGGTACCGGTGCCGATGATGCCCTTGGCCGTGCTGCAGTCATCGGAGTTGCCGATCGCGAGCGTGGAGGGGGTGAGTGCCAAGCCGCCCGCTTGCTGACCGGCTCCGGGAGCGGTCAGACCCAGCTGCGTGTTCTTGGCGGGGTACTGCTTGCCGCCCTTCGTGGCGACAACCTTGGGACTCGTCTTGGGATTGACCACAGCGGCGTCGCCAGCCCAGGCGACGCTCGTCGTTGTGCCCGCGACGAGGCAGGCAAAGAGGAGAGAGAGTTTCATAAGTGGTTCTGCGATTTCTTTCCTGGAGAGTACAGGGAGAGAACGACGGTCAAGGGGGGCCCAGAAAGTCCAGACCCCTCCTCCTAACCTTGAGGTTACCAGCCTTTGACTTGACGGGAAGTGGCGGAGTTCGAAGAATCGACCGCTTTTTTTCAGCCAGCGGGGCTTCGCTGCCGTGCCTGCAGCACCCACGCCACCCCAGCGGTGGCCGTCGCCGCGGCGATCAGGGCGAGCACCTGCCACAGCTCGGGCAGCAGCCCCATCCCCACGATCATCGTGGTCGCCGCCGCCGGGGGATGGGGAATCGAGGCCCACAGCAAGGCGGCCACGGTCAACAGCAGGGCGAGCGACCCGGAGAGCACCCAGGGCCAGGCTTGCGCCTGTGCCAGAGAATGACCAGCCCCTCCCGCCAGCAACTGCAGGCACGCCCAGCCGATCAGCGCTCCGAGGGCATGCCCCAGCCAGCAACTGCGCGCCGAAGCGCCCTTGGAATCCGGGCTCAGGGCCATCAGGGCCGCGCTGGCTCCGATCGCGGGAAACAGCAGCGGCAGCCCGGTGAGGACCGCGAGCAGCCCCAGCGCGAGCATGCCCAGACCCGCGCCCGCCGCGCGCCGCCAGATCGCGGCGCTCACGGCAGGAAGTTCTTGCGCGCCTTGAGCTTGGTCGGCAGGTACTCCTCGATCACGTAGTTGAGTCCCCACTTGGCGAGCGCTTGCTGCTCCGCCCGCACGCCCATCTTGAGCATCTGCTCGATGGCCTTGACCCAGGGCTTGTGCGCCATGAAGAACGGGTCGTTCTTGAGCGCATCCTTGGCGCGCTTGATGTCGACCTCCTGCAGCACGTGCGTGGCGTCCTGCAGCTTGAAGTCGATGATGTCCTGCGGCGTGACGCCGAGATACTGCGCCTGCGGCACGCAGAAGAAGCGGTTGATGTGCGCCATGTTGCCCGAGCCCACCTTGAGCGTGCGGTAGATGTTGGCGATGCCGTAGGGATCGCAGTCGACGAAGGCGTACACGGGAATGCCCTTGTCATCCGCGAGTCGGCGGATGAAGCGCCGTGTCGCGCGCGTCGGCACGCCCGCCGTCTCGACCAGAATGCACGAGGCGCTCTTCCAGAACTTGTGGTTGTTGAGGCGCTGGAACATGCCGCCCGTTTCGATCGCGAGGATGAACTTCGCCTCGGTCCTGAACTTGAGGTGCTCCACCGAGTGGGGGATCGAATACGAGCCGGTTCCAAACCCCGTGCAGTCGATCTCGATCTCCTTGCCGGTCTCCGAGTCGATGTCGATCACGACGAGGTTGCCGGCCACGGAGCCGCCGTGCTCCTCGGGGAAATAGCGCAACTGCTCGCGCGAGAGCCCTTCAAGCGAAGCCATCGCCTCGATGTCGTCCATCACGGTGTCGGACTCGGGCTGCTCGTTGAACTTGCACTCGCCCCAGTTCTTCGAGACGTAGTACGCCTCCCGCTTCGTCGCGAAGTCGTTGTTCTCGACCATCTCCTTGGAGATCGCCATCAGGCGCAGCGTCTGCGCGAAGCTCTTGACCGTGTTGACGGACAGCGCTCGCGCGCTGGTGCCGCGTCCGAGCTCGAAGTAGCCGATCTTCGTGTCGTACTTGACGTTGGCGAGGCTGCGCGTGGGGAAGCGCAGCTCCGGCAGCACGCGCTTGTCGATGCTCGCGCGCACCTTGGTCGCGGTCTGTTCGATCAGCTTGAGGGTCTTCTTGTCGAGCTCGTCGAGCTTGCGCGCGGCACGCTTGACGGGCTTCGGGGTCTCGTCCTTTTTTTCCTTCGCCATGGTGTCAGGGCTCCTGCATAGAGCAGCGCGGGAGCCATTGCAAGCGCGCAGGAAAATCGCCGGGCGGACTCCAGATTGCCGCCCGGCGGCTCCGAAAACTGGGCTATGGATGCCTCTGGCAGGAGGCTTCAGGCAGGGCGGGCGCCCGTATTCCTAAGGCCCGCGTAGATCCAACTTCGATTCCCAAGATCCCATGCACTTCGGCAGGACCCTTTCGCATGCCTTGGCGCTGAGCCTCCTCGCAGGTTTCGCTCCGGCCCTTTCCTTTTCCACGGCACCGCTGGCGGCGACAAGTGAACCGCGTCCGGCGCTGCACGAGCTGATCCGCGAGCTCTCCGACGAGCTGGGCCGCAAGGAACTCGATACCGAGCAGCGCACCCAGCTGATGCAGCAGCTGGCGGTGGAATTCGCGCTGGGCGGCAGCAAGGACCGCGTCAGCATCGTTCGAGTGCTGGAGCGCTGCCTGTCGACCAAGGTCACCGGCAAGGCCGACGCCGAATTGGCGGAACTCGGCGCACGCGCGCTGGCGGGCATGGCGCCCGAGAGCGTGCCGGTGCTGAGCCGTGCGGTCGACAACCGCAGCCTGATGAAGGATCCCCGGCTGGCACGCACGCTGGTGCTGGCGCTGGGCAAGACGCGCGACAAGCTCTCGGTCAAGCCCTTGCTCGACTTGCTGGACAAGAGCCAGCCGGAACTCGTGGCGCTGGCGGGCGAGGCGCTGGGGGAACAGGAACAGGCGGCGCCGCAGACGCGCAGGAAGATCTTCGAGGAGCTACTGAAGACCCTCACCAGCGCCAAGGACGCCCGCGACGCGGCCCTGCAGACGGCGGCGGTGACCAACGGCCTGGTCGATCCCGAGATCGAACGGCGCTACGAGATTCTCGAACCCGCGCTGCTGACCGCGCTGGCGAAGCTCTCGCACCAGGAGGCCCGCGGCGCGGAGCAGTGGCAGCAGTGGTGGAACAAGCACAAGCGCGACAACTGGGACGAGAAGCCCGCGAACCCGGGCGCCTGAGCGCCGGGCGGCCCCGCTTCCCGGGACTTGGCTAGCCCCTGTGCCGTGGAGGGCCAGGGTGTTGCCGCCGCCGGGTGGTTGTGTGGCTGGGAAGCTGGGCAGCTGGGGAGCTGGGCAGCTGGGCAGCTGGGCAGCTGGGGAGCTGGGGAGCTGGGGAGCTGGGGAGCTGGGGAGCTGGGGAGCTGGGAGTCCCAGACGGACAGGGCCTTCGGTGAAGCGAAGTCCGCAATCGGGGAGCCGTCTCCCCGGGTCGCGCTCAGCCGCTAGAACTTGCGACTCTTCTGCAGAACATCGTCGAGCGTGTGGACGGTGCCGTCGCGCTCGGGATCCGACAAATCGAGGATCTCCTGCAGCGCGATCCCGATGTGCGGGATGTACTTCTCGATGTACGAGCGCTTGTCGTACTCCGCGCGCAGGCGCTTGCCCTTGCGGATGTAGGTGCCGAGCCTCCGACCGCATTCCTGCAGGCCGAGGCGAATCTCCTTCTGGATCTCCTCGTAGTTGGCGATCGCTTCCTTCGACTCGGAGGTGAACGGCACCCACACGCTGGCGATGTGCACCAGCACCGCCATCGCGCCCAGCGGCAGCGCCCCCTTGGGGTGCTGCAGCCCGTAGGCGCGCCAGTTGGTGTGGATCACGGCCTTGGTCACGGCGCAGGCGGACTGCTGGTGCAGGAGCGGCACGCGGTTGGCGAAGCGCAGCACGCGCACCGGCTCGTCGGCATTGCCGACCAGATCCTCCGTGGCGGGCACTTCCTTTTTCACCTTCTGGATGCGGCCTTCTTCGGTCAGCTCGAGGCCGACGCCGCCCGGCTTGCCGAAGGCGATGCCAACCTCGATCTGGAACGGGTTGCCGCGGTAGACCGCCGGCGGACGGGTCACGGAGGTGTAGAAATCGGCTTCCAGCTCCTTCTTGAGGCCCGCCAGGATCAACTCCTCGCCGATCGGCGAGATGCAGTCGGTGCTGGGCGCCATGATCTTCGACTTCTGAATGGCCTCGTGCAGCGCGGCGGCCTCCTCGCGCGCGATGCGCGCGGGATGCGCCTTGTCGGAGACCTTCGCGAGCTTGCAGATTTCCTGCGCCACCTTGGGGCCGACGCGCGAGAACTCCTCCTGCAGAAAACCTGAGAGCGTGCGGCTCTGCGTTTCCTTGGCCATCTGGATCAGGCGGCCGAGCTCGACACCGTGGGGGTGCGGCTTGATCTCGACGGTTTCCTTGGGCAGGGCCTTGGTGCCGCGCTCGTAGACGACCTTGACGCCGCCCGGATCCACGTAGGTCAGCTGCACGTGCGGATTCGCGATCGCCGTCAGCTTGATGTACATGTCGACCGAGCGCAGGCCCTTCTGGTAGCGCGCCTCCATCTCGATCTCGACGCGCGTGCCGTGCTCCTTTTCCCACTCGATCTCGCGCTCGGCGTGCAACTCGGGCTTGTTGCGCACGGTGTCGACCGCGAGCAGCAGCTCGTAGGCGCGCGCCTTCTTGCCGGTGCGCGAGACGATGCGCGCGGGCTTGCCGGTCGTCAGCTGCCCGTACATCACGGCGGCGGAGATGCCGATGCCTTGCTGGCCGCGGGTCTGCGAGAGCTTGTGGAACTTCGAGCCGTACAGCAGCTTGCCGAAGACCTTGCCGATCTGGTCCTTGACGATGCCCGGCCCGTTGTCCTCGACGACGATGCGGAAGCGCTCTTCGGAGATCGGGTGCAGCTCCACCAGAATCTCGGGCAGGATGCCCGCCTCCTCGCAGGCATCGAGCGAGTTGTCGACGGCTTCCTTGACGGCGGTCAGCAGGCCCTTGAGCGGCGAGTCAAAGCCCAGCAGGTGGCGGTTCTTCGTGAAGAACTCCGCCACGGAGATCTCGCGCTGGCGCGTCGCCATTTCCTCGGCGCTCGAGCGCCGTCCGGGGTCCTTGCCGGCGGCCGCCGCGCCCTCGGCCGGGGGCTCCGGCGGGCTCTTCGCCGCGCTCTTCGCCGCGCTCTTGGAGCCTTTCGCCTGGGCCGGGGTGGCCTCGTTCGGCGCTTCTTCGAACAGGGTGGGGGTGGCGGGGTCCTTGGGGCTCGTCACGGGAGTGGCTCAGGTGCTTCGGCGGGGCGTGGAGCCTCCGAGATAGAGCCCCCCGCGGGCGATTGCAAGCCCTGCGCCTTCAGAGCGCGCGCCAGCACTCGACGAGCAGCCAGCCCAGCATGAGCAGCTTGGGCGCGCTGGTGAGGCATCCGGAGGCGAGGTAGCGCTGCTGCAGCGAGCCTCCGCAGGCCGGACAGACGCGCGGCGTCGGCTGGGGGAGTTCCGTCTTGCAGTGCGAACAGCGCCGCAGCTTCAGGATCCGCGGGCTCATGGCTCTGCATCCTGCCACGCCAGCTTGCGCGGCGCGAGGCCGGCGTCGGCGCCGCGGCGGGCCGCCACCAGATCGCGGAAGGTGCACAGACTGCGCTCGAGCTCCAGCGAGCCCAGCTCAAAGCAGCACTCCTGCAGCAGGTACTCGCGCACGAATCCCTCCGCGAGACCGAGTTCCGCCGCCTTCTCCCGCGCCAGCGCCGGCGCCTGCTCGGCGCCGCGCCGCCGCGCCCGGGCAAAGGCCGCCAGCTCCGCCGCTTCGAGCTCCACACCGGCGCGCACGATCCAGGCCGCGAACACGAAGGGCAGCCCGTGGGCGCGGCAGAAGGCCTCCGAGGGGTTGTAGCGCTCCAGCCGCGGCTGTTCCGCGCTTTCGAGCAGCGCCGCATCGCCGATGCGCAGCCAAGCATCGCAGTCCTGCGCGCGCGGGTCCGCGCCCGCCGGCACCTCGCGCGTCACAAGGCCGCGCTCGGCGAGCTGCGCATCGACCAGCGCCGCGGAAGTGCGGCTCGCCGGATCGAAGGCCAGCGTGCGCACGGCCTCGAGCGGGCGCTTCAGGAACAGCTGCACGCTGGAGACGCGTCCGCGTCCGGCGATCGCGAGGCGATCGAGATAGCGATAGCCCGGCTGGCGGAACAGCTCGATCGAGCTCACCAGCGCGACATCCAGCGCACCGCTGCGCAAGCATCGCACCAACTCGGCGGGCACCGCGCGGCTGTACTCGATGCCCGGCTCGTGCTCCAGCCCGCTGTCGAGCGGCCGGCCGACCAGGTAGGGCACGCTGCCGACGCGCAAGGTGGAACGGGGCATGGAAGGGGGCATTGTCGAATTCGAGCGCGCGCGAGGCAAGTGCTAGTCTGGCGCATCCCATGAGCGACGCTTGGTTCTATGCCCTTTCCCACAAGCAGATCGGTCCCATCACGCGAGCCCAGCTGATCGAGGCGCTGAGGAACCGCACCGTGCAGGGCGACACACTCGTCTGGCGCGCCGGTCTCTCGGGCTGGATGCGCCTCTCCGAGGTGGCCGAGCTCGCCGCGGACTGGCGCGCGCTCGCGCAGGGCGCGCCAGCTCTCGCGCTGCCGCCCCTGCCCGGGCGTCGCGCGCACGAGATCGACTTCGAGATCCATGGCTCGGAGATGCAGTTCGTCGAGGTCGAGCTCGATCCGGGCGAGTGCGCCGTGGCCGAAGCCGGCTCGATGATGTTCATGACGCAAGGCATCGCGATGGAGACCGTCTTCGGCGACGGCGAGCAGACCGGCGGCCTGTTCCGAAAGCTCGTCGGCGCGGGCAAGCGGCTGCTGACCGGAGAGAGCCTGTTCATGACCGTCTTCCAGCACTCGGGCTCCTCCGGCAAGGAACGCGTGGCCTTCGCCGCTCCCTACGCGGGCAAGATCCTGGCCATGGACCTGCGCCAGCTCGGCGGCGAGCTGATCTGCCAGAAGGACTCGTTCCTGTGCGCCGCGCGCGGCGTCGAAGTCGGGATCGCCTTCCAAAAGCGCATCGGTGTCGGCCTGTTCGGCGGCGAAGGCTTCATCATGCAGCGCTTGTCCGGTGACGGCGTGTGCTTCGTTCACGCCGGCGGCAGCGTGCATCCCGTCGAGCTCAAGCCGGGGGAGGTGCTGCGCGTCGACACGGGCTGCCTCGTCGCGATGGAACCGGGAATCGACTACGACATTCAGTTCGTCGGCGGCATCAAGACCGCGCTGTTCGGCGGCGAGGGCCTGTTCTTCGTCAAGCTGACGGGCCCTGGCAAGGTCTGGCTGCAGTCGCTGCCGCTTTCGCGCCTCGCCGACCGCATCACCAGCGCCGCCAAGGGCGCGCGCAAGGAGGAGGGCTCGGTGCTCGATCGCGCCTTCGGCATGGGCAACATGCTGGATGGGGATTCCTGAAGGCCAACCGCGGCGCGTAGAGTGCCACCGCCCGTGCAACCCGCCACCTTCGAGACCGTTCCGCTGGAGCACTACGAGCTCGTCGACTCCGGCGCCGGCGAGAAGCTCGAGCGCGTCGGCGGTGTGCTGCTGCGCCGGCCCGATCCGCAGGCGCTGTGGTCGCGCCAGCTCGCACAAGCCGAGTGGGCGCGCGCCGATCTGACCTTCGTGCGCGAGTCCGACCGCGGCGGCCGCTGGGAAGCACGCGCGGATGCGGTCAAGGCAGCGCGTGGACGTGATCCGCACTGGATCTTCGAGCATGCCGAGGCGCGCTTCGTGATCCGGCCCACGCCGTTCAAGCACATCGGACTGTTTCCCGAGCAGGCTCCCAACTGGCGGTACATCGCGCAGTTCCTGCCGCGCCTGGGCCTCGAGCGGCCGCGACTGCTCAACCTGTTCGGTTACACGGGCGTCGCCAGCGTGCTCGCCGCCAAGGCCGGCGCGGAGGTGACGCACGTCGACGCCTCGAAGACCTCCGTCACCTGGACGCGCGAGAACGCGGAGCTCTCGGGCCTCAAGTCCGACGGCATGCGCTGGATCGTCGACGATGCGCACGCCTTCGCGCGGCGCGAGGTGCGGCGCGGCGCGCGCTACCACGCGATCCTGCTCGATCCGCCGCACTACGGCCGCGGACCCAAGGGCGAGGTCTGGCAGTTCGAGGAGCACGTCGCGCCGCTGATGGAAGCGGTGCGCGCGCTGCTCGAGCCGCGCGCCTGCGTGATCCTCTCGACCTACGCGATCGGCGTCTCGCCGCTGAGCCTCGCCAACCTGATTTCCGAGCTGGGCCCGGGCGCGGTCGAGGCGGGCGAGCTGGTGCTGGCACCGCAGGCGCCGGCAGCGTCCAAGACGCCCCGCCACCGCCTGCCCGCCGGTTTCTGCGCGCGCTGGAGCCGGCTTTGATGCGCGGCGGCGGAGTGGAGATCCTGCACGAGGACAACCATCTGCTCGTGCTCAACAAGCCCGCCTGCGTGCCGAGCGTGCCCGATGCCAGCGAAGATGAGAGCCTCTACGACCGCGCGCGCGCCGACATCAAGCAGCGTCATGCCAAGCCGGGCGAGGTTTTTCTCGGCGTCGTGCAGCGCCTCGACCGGCCCGTGTCGGGCGTGATCGTGTTCGCGCGCACCAGCAAGGCCGCCGCGCGGCTCTCGGAAAGCCTGCGCGAGAAGACTGCGCGCAAGACCTACTGGGCGCTGGTCGAGGGCGCGCCCCCGAGCGACTCGGGCCTGCTCGAGCAGTGGCTCCTCAAGGACGAGGCCACCAACCGCGTGCAGGTGGTGCGCGAGGGCACCGCGGACGCCAAGCTCGCACAGACCCGCTGGCGCAGCCTGCGGCGGCTGGGCCGCTACACCTGGCTGGAATTGGAACCGCTCACCGGCCGCGCCCACCAGCTGCGCGTCGCCTGCGCCAGCCTGGGCACGCCGATTCAGGGCGATCTCAAGTACGGCGCGGGAGCCGCCCTGCCCGACGCGAGCATCGCGCTGCACGCCCGGCGGCTGGAACTGACCCATCCCACGCTCCGCCGCACGCTCGTCTTCGAGGCCCCCCTGCCCCGCGGCGCGCACTGGGACCCCTGCCGGAAATAGCTGCTTTGATCCTCCGCTGGCGCCCGCGGAAACGGGCACCCTGAGTATGATTGGGGACCCCCCATGCTGACCCGGCTGCTCTTCGGCGCGCTGGCCCTCGCCAGCCTCGGCGCCACGCTTCCCGCGCAGGACTGCGCTTTCCCCGTGCATCCCGGCCTGCTCGAACAGCTGCAGCCCGACGGCAGCCGCGTGCGCCTGCGCTTCATGGGGCAGGCCTTCGCGCACTGGTATCAGGACGAATACGGCTATCCCGTGGTCGCGACGAGCGGTGGCTACATGTATGCCAAAGCCGATGCCGCCGGAGCCTGGAGCTCCACCGGCATTCCGGTCGGCAGCCTCGATCCGGGCTCGCTCGGCCTCACGCCCGATTCCGCGCCCACAGCGCCCGGCGGCCTCGCCCGCCCGCCGCGCTGGAATGCTCCCGGCGGTCACGACCACACCGCCGCGCCGAGCCCCTCGGGCGGCGCTCTCCAGCCAGAGGCCCTCCCCGAGTCGCTGCCCGCCAGCTCGACCGGCACGGTCAAGAACCTCGTGATCGGCCTGCGCTTTTCGAATCACGGTCCCGCGGGTCAGAACCGCACGCTGCCCTCCGCGAGCGATGTCGACAAGATCATGAATGCGGTCGGCGGCGATCCGGTGCTGGCGCCCACGGGCAGCGTGCGCGATCACTACCTGCAGAACTCCTACGGGCTGCTGACGATCAACTCGACCGTGCTCGTCTGGGTCGACGTGCCCAACACGGAGAGCTACTACGCCAACGGCAACTCGGGCCTCACCACGCGCACCTTCGAGCTGATCGCCGCCGCGCTTTCGGCCGCGGACACAAGCGTCGATTTCGCCTCCTTCGACGCCGACAACGACGGCTGGATCGACGCAATCACCTTCCTGCACTCCGGCTACGGTGCCGAGTGGGGGGGCAACGACCAGTACGGCACGAACTTCATCAACCGGATGTGGTCGCACAAGTGGGAGATCCCCGCCTGGACCTCGGCCGAAGGCGTCAAGGTCTCCGACTACAACATTTCGCCCGGCTTGTGGGGCACCAGCGGCAGCCAGCCCGGACGCATCGGCGTCGTCTGCCACGAATTGGGCCACTTCTTCGGCCTTCCCGACCTTTACGACACCAACGGCAGCGGACAGGGCATCGGCAACTGGTGCCTCATGGCGAGCGGCTCCTGGGGCTTCGACGGCTCGCAGCGCTACCCCTCGCACATGTCGGCCTGGTGCAAGGCCAAGCTCGGCTGGGTCAAGCCAGAGCGCATCCTGCCCGGCACCTACACGGCTTTGCAGGTCGAACTCAACCCGATCGTCTACCGGATCGACACGGGCTACCCGGTCGGCGAATACCTACTCATTGAAAATCGACAAAAAGTCGGATTTGACGCTCAATTGCCCCAAGGCGGGCTGGCCATCTGGCATGTTGACGAGACCAAGGGCTCGCTGACCCAGAACACGCCCAACACCGAAGAAGGTTTCCCGGCCCAGACGGGCTGGCCTCAGAACAACCGCCACTACCGCGTGGCATTGCTGCAGGCGGACGGCGGCTTCGACCTCGAGCGCAATCTCGACCGCGGAGACTCCGCCGATCCCTTCCGCTCCGGCGGCGTCGCCCAGATCGACGGCAACACCACGCCCAATCTCAAGGCCTACCAGGGCGGCACGCTCGTCACCAACGGCAACCGCATCGATTCGATCTCCGCATCCGGCGCCAGCATGTCGTTCCAGCTCGTGAACGCCACGGCTCCCCTCATCACGACCGCTCCCAGCCTGTTCGCGCCCCTCGGCAACTCCCTCGATCTCGCCTGCACCGCCACCGGCGGCAGCGGTTCGCTCCACTGGTCGGAGCGCGCGCCGCTCGCCGACTATACGGCGGTGACGCAGCCGCCCGCCGCCTTCGCGCTCGGCGGCACGCCGATGAACTGGAACGCCGACGAAGGCGTCTGGTCCTTCGACCTGCCCTTCCTGTTTCCTTTCTACGATCAGAGCTACAAGCGCATCGCGGTCTCCTCCAACGGCTTCATCGACTTTCAGGTCGGCGATGCCGAGGCCGACAACCGACCCGACTGGCTGCGCTTCTTCCCGCGCATCGCGCCCCTGTGGGACAACCTGCGGACCGATGCGCCCGGTCAGGACATCTTCATCGACACCGCCATCATCGGCCGCGTGCGCGTGCGCTGGGCCGCGGCGCACGCCGCGAGCGGCACTCCGTGCAACTTCGCGGTCACGCTCTTCGAAGACGGCCGCCTGAGCTTGGAATACGGAGCGGGCAACACCGGCCTTTCGCCGACCGTGGGCCTCTCGCGCGGAGACAGCACCGCCTGGATCCTGCCCGCCGGCCTCGATGCGCAGTCGACGCTGACCAACGCCCAGCCCCGGCTTTTCACCCGCACGGGCTCCCAGCTGCCGCCCGGACTGAGCCTGTCCTCCTCCGGCCAGCTCTTCGGCACGCCGACGCAAGCGGGTTCCTGGACCGTCCTCCTGCGCGCGACCGACAGCATCCGGCGCTATGCGGAACGCGCGGTCCAGATCGAGGTTGGTCCGGATTGCAATGGCAATGGCAACTCGGACAGTGCCGACATCACGGTCGGCGGCAGCGCGGATTGCGACGCCAATGCCATCCCGGATGAGTGCCAGTCCGACATCGACGGCGACGGAGCGCCGGATGTCTGTGACGGGTGTCCGAGCGATCCGCTGAAAACGTCGCCGGGCTTGTGTGGGTGTGGTGTCGCGGACACCGACTCGGACAGCGACGGCACGCCGAACTGCAACGATCTTTGCCCGAATGACCCGCTGAAGGTCGCGCCGGGCATCTGCGGCTGCGGCATCGCGGATACCGACTCGGACAATGATGGGACGGCGAACTGCTTCGATGCTTGTCCGAACGATCCGCTGAAGACGTCGCCGGGGATCTGTGGCTGCGGCATCGCGGATACCGACTCGGACAATGATGGGACGGCGAACTGCTTCGATGCTTGCCCGAACGATCCGCTGAAGGTTGCTCCGGGGATCTGCGGCTGCGGCATTGCGGACACCGACTCGGACAATGATGGGACAGCGAACTGCTTCGATGCTTGCCCGAACGACCCGCTGAAGACTGCGCCGGGGCTGTGCGGTTGTGGTGTCGCGGACACCGACTCGGACAATGATGGGACGGCGAACTGCTTCGATGCTTGTCCGAACGATCCGCTGAAGACGTCGCCGGGGCTGTGCGGTTGTGGTGTCGCGGACACCGACTCGGACAGCGACGGCACGCCGAACTGCAACGATCTGTGCCCGAATGACCCGCTGAAGGTTGCACCGGGGATCTGTGGCTGCGGCATCGCGGACACCGACACCGACAGCGACGGTACGCCGAACTGCAACGATCTGTGCCCGAATGACCCGCTGAAGACTGCGCCGGGGATCTGCGGCTGCGGCATTGCGGACACCGACTCGGACAATGATGGGACAGCGAACTGCTTCGATGCTTGCCCGAACGATCCGCTGAAGACGGCGCCGGGGCTGTGCGGTTGTGGTGTCGCCGATACCGACTCGGACAGCGACGGCACGCCGAACTGCAACGATCTGTGCCCGAATGACCCGCTCAAG
>Ga0172373_10005888_pt1 | contig 16594 bp, 13 predicted proteins | sample Lak10m_2_FD_114546 | JGI IMG/M metagenome (GOLD analysis project Ga0172373, IMG submission 114546) | Freshwater microbial communities from Kabuno Bay, South-Kivu, Congo - kab_092012_10m | ecosystem: Environmental > Aquatic > Freshwater > Lake | place: Democratic Republic of the Congo...
ACCCAAATCGCGCAGGATTTTTGTTCATTTTCAAGGCGTAAAAATAGGCGCATAGTGAGCTATGTAACTATTTTTACAACGCAGACGATGTCCATGGATGGACAAGGATCGCGAGAGGCAGGATGCCGTAAGCGACAAATGGACAAAAAGACCAGCGAATTGGGTATATTCTTCGCCGGAAATCGCCTTAAGGCAGCTTCTGTAAATAAAATACCTGATTATTAAATACAATGGAACGCAGATGACGCTGATGATTATGATAACCACTGATAAACAAGAAAAATCGGTAACGACTCAACGCCTTGCCAAGTTGCCTGAAGTTAGGTGACTCGCAAAAAAACAAGCCCCCACACCATCGTTCCCACGCACCTAAGATTGTGAAAGTATTCAGTATTTGGAGTACAAACCTAGGTTTGTACTCCGTACATATCACAAAAATCAATAGGTTGAAAATTTTCAACTACAGGTTTTTGTAGGCTTTTTAAAATATTTTCACAGCCTCTCCGGCGTGGGAACTATACGCGATATGTGGGAGAGTATTTATTGCGAGTTACCTTACATGCACTCTTTGAGCTGCTGTAGGGCGCGCCCCCGATACTTGGGGCAACGCGCCAATCCGTTGCGCGCGCAGCACGCCCTACAGCTGACACCTTTGACCAAACTGAAGGGGCTGGGCAGTTGAGGTTTTGGCGTTGCGGCTCACCACAGTGAGTGAGTACACGGAATAACGTGAACAGCTTATCCATAACAGGGATTGTCCATATCCCGGCAAGCCATCGCATCAAAGCGACAACACGATTTTTCCTGTCGTATGCCCTGTTTCAATCATCTCGTGGGCCTTGGCCGCTTCCGCCAGCGGCAGTTGCGCGCCGATAGGCGCTTTTAAAAGCCCCTGGTCGGCATAAGCGGCGCATTGGTTTAAAATATCGATATGTTTGTCCCGCGCTTCATGCAAATCCTTCAACATCGGCGTCAGCATCAGCTCGAAGCCCAGCAACAAGTTGCGCAGCCTCGCTTCGGCCAGGTTCACGGCCCCAGGGTCCAGCAAGGTCACCAAGCGCCCGAAATAGGCCGTAACGCCGATACTGTCTTTAAAAACATCCGGCCCTACCGTATCAAAGACCAGGTCGGCGCCTTTGCCGTCAGTCAAGCGGTCGACGGCATCGGCAAGCGAGTCCTGCCGGTAAAAAATCACGTCATCGGCGCCGAGATTTTTGACCCATTCGGCTTTTTGTTCCGAACTGACCGTCGTCAATACCCTGGCGCCTTTTAATTTGGCTAATTGTATCGCGACCGAACCGACGCCGCCTGCACCGGCATGTATCAGCACGGTTTGCCCTGCCTTCAAGCCGCCGCGCCCGAACAGCGCTCCGGCGGCGGTAATCAGCACCAGCGGCAAAGCTGCGGCTTCCGTATAGGAGAAGGTGTTCGGCATCAAAGCCGCCCAGCGCTGGTCAAGCACGTTATATCCGGCGTAATTGCCCGCCTCGCGTCCCAGGCCGCCATGACAGAACCAGACCTTATCGCCAACCTTAAACCGGTCGACATCACGGCCCGTTTCAACAACAATACCGGCGCCGTCGCAGCCTAATATCGCCGGCAAAGGCCGGTCATAGAGCAGGCCGTTACGCCGGATTTTAGTGTCGACAGGATTAACGCCGACAGCCTGTAACTTAACTTTAATCTGCGTGGCTTGGGTGATTTCAGGCTCGGCCATGTCCTGCAAGGTTAAAACATCGGGAGTACCGACAGCCGTCATGACGATTGCTTTCATAGTTCACCTTTTAAGTAGTGTAGGTCCGGGTTAGCGCTCAGTCCGCGAGCCATTGCTCACGGTAATCCTGGTAGCGGTAATGCTTTAATCTTGTTATCCGGTCAGCATTGTACAGATAAATATCCGGCAGGTTGTAACCGTTGAAGCGGTTGGCTTTAACGAGGCTGTAAGCGCCTATATGTTTAAAAACAAGCCGGTCGCCTAAGTGCAGCGGTTCATCAAAACCGTATTCGCCGAAAATATCGCCGGCCAGGCAGGTGCTGCCGGCCAATACCACCTTATGGCGCCCGCCGGGATGATGCTCATGCAAGATCGGCGAACGTTGGTATTCAAAGACTTCAGTATTGTGGTTAACCGAGGTATCCAGTACGGCTATGGTTTTACCGTCACTGACGAAGCTGTCGAGCACGGTCGCCAATAAATACCCACAGCGGCCGACTACCGCCTTGCCGGGTTCGATATAAACATCCAGGCCATATTTGCTTTTAAGCCGGTCCACGGCGGCAATAAACGGGCTGTGGTCGTCAATTTGAGCGAATAAATAGCCGCCGCCAAGATTCAACCAGTCCATCCCGGCCAATTTATCGCCCATATATAAGGTAAGCTTTTCCAGGGTCTTGACGAGTGGCGTATAGTCGGTCGCTGAAAACATATTATGGATATGCAGGCCCCGGACCTGGTCGATACAGGGCGATTGCCATAATGCGTCTATATCCACGCCAGTTTCGAATATTGCCGGCAGGGATTAAAACGGTCATCGTTAAGAAACGACAGTTTCGGGTTAACACGCAAACCAGCAGACACCTGGTTTTCGATACGCGAGGCGAAGCGCTGATACTGGGTCAGCGAATTAAAACTGATATGCGTGCACCGTTTTGCTAGGTCATCAAGCTCATCAGGCCTGATGCCGGGCGTTGTTAAATGAATCCCGCCTTGCCCCGCCAGGATCTCGTCGGCCAACTGCGCTTCAAACAACGAGCTGGCCGCAAAACCGTCAACAAAAGGCCTGACCGTATCGAGTACCGTGGAAAACGGCAGGGATTTCAGCGAATATAATAACTTACAGCCGCTTTGCGCCCGTAACCCGCTTAAGCTGTCCAGCGTATCGGCGAGTTCTGCCTCATCGAGCACAAAGGCCGGCGATGTCGGGATTTGGTCTTTTATTGCCGATATTAATTGTTTCATAAGTGCTTGCACTAGAATGCCCAGTCTTCGTTAAATAAGTTCGGCAAGAACTTTTGGGAAAATTAATATACCCATGAGTCAAAGCATCCATAAAAAAATGTCCCGATGATAACAGAACCAAGTAGCGCAAGGACCTGAACAGTTACGTTATTTTTAGCCCAATTCTAAAGCTATTAGGCCGCTGTTTTTAACGGCTTCGCCAAGGGTCGTGTAATATAGCCCGCCAAAAACCATAAAGACAGCAAGGAATCCTGCATGGATAAACCACTCGACGCCTACGGCCAGGCTTACCCCCATACCGGCAAACGCTTTCCTGTCGTCGGCATAGGCGCTTCGGCCGGCGGACTTGACGCGCTCGAAAAATTTTTCAGTTCTATGCCCGGCAATACCGGCATCGCTTTCGTCGTCATCCAGCATCAGGACCCCGTTCACAAGGGCATCATGCCCGAATTGCTGCAACGCACGACGGCGATGGCGGTATTACAGGCGCAAAACGGCATGAAAATAAAACCGGACTGTATTTATGTCAACCCCCCGAATAAGGAGCTGTCCCTGCTGCACGGCACGCTTTACCTGCTCGACCCGCCCGGATCACGCGGATTACACCTGCCTATCGATGCTTTTTTCCACAGCCTGGCTGAAGACCGGCTCGAGTTCAGCATCGGCGTCATGCTCTCGGGCATGGGTTCGGACGGCACGCTGGGCCTGCGTGCTATCAAGGAAAAATCCGGCCGGGTGCTGGTGCAGGAGCCTGGCGATGCCAAATACGACAGCATGCCGCGCAACGTTATCGATGCCGGCTTGGCCGACACTATCGCGCTGGCGGCGGAACTGCCCCGGCACATCATCAATTATCTCCGGCATCCCCCTAAAGCCGTTTTCGCCTATGCCAAGCCGGTATTGGAAGACAGTTCCCTGGACGCCCTCGAAAAAATCGCCGTGCTGCTGCGCGCCCAAACCGGCAATGATTTTTCGCTGTACAAGAAAAGTACATTATATCGCCGCATTGAGCGCCGTATGGAACTACACCAACTCGACCATATCGCCACTTACGTCCGTTATCTCGGCGAAAACCCGCAGGAACAGGATTTATTATTCAAGGAACTGCTGATTGGGGTAACCGGCTTTTTTCGCAACCCAGCGCTATGGGACACGCTAAAGACCGACGCCATACCCGCGCTGCTGGCCTGCCACCCGGACGGCAAGACCATCAGGGCATGGGTGCCGGCCTGTTCCACCGGAGAGGAAGCCTATACGCTGGCTATCTGCTTCATCGAAGCGATCGAACAGGCCAAGCCTTGCGCTCGTTACGCATTGCAGGTTTTTGCCACCGACCTCGATGCGGATGCGATAGACCGGGCACGCCAGGGATTTTACCCGGCCCATAGCGTCGCCGATGTTTCGCCGGAACGCCTGGCCCGCTATTTTAACGCCGAAAGCAACGGCTACCGGGTAAAAAATGAACTCCGCGAAATGGTCATCTTCGCCCCGCAGAACATCATCAATGATCCGCCGTTCACCCGGCTGGATATACTGAGTTGCCGCAACCTGCTTATTTATTTCACCGCCGACCTGCAGAAAAAACTGCTGCCGCTGTTCCACTATGCGCTAAACCCGCATGGCCTGTTGTTGCTGGGTTCCGCCGAAAACACCGGCAAATTCGGCCACCTGTTCACGCCGTTGAAAGCCAAGACACGGCTGTACCGGCGTATTGATAACCCCTTACCGAAACCCGAAGTCAATTTTACGACTATGAATATCTCCAGCATACCGGCTGCCCGGCAGGCCGTTGACGACGCCGGCCTGCCCCTGAACCTGCAACAACTGATGGAGCAGTTGCTGCTTGCGCATTACGCCCCGGCCGCCGTATTGGTCAATGGCGAGGGCGACATCCTTTATTTCAGCGGACATACCGGCAAGTACCTGGAGCCTTCCGCCGGCAAAGCCAACCTGAACATCCATGCGATGGCGCGCGAAGGCTTGCGGCAGGCGCTGACGGGTTCGATCCGCCAGGCCTTGCAGCAGGCAACGGCGATGCGCCTGGACGGCCTGCGGATAAGCAGCGAAAACGGCACCCACACTATCAATGTCACCCTACAGGCTATCGAACAGGTGCCGGCATTGCGCGGTAAGGTCATCATCGTATTTACCGACGTTGCAACGGCGCGCACCGCCAAGCGCGCCGGCAAACTCGCGCCGCCCGAGGCGCTGCAACTGGCCCAGTTGGAAATACAGAAATTACGCGAGGAAATGCAGTTTTTGCAGGAAGAGCTCAAAACCGCCCATGAAGAACGCCAGTCCGCGAACCAGAAAATGCTCATTTACAAGGAAGAAATGCAGTCGATGAACGAAGAAACACTGACCGTGAACGCGGAACTGCAAGCCAAACTGGATGCGCTGCTATGGGTCAACAACGACATGCAGAACCTCTTGAACAGCACCGAGATTGCCACGGTGTTCCTTAACAACAAATTGCATTTGCGGCGCTTTACCGACCATACCACGCAGCTCTTCAGGCTGTTGCCGCAAGACGAAGGACGGCCGTTATCCGACATCGTGACTGACCTGGACTACCCCCTGTTGCAGCAGGATGCCATCGATGTGCTGCGCACGCTGGTGGTCTCGGATAAACAAATCCAGACTCATGACGGGCGCTGGTTTGATGTGCGCATCATGCCCTACCGCACGATGGATAACATCATAGACGGCGTCGTGATCACGTTTGTCGACATCAGCCTCGCCAAGAACCTCGAATTGGCGCTCAATGAACATGCGATCGTCGCGATTACCGACCAGAAAGGCGCGATTATCTATGCGAATGACAAATTCTGCGCCATCTCCAAATATTCGCGCGAAGAACTGCTGGGCCAGGATCACCGCATCATCAATTCGGGGCATCATGCCAAGGAATTCATGCGCGGCCTGTGGCAAACAATTATTCACGGGCATACCTGGAAGGGGGAAATCCGTAATCGCGCCAAAGATGGCTCCCTGTATTGGGTGGACACCACGATAGTCCCTTTTCTTAATGCGAAAGGCAAACCGTACCAGTATATTGCTATCCGCACTATCATTACCCAACATAAGAAAAAAGTGGGATCGGCGGAGCAGGACGCCACGGATGCCGATAATAATGTCCCAAGCGGGATTTATTTGTAGCTTGGATTACCCAACAGTTTGCTCAATACGCAACACAAGCTATTATCGATAGAGGGGCTTGCAAAACTATTGAGTCCTATTGAGTTGAAATCAGAGTAAATTGAATTTGACTTTTGCTGAGCCGGATTTTTTTAGCTTGTTACTCAACTTTCGGTTAATAACCTAAAATTTCGTCGTTTTTATAAAATTTAGGGCATAGTGGTCTCTATAAACCGAAAAAATCTAATTGTTAAAGCAGTTCAGTCGATATTTATGTGACTAAAATCAGCATCTGATTCGCTGTTAACGCCAGAATGCCAAACATCAAGTGACACATGACCTTAGCATGGCCTCGGACTCGAACCGCTCTTCCACCAAATTCATCTTTTAAGCGAGCATTAACCCGCTCAACGGTACTGCGCTCGTTATAGCGTATGGCTTCGGCGGTTTTATGCCCGACCAGCCGGCTGCGTTTATTTTCAGCGGCAATTTCATTTTTGAGTTCCTGATTCCGGCGTGGATTCACATCAATCAGCGGGACATGTTCCAGTTGACGGCTCATGTCATGAATTTGTGGCACGTCATAAGCAGCATCCATGGCATCATAAAGATTAGTCACACGTCTGTGACTCATTTTTGCCAGAGGGATGGCAACCTGGCTATCATGAGTGGAGGCTGACGTGAGTACCGCACTGATGGGTATTCCTCCATCTGCCACATCAAGGTGTAACTTGTAGCCAATCCAACTGACTTTATACCCTTTACTATTTTTCTTGGTGCCGACATCGCACGCTTTCGGCAAGTCATCCAGCATCTTCTCCAGACTCATGCCATTGGCCTGTTTTTCAATACGGCTTAATGGCTTAACGCGTTCCTCGCCTTGCTTAGGGCGCCCCCGTTTTGCCACCACTTTCTCGATCTGTTCCTTTTTATGTGGTTTCTCTCTGGCCTCTATGGCCGTTGCGTCTCGCGAGATATGCCCGACTATCTCGCCCTCATAGCTTTTCTTAATAAAGGCTTCATGGACTCGCCCAGGCAAACAAGATTCTGAAAACTCGGCATAGGCTCTGGAAAAAGTCCATTCATCAGGAATATCGTTTTTACGCTCCCAACCACAAATTCGCCTTAATGAAATGTCCGTTTCAAGCCGATCCAGCAAAGCGCGTGTCGTCGACAAGTTATAAACCATTTTCGCTACAAACGCTCTGGCTATAGCTGTGCGATCTTGAGGGGGGCGACCTGGAAAGCCTCGGCTGGAACAGATGAATTCTTCGATGCGTATCAATTCTAAGATAGTCACCAATTCCTGCTGCTTCTCGGTCAGCGGTCCTAATTCTTCTGATAACCAAGGAAACAATGAAGTTTGAACATAAACCATGTTTGTGATAAAGTTTCTCGTAGCCTGCTCATATCATTGATAGTAATAGTTATTTCTCAATTCTATTTTATCATCTTGGGCAGGTTTTTTTCTTTTTTTGGCCGCTCTGGCTACTAATTCAACTCGCTTTAATGAGTTTTGCAAGTACCTCGATAGGCCTTCAATTTATAATATTCCTGGAATCAGGGTATTGACGACGTACAGAGATAAGGTGTGACCAAAAAACCAAGCTATTTACCGACAAGCGGCAATTTACGCCAACGCGCCGAAGAACGCCTTGCCCGGCAGCAATCGACCCTATCCGGCAGCGATGTGGATACGAAAAAACTGTTGCACGAACTACAGGTTCACGAGATCGAACTGGACATGCAGAATGGGGAACTGCTGATCGCGCAGGCTGAGATAGAAGCGAGCCTGCAACGCTATACCGAGCTTTATGACATGGCCCCGGCCGGCTATCTTACGCTGGGCTGCGACGGGACTATCCTTCAGCTCAATCTTAAAGCCGCCAGGCAATTGGGGATATTTCGCTCGCAGCTTAAGCAGCAGCGCTTTTCAAGCTTCATCAGCGCGGATTCGCTGCTTGTTTTCAATAATTCCCTGAGCGGCGTATTTGCCGGCAGAACGCCCCAAAGCTGCGAACTCACCGTGCTTCCCATCGACCGAAGCCCCGCACTGATCGTACAGATCGAAGCCGTTGCCAACGACGACGACCAAAGCTGCCGCGTGATGCTCGCCGATATTACCGAACGTAAAGGCAATGAAGAGAAATTGAAGCTCGCCGCGCTGGTTTACCAGGCGATCGGCGAAGCCATTATGGTGGCGGATGCCGACAACCGGATTGTCACCGTCAATCCGGCCTTCACGGGGCTGACCGGTTACACGATGCAGGAGGCCGTCGGCCAGCCCACGACGCTGCTCAAGTCAGGGCGGCATAACGAGACCTTCTACCAGATGATGTGGCATGCGCTGGAAGCCACCGGGCATTGGCAGGGTGAAATCTGGAACCGGCGCAAGAACGGCGAGATATACCTGGAATGGCTGAGCATCAACACCGTTTACGATGGCAACGGCAAGGTACGGCATCGGGTCGCGATGTTCTCCGATATCACCAAGCAGAAGCATGCGGAACAAACCATCTGGGAGCAGGCCAACTTTGATTCATTGACCGGATTACCGAACCGCCATATGTTTTACGAGCGCCTGGCGCAGGAAATGAAAAAATCGCAACGTATGGGCCTGCCGCTGGCCTTGCTGTTTCTCGACATCGATCATTTCAAGGACATTAACGATACACTGGGACACAGCAAAGGCGACCTGCTGCTTAAGGAAGCGGCGCAACGCCTGCTGGGCTGCGTGCGCAATACCGATACCGTCGCGCGCCTCGGCGGCGATGAGTTCACGATTATTCTCACGAAATTGCACGAGCAGGACAATATTGAACGCGTCTCCCAAGACATCCTGGGCCAACTCGCCAAACCCTTCGAATTAGCGGGTGAAATCGCTTATGTATCGATCAGTATCGGTATCACCTTATATCCCGAAGATACCGATGACATCGACATCCTGATAAAAAACGCCGACCAAGCCATGTATGCCGCGAAGGACCAGGGCCGCAACCGCCGTCATTACTTTACCGTATCGATGCAGGAAGCCGCCCTGGCCAGGATGCGGCTGGTCGCCGACTTGCGCAACGCACTGGCCGAACACCAGTTCTGGCTGGCGTACCAACCGATCGTGGAACTAGCCACCGGCGACATCCACAAAGCCGAAGCGCTGCTTCGCTGGCAACACCCGACCCGCGGCCTGGTCAACCCGGCTGAATTTATCCCGGTCGCCGAAACAACCGGCATGATCATCGACATTGGGGACTGGGTGTTCAATGAGGCGACGCAGCAGGTCGCGCGATGGCGGGCAATGCATCACGACAATTTCCAGGTCAGCATCAATAAATCGCCCGCACAATTCCAAAAAGTCGGCAACGGGCATTTTTCCTGGTTCGACTGCCTGGATGAACTCGGCCTGCCCGGACAAAGCGTCGTCATAGAAATCACCGAAGGATTGCTGATGGATGCCGGTGCTGCGATTACCGGCCAACTGCTGGCCTTCCGCGACGCCGGCATCCAGGTATCGCTGGATGATTTCGGCACCGGCTATTCGTCACTGTCCTACCTGAAAAAATTCGACATCGACTACCTGAAAATCGACCAGTCGTTCATCCGTAACCTCAGTCCCAACGCCAACGACCTCGCGCTGTGCGAAGCAATCATTGTCATGGCGCATAAATTGGGCATCAAGGTCATCGCGGAAGGCATAGAAACCCAGGAGCAATGCGATTTGCTGACTGCCGCCGGCTGCGATTACGGGCAAGGCTACCTGTTTTCCAGGCCGCTACCCGCTATTGAGTTCGAAACCCTGCTGGCTACGGGGCAATCGGCTGAGGATTAGGGCGTAAGGTTTTTTGCGTAAACGGTCATTAGGCAGGAGACTGCTGCAACTTTGTCAGGAGATAACTCAATAGAAGGCGCGCAGCACACCGTGCAGTTTTCCCGGCTACTTCTTCGCCATCGCCAACGCCGCCTGGTACAGCAGTTTTTTCCTGGCCCCGGTAATCTCGACCGCCATCGCCACTGCCGTTTTTATCGAACATTCTTTTAATAAGATACTGAGTATTTTCTGCTGCTCAGGCGTAATGTCCTGTTCGGTTTTATCGACGACCGCCCCGCTGACAATCACGACAAACTCGCCCTTTCTCATATTGTCATCCTGTGCGACCAATGCTAGCGCGCGGCCCAAGTTCGTCTTTACGATGGTTTCATGCAGTTTGGTGATTTCCCTGGCGATGACGATTTCGCGGTCCATTGGCAATACTTCCGCCATGTCCTGCAAGGACGCCAATATGCGATGACTGGATTCATAAAATATCCAGGTGACAGGGCTCATACCCTGTTCGGCGAAAAAAGCCTTGCGCGCCGAGGACGTTCTCGGCGAAAAGCCTGCAAATGAAAATTGCGTCACCGGCAGTCCCGCCGCCGATAGCGCCGCAATCAATGCGCAGGCGCCGGGAATGGGCACGACATCGAGACCGGCCTCTTTAACCCGCTTTACCAAGGGCATACCGGGATCACTCAACAGCGGCGTACCGGCGTCGGAAACCAGCGCAATCGATTGTCCCGCGAGTAATTTTTCCAGCAAGCCTCCTGAAGCGCGGTCCTCGTTATGCTGATGCAGGGAAACCAGCTTGTTCGTAATACCGTAGTGCTGTAACAACATTTTTACATGCCGCGTGTCTTCCGCCGCGATCAAATCCACCTGTTTTAAGGTTTCGACCGCCCTGAAACTGATGTCGGCCAGATTACCTATTGGCGTAGCAACAACGTATAATTTGCCGTATTCACTTGACATCCTGGATGCTCCTTCACATAGTTTGTAGAATGGTGACAGTATCTCACAAACACCCTGGCTTTAAGGCGGTCGGCATCATGTTATTCTCCCACCCTAAAACCAAAGCCGATCACTTGATCCGCGGCGAAAACGCTGAGGAGCAGGCGCATAACTTTCTCATTAACGAAGGACTGAAACCGGTAGCGCGAAATTTCCGCTGTAAACAGGGCGAGCTCGACTTGATCATGCGCGACGGCCAGGCGCTGGTTATCATCGAAGTCAGGTTCCGTAAATCCGACCGCTACGGCAGCGCTGTAGAGAGCGTCACGCCGTCCAAACAATCACGTATAATAGCGGCGACGCACATTTATTTGTCGACAAAAAAAACCGACCGCCCTATACGTTTCGATGTCGTTGCGATTTCCGGCAACGGCAGCATAAACTGGATCAAGAATGCCTTTTAAATATAAACGCCTTTCAAAACAAAGTCATGAGCTTACAAGATAGAATCATCAACCATTTCTCCGACAGCATCCAAACGCAACAGGAAGCCATGAGCGGGCTGTGCGAATTGATTGAATATGCGTCGCAACGGCTGGTTTCCGCTCTCTTGAATGACAAGAAAATCCTGGCCTGCGGCAATGGACGCTCAGCAAGCGCCGTGCAATTACTGGCATCGGCGATGCTCAACCAGTACGAACGCGACCGCCCGTCATTGCCGGTAATCGCCCTCAACACCGACGCCGTGACCCTGACCGCCATCGCCAACGACTATCATTTTGATGATATCTTCGCCAAACAACTCAGGGCCTTGGGCCAAAGCGGCGATATATTGATCGCTTACACCGACGGCAACCATTCAGCCAATCTCGCCAAAGCCGTTAATGCCGCGCATGACAAGGACATCTCGGTGATTGCGCTGACCGGCGGTAACGGCGGCATGATGTCGCCGTTGCTCGATGAAACGGATATAGAAATTCGCGTACCCTCAAATTCCAGCGCACGCATTCAGGAAGTCCAGGTATTGATTACCCATTGCCTGTGCGATTTAATCGATCATCAACTCTTTGGTTGACCCCCATGAAAACACCTTGCTTATCATTACTGCTGCTTAGCGGCCTGGCTGTCGGCGGTTGCGCCGGCGTTACCGCAAACGACCCGGCAGTCGTCGCCGAAGCCTTGCATGACCGCCGAGCGCCGGCGGTCATCGCAAGCGATAAAACCATTGAAGCCGACATCATCGATGAGCTTCAAGGCGATAGCGAGCTGCAAACCCAGGCCCATGTCAATATTAACGCCTATAACGGCGCGGTGCTGGTAACCGGGGAAGCCGCCACTGACGCGCTTAAAAATAAAATCATTGATGCCGTCCGCACAACCCGGCATGTCAAGCTCGTGCACAACAACCTGGACATTGCTTATCCCAGCGACATGGACTCCCGCGCCAATGATGCACAGATCAACGATCATATCAAAGCGGCGCTCGCGCAAATTCGCACGATACCCGGTTTCGAATCGGCGATGGTTAAAGTCGTCACCGAACATGCCGTCGTCTACCTGATGGGGCGCATACACCGAAGCGAAGGCGCCGTCGTCATCAATGTCGTCAGGCACCAGCCCGACGTCAAACAAATTATCACGGTTTTTGAATACCTTGACTGACATGGCGCCGTTACCTGCTGAATTTTTAGCCTTGCTGGCGGAATCCTTTAGCGCAAAAGACCTGCTCGTCGCCGCCGAAGATTGTTGGGTCTACGGCTATGACAACAGCCGCCGCCATGTCTTGCCGCAAGCCGTCGCCTTCCCCACTACGCATGCACAAGTGCTTACCGCCGTTAACGCCTGTAACCGCTTTAATATCGCCTTGACCACCCGTGGCCGCGGCACCGGTACGACAGGCGCAACGGTACCGCTTAAAGGCGGCCTGGTCGTATCGCTGGAGCGCATGGACAAGATCATCGACTATTCGCCCGACAACCGCTACATCACGGTGGAACCCGGCATCACTAACCAGCAGGTGCAGGATTTCGTTAAGGCGCAGGGATTTTTTTGGCCACCCGACCCGACCAGCGCGGCTTTTTGCAGTATCGGCGGCAACTTGGCTTATAACTCGGCGGGCCCCAGGGCGGTAAAATACGGCACGCCGCGGGAAAACACCTTGGGGCTGCGCGCAGTCACCGGCGCCGGCAAAGACATCCGGGTCGGTGTGCATACCAGCAAAGGCGTGGTCGGTTATGACCTGACCCGCTTGATCATCGGCTCGGAAGGCACGCTGGCAATCATCACCGAAGCGACGCTGAAACTGACGCCGTTGGCCGAGGCGACAAAAACGCTCAGGGCTGTTTACCAGACGGTTTTCGATGCTGCGCGGGCCGTCGCGGCGATTATGTCGCAGCCGGTCGTCCCGTGTGCGCTGGAATTTATCGACAGCAACGCTATCGAGATGATCCGGCAATATTCCAGCAGCGACCTGCCGGAACAGGCCGGCGCATTGTTAATGATCGAAGTGGACGGCCAGGAAGAAGGCCTGGACAGCGCCGCCGAAAAAGTCGCCGCCAGCGCCAGGAATGACGGCCTGCTGGACATCAGGCTGGCGCAGACGGATGCCGAAGTGAAGGCGCTGTGGCAAACCAGGAAAGCCTTATCTCCCGCTTTGCGTAAAGTAGCGCCGAAAAAAATCAATGAAGACGTCGTCGTCCCGATCACCGAAATACCGGCATTGGTCGCAGGACTCGACCAGCTATCGACAAAATACCAACTGCCTATCATTAATTTCGGCCATGCCGGCAACGGCAATATCCACGTTAATTTACTGCTGAACCCTGATGATCCCGAACAAAGCGGCAAGGCCCACCATTGCCTGGACGAAATCTTTTCACTGGTGTTATCGCTGAACGGCACGCTATCCGGCGAACATGGCGTGGGCCTGGAAAAACGGGATTTTGTCGACCGCGAACTGGATGCGAATTCTTTGGCATTAATGCGGGCTATTAAACGCCAGTTTGACCCGAACGGTATTTTAAATCCGGATAAGATGTTTCCATTGTCTTGAGCTAACGATTTTTGGAAGGGCTTACGTGCCAGCAACAAAATATACCCTGAGCAGCCAAGTTTTCGGTTTTTAGGCACGCATCGCGGGCATTGATAGAATTATGATAAAAATCAATGTAAAAGCTACGTGATGCGTAACTTCTCATTACTCGCAGGTAACCCTGCAAGACCTACGAGGTTCTTAAAACCTCGAAGGCCTACATCCGGTAGCTAATGAGAAGTTACAAGTTCAATTTGTATCCTATTGATTCTAAACAGCTAAAATTTAAGCACAATGACCCTGCCCAAGTCGGGTATTGTTGTTAGCAAGCCCTTATGCATCGTGTATAATCGCTAAATTTCATTGATTTTAATATGGCGGAATATGAGCATCACACTTTCTAACAGAGTCCAGGCAGTTAAACCCTCACCAACTTTGGCAGTCACAGCAAGAGCCGCTGCGATGCGCGCGGCGGGTAAAGACATCATCGGCCTGGGTGCAGGCGAACCGGATTTCGATACCCCCGACCACATCAAGGCGGCGGCAATCAAAGCCATCGAAAACGGCTTTACCAAATATACGGCCGTTGACGGTACCCCTGGTTTAAAAAAAGCCATCATCGCCAAATTCAAAAACGATAACGGACTCGATTACCAGCCCAAGCAGATTCTGGTGTCCTGCGGCGGCAAACAAAGCTCTTTTAATTTAACCCAGGCCTTGTTGAATGCCGGTGATGAAGTCATTATCCCGGCCCCGTTCTGGGTGTCTTATCCTGATATGGTGTTATTGGCCGACGGCGTGCCGGTTATTATCGAAACGACGCAGGCCCAGCATTTTAAAATCACACCTGGGCAATTGCGCGCCGCCATTACCGACAAAACCCGCCTGATTTTCATTAACAGTCCGTCTAATCCATCCGGCGTGGCTTATACGCTGGAAGAACTCAAAGCGCTGGGTGATGTGCTTAAGGATTTCCCCGACATTATTATTGCCACCGATGATATGTATGAGCATATCCTGTGGCAAAGGGGCACGTTTGTGAACATCCTGAATGCGCACCCCGAATTTTATGACCGTACCGTCGTCATGAACGGCGTCTCCAAAGCCTACTCGATGACGGGATGGCGTATCGGTTATGCCGCAGGGCCTGCCGATTTGATTGAAGCGATGTGCACGATACAGTCGCAAAGCACCTCCAATCCGACATCGATTTCACAGGTTGCTTCAGAAACCGCATTAACGGGCGATCAAAGCTTTATCGAACGCATGTGTGTTGAATTTAAGCAACGTCATGATTTTGTCGTATCGGAACTTAATAACATCGACGGCATTGAATGCCTGGAGACGGACGGTACGTTTTATGTGTTCCCAAATGTCGAAAAGCTGATTGCCCGGCTCGACAATATCAATGACGATCTTGAGTTTTCCGAATACCTGATCGAACATGCGGGCGTAGCGTTGGTACCGGGTTCTGCATTCGGCTGTCCAGGCCATATCAGGATTTCGATAGCAACCAGCATGGCGAACCTGGAAAATGCTTTAGAGAGAATCAGGCAGGCCATTTAACAAAGAGCGGCTTTACTATGAAGAGACAGGCAACCGGTTTTGTATCCTTGATGGTAGAGCCTGGTTTGGAACGGTAGGCAAGATCGCTTGATGAAGAAAGAACCGGAAAAAAAATTCAAGGGTCCCGGCCCGATACGCATACTGTGCGGCAGTGCAGCCGCGTATTGGTTGTCGGGTATCATGAATCCGGCATTTGTTGCCGTTGCGGTGATGATTTTGCTGTTTTTCCCCGTTTTCTTCCTGGACTTCCTTTTCCCCGAAGAGCCGACGCTTCCGGCTGCAGATAACGACGCTGAAAAAAGAGAGGATGGCGATGAGGCCTGAGTTTGGCCGTTTATCGCGAGACAGGTGCTTTATCGGAGCAGCGGGGAGCTTGAGGCGGTGATGCGCAAATTCAAGCATCGTCCGGGAAAACACTTGACTATAAAACACCTCATGCCGTGTTTTTTGCTGAAGAAAGGCAAGAAGCCACATGACACCTGGAATTGCACTTCGGAGTTGGGTTCGCGTTTTTTTATTAATACCATTGACTGACTATAAGAGGCCTCTCATGTTACAAGCCAGATTTTTTACGTTGTCTATCCTACTCATCGGCTCCGTTCATGCCGGCACGCTGGCCGACGGACAATGGTCGCCCAGCGGATGCGCACCCAGCCCGGAGCCGCCGACCCTGGAGACCACCGGCGATCTTGACGCTTATAACGAAAGCGTCAAGAAAGTGAACGAATGGCAACAACTCGCGCAGACTTATATGACCTGCGTGGCTAGTGAAGCAAACGCCGACAATGAAGCCATCGCCAAATCGGCTAATGAAGAGCAGGCAAAGCTTAAAGCGATTAATGATAAATTCAAGGCGGATGCCGCCGCGTCAAAATTCGGGAAAAAATAAACCGGCCCGAAAACCCTGCGCAAGACCACTCCGCGCCATATTGTTTGCATTAACGAACCAGGATTCGGTCTTGCGCACACCACCAAAACGGCTCTATCAGCTAGCCCAAAACAGGCCTGACAGGTTTTAGGCGATTTCCAAGAATGAATGTACCCAAATCGCGCAGGATTTTTGTTCATTTTCAACGACTGCAAGGATGCAGGAGGTAGGGCAACGCAGGAGCGGTTGCCGAGGCGTAAAAATAGGCGC
>Ga0172373_10005889_pt1 | contig 16589 bp, 13 predicted proteins | sample Lak10m_2_FD_114546 | JGI IMG/M metagenome (GOLD analysis project Ga0172373, IMG submission 114546) | Freshwater microbial communities from Kabuno Bay, South-Kivu, Congo - kab_092012_10m | ecosystem: Environmental > Aquatic > Freshwater > Lake | place: Democratic Republic of the Congo...
CCTGATTGGCGGCAATCGTGTAACACAGGTTTTCGACGGAACGGGCCCGGACCAGAATTTCCCAGTGGGCCGCGCCGGTGCGTGCGGTGAAGGCGGAGGGTACGGCCAGAATGTCCATGCCGACCGATGACATCTGCCGGTAAAGCTCCGGGAAACGGATGTCGTAGCAGACGGAAAGGCCCAACCGTCCAAACGGGGTATCGACGACCAGGGCGTCCTCGCCGGCTTCGATGGTCGAAGACTCCTGATAGCTTTCCTCGGTGCCCGGTACGCTGACGTCGAACAGGTGAATCTTGTCGTAACGGCCAACCCGATGACCCTTGTCATTGAATACCAGAGAAGCCGCGCGGACTTTTCCAGCGGCTCCCCAGATCGGCATGGTGCCGCCAACCAGCCACACCTTGTGGCGTTCAGCGGCCTTCGACAGGAATTCCTGAATGGGGCCGGTGCCGTCGGATTCGGCAATGTCCAGCTTGTCGGTTTCGTTCATGCCCATCAGGGCGAAGTTTTCGGGGAGCACGACCAGCTTTGCTCCCTGATTGGCGGCCGTCTCGATCAACCGGCCGGCTTCCAGCAGGTTCCCGCTGACATTAGGGCTGGAGGCCATTTGAATGGCGGCCAGGGTGGCTTTTCTCATGGCATCAATCCTGCTGCTGCGTTATGCCCTCCGAGTGGCTGGTCGGATTCAGGCATGGCTGTTTCAATCAAGACAATCCGGATTTGGCCCGGATGGACCGGGGAAGCGGGTGGACTGGAAGTCCCGCCAGGGACGGTCAAGGCGGCGGAGTTTAGCATAGCCGGCAAGGCCGGCCGGCTGGGGGGTTACACCAGAACCACATCATACTGTTCCTGCGTGTACTGGGCCTCGACCCGAAACTTGATGTGGACGCCGGTAAAGCTTTCCAGTTCTGACAAGGTATCTGCCTCCTCATCCAGCAAACGCCCTACCACTTCATTGGAGGCCAGAACCAGGAGCTCCTGCACTTCATACTGGCGAATTTCCCGCAGGATCTCACGGAAGATGTCGAGGCAGACGGTTTCTGGCGTTTTCAGGACGCCGCGCCCGCTACAGGCTGGGCAAGGCTCGCAAAGGATGTGTTCGAGGCTTTCGCGGGTTCGCTTGCGAGTCATCTCGACCAGCCCGAGGCTCGATACCTGGCTGATGGCACTCTTGGCGTGATCTTTTTCCAGGCTTTTTTGCAGTGCCTGCAGGACCTGCTGGCGGTGGTCCCGATCGCACATGTCGATAAAGTCGATAATGATGATGCCGCCGAGATTACGCAGCCGCAGCTGCCGGGCAATGGCCTGTGCCGCCTCGAGGTTGGTCTTGAAAATGGTTTCCTCGAGGTTGCGGCCGCCAACAAAGGCCCCGGTGTTGACGTCGATGGTGGTCATGGCCTCCGTCTGATCGAAAATCAGATACCCACCGGACTTCAGTGTTACGCGCCGATCCAGTGCTCGCTGGATTTCGTCCTCGACAGCATAAAGGTCGAATAGCGGACGCTCCCCGGAGTAGTGTTCCAGCCGCGGGGCGAGCTCAGGGACAAACTCCCGGGCGAACTTGGAGAGGCGAGTGAAGGTTTCGCGGGAGTCGACACGGATTTTCTCGACTTTCTCGCAGTGCATATCGCGGAGCACCCGCATACTCAAGGGCAGGTCCTCATGGAGCAGAATTCGCGGCTTGCTGCTGCGCTGGCGTTGGGCGATGGAATTCCACAGCTTCAGCAGGAAAATCATGTCGGCATGCAGGGCCGCCTCGTCAACACCCTCAGCCGCGGTACGGGCGATGAAGCCGCCGCTGCCATGTTCCTTCTGGAAACCCTCTACACAGGCTCGCAGGCGGGTGCGCTCCGCTTCGGATTCTATGCGTTGGGACACGCCGCTGGTGCGGGTGTGCGGCATGTAAACCAGATACACGGAGGGAATCGCCAGCTCGGTGGTCAGTCGGGCGCCTTTGGTGCCTATGGGGTCTTTCACGACCTGTACCACCAGTTCCTGACCATCCCGCAGGATCAGTTCAATCTGGTTCGTCTGGGTTTTCTCCCGTTCGTGAGCGCAAAGGTCGGAGAGATGCAAAAAGGCTGCTTTCTCAAGGCCGATATCGACAAAGGCGGCCTGCATGCCCGGCAAGATTCGGGAAATTTTTCCCTTGTAGATATTGCCGACCAGCCCCCGCCGCCGGGTGCGTTCAATCAGAACTTCCTGCAGCACGCCGTTTTCGACGATGGCGACGCGGGTTTCAGGGGGGGTGATGTTGATCAGGATCTCGTCGCTCATCTTCAGGACTTTTCCCGGTAGGCTTGCAACGGGTCGATGTCGACCTTTTTCAGTAGGTCCGCAGTTTCCCGCAAGGGGAGCCCCATGACGCCGGAATAGCTTCCGGTCAGACGTTCGATGAACAGCGCGCCCAGCCCCTGTATGGCATAGGCTCCGGCCTTGTCCCTGGGCTCACCCGTGGCCCAGTAGGCGGCTATGTCAGCGGATGTCAGGGAACGGAAGCGGACATGGCTCACGCTGAGTGCAAGCCAATGCTGATCATCGGCTCGGAGCGATACGGCGCTAATGACCCAGTGCTCCCTCCCTGAAAGCCGACGCAGCATCTCGGTGGCATGGACCTCATCTCTGGGTTTGCCGAAGATGGCGCCATCCATGATGACTTCGGTATCGGCGGCCAGGACCGGCAATCCGTCGGGGGTCGACAAACTCGCGGCCTGTGACTTTTCGGCGGCGATCCGCTGGACGTAGTCTTCCGGCAATTCATCGGGCCGGGGCTGTTCTGGAATGTCGGTGGGCCTGACCCGATAGCGGACGCCGAGCTGATCCAGCAGTTCGCGCCGGCGGGGCGAGGCGGAAGCCAGGACCAATTGGGCGGGTTGATGGCTGGATGAGACGATCATGTTCCCGGGCTCAGCGGTGATAAGGGTGATTGTTGAGCAGGCTCCAGGCGCGGTAGAGCTGCTCGGCGACGACGACCCGGACAATCGGGTGGGGCAGGGTGAGTGGCGAAAGACTCCAGAGTTCTGCGGCACGGGCCCGGCAGGCATCGGACAGACCTTCAGGTCCACCCACCAGAAGAGTGACTCGACGTCCGTTGTTCATCCACCCTCTCATCTGCGAGGCGAGCTCGGGAGTGCTCCAGGCTTTGCCGCCGACTTCGAGCGCAATAACGTGGTCATCTCGGGAAAGTGAGGCCAACAGCCTCTCGCCTTCCTCCTCTCGAATGCGGGCGAGGTCGGCATTCTTGCCGCGTTTGCCGGGAGCGATTTCCCGCAGCACCAGCTCACTTTCCCGGGGCAAGCGCTTGGCGTATTCCTGAAAGCCGGTGGTGACCCACCCGGGCATGCGGGTGCCCACGGCGAGCAGATGCATTTGCATGGATTGATCGATGTCAGGTCGTGGTTGTCCCGAATTTATTAGTCAGGCGACCTGCAGCATCCGCTCCAGCGACAAGCGGGCGGGTTCGGCGTCTTCCGCCGGAACCCTGATACGGTTGATGACATGTCCTTCCACCAGGTTTTCCAGAATCCAGGCCAGGTGCTGGGGATCAGTGCGGAACATGGTTGAGCACATGCAGACCGTGGGCGACATGAAATGTACCTCTACCCCCTTCGGCTTCATCTCGTTGGCCAGACGGTTGACCATGTTCAGTTCGGTACCCACCAGCCACCGGGTGCCGGGCTCAGCCTCGCGAATGGTCTTGAGGATGGCCTCGGTAGAACCGATATAAGGCGCCTTCTCGCAGACTTCGAAGGAGCATTCCGGGTGAGCGATCACCCGGGTTTCCGGATGTTTTTCCAGGAAGCGGTCGATCTGTTCCGGTTTAAACATTTGATGAACGGAGCAAAACCCCTTCCAGAGGATGATTTTGGCGCGGCGAATCTGCTCCTTTGTCAATCCGCCCATGGGTTGGGTGAAATCCCAGGTGACCATCTCCTCCAGGGGGATGCCCATGCGGTAGCCGGTATTGCGGCCCAGATGCTGATCCGGGAAAAACAGCACTTTTTCGCGCTGGGCCAAGCTCCATTCCAGAATTTTTTGAGCATTACTTGATGTGCAGACGATGCCACCATGGCGCCCGCAGAATGCCTTCAGGTCAGCGGCCGAGTTGATGTAAGTAACCGGGGTAATCGTCGCGTCGGGATCAAGAACCTGGGAAAGCTCCCGCCAGCAGCGCTCCACGGCGGGAAGATTGGCCATGTCAGCCATGGAGCAGCCCGCTGCCAGGTCGGGCAGGATGGCTATCTGGTCGGGGTGGGAGAGAATGTCGGCCACTTCAGCCATGAAATGAACGCCACAGAAGACAATGAATTCGGCGCCGGATTGGGCGGCTTCCCGCGAAAGCCTCAATGAATCGCCGGTCAGGTCCGCATGCCGAAAAACCTCATCCCTCTGGTAGTGATGCCCCAGTATTACGCAGCGCTCCCCAAGCTTTCTCTTGGCCGCCACGATGCGGCTTTCGCACTCGTTGTCATCCAGCAGGGCGAATTCTTCAAGCGCAAGCGCAGGAGCTAACATCAGGGACCTCTCTCATGAATCGGTGTCGGCCACGGATTGTAGAGTAAAAAACTCGGAATTTATTGGCCGGAATGCTTGGGTCGGGACTCGATTCTTGCCGGATTACCAGCGTCCGAATGCTCATGCTGCAACGGCTTCAGCCGGGGCAGGCCTCGGGTCTCACCCGCCGACCCGATCCATCTCGGCCCGCTCGTACAGATCAACATACTGCCGTGCACTGATTTCCCAGGAAAAGTCCTTTTCCATGCCCACCTTCTGAATCTTGCGCCAGCTTGTGGGTTTGGCATAGAGAGCCAGCGCGCGTTCGATCGCATCGTACAGGGCGTCGGGCGTCGCTTCATCGAACACAATCCCGGTGGCCGTTCCCGCCTTGAGCGAATCGGGCGTGGCATCCACCACCGTGTCCGCCAGCCCGCCGGCGCGTCGCACCAGGGGTATGGCGCCATAGCGCTGACTGTACAACTGGTTGAGTCCGCACGGTTCGAAGCGGGATGGCATCAGGAATACATCGGTGCCGGCCTCTACCAGCCGAGCCCCGGCTTCGTCGTAACCCAGTCGGATGGCGAAACGGTCGGGGAACAGCTTGCCCCAATGCTGCAGGGATTGCTCGTAGCGCGCATTGCCACTGCCAATCATGGCAATCTGCAGGGGCAGGGACATGAGTCGCGGCATGATCTCCAAAAGAAGATCCGTGCCTTTTTGTTCAACCAGTCGGCCGACCCAAGCCAGTAGTGGTAGGTCCGGGTTCACCGGCAACCCGAAGTTCCTCTGAAGCTCGGATTTGAGCTGCTTCCGCGTCTTCAGAGATTGAAGGTCGAAATGCAAGGGCAGGTAAGGGTCCCGGGCCGGGTTCCAGGCGTCCATGTCGATCCCGTTGAGAATACCGCTCAGTCGATCCCGTCGATGGCTCAACAGCCCTTCCAGGCCGCAGCCGAACTCCTGTCCCTGAATTTCCTCGGCATAGGTGGGGCTGACCGTGCTGATGCGATCGGCGAATACCAGCCCCCCCTTGATGAAGCTAAGCTGATCATAGAACTCCAGTGCCATCGGCGACCAGAAGCGGCTCGGCAGCTTCAGTCGGACAAAGGTTTCATGCGGAAACACGCCCTGATAGGCGAGATTATGGATGGTGAACACGGTGGCGGGCCGTTGCAGCTCGTCATTGAGCAGCGCCGGAATCAGCCCGGTCTGCCAGTCATTGCAATGCACCACGTCAGGTTTCCAGCCAAGCCCGAGACGATTCATTGCCAGATCGACAGCGACATGGCACAGCAGGGAAAAGCGTTCGGCATTATCTGGCCAGGGCTTTCCATCGGGACCCAGATATGGATTTCCGGTTCGACCAAAATAAGCCTCGTGAACCAGACCGTAGACCGGCACTTCCGAACCCGGCAGTTTTCCAGTCATCAGATCGGGGCTCTTGCCCGCGCCCGGCAACTGGACTGGCGTGAAATCCCCGGCGGCGATGGCGGCGGCGTAACCGGGGATCAGAATTCGTACATCATGGCCCAGTGCCTTGAGGGCGATCGGCAGGCTGCCGGAGATATCGGCCAGACCGCCGGTCTTGATCAGCGGAAAGGCTTCGCTGGTGACAAATAGAATCTTCATGGGTAGCGCAGTCGATGAGCAGTGGCCCGCGGGCAATCATTTGGCGAGCACAATCCCGCCCAGCGGTGGGATCGTCAGGTTGATCGAGCAGGGTCGTCCCATCCACTCCTTGGGTTCGGCTTCGACAGGGGCATTCCCGACATTGCTGCCGCCGTAATACATCGAATCGGAGTTGAAAATCTCCCGGTAGGTGCCGGGCTCCGGAACACCGATCCGGTAGTTGTGGCGGGGTACTGGCGTGAAATTGAACACCACGACGACAAGCTCATCGCCCGCTCGCCTGAGGTAACTGAGTACCGACTGCGAGGCATCATGGCAGTCTATCCACTCGAAGCCCTCGTGAGCGAAGTCGCCCCGATGCAGCGCCGGGGTTGAGGTGTAGAGACGATTCAGGTCACCCAGCGCCTTGGCGACCCCCTGATGCTGCGGGTAGTCGAGTACGTACCAGTCGAGTTCTCTGGCCGCATTCCATTCGGTGCCCTGCCCAAACTCGCACCCCATGAACAGCAGCTTCTTGCCCGGGTAGGTCAGCATGTAGGTGTAGAGCAGCCGAAGATTGGCGAAGCGCTGCCAGTCATCTCCGGGCATGCGAGCCAGCAGCGATCCTTTGCCATGGACGACTTCATCGTGCGAGAACGGCAGCACGAAGTTCTCCGTAAACGCGTAGAGCAGGCCAAAGGTCAATTGATCGTGGTGGTAATGTCGATGTATCGGGTCCTTGTTGAAGTATTCCAGGGTGTCGTGCATCCAGCCCATGTTCCACTTCATCGAGAAACCGAGCCCTCCGGTCCAGGTGGGACGGGTGACCTGAGGCCACGCGGTCGATTCCTCGGCCATGATCAGGGTGCCGGGGCACTGCTGGTGAGTGACCGTATTCAGTTCGCGCAGGAACGCGATGGCCTCAAGATTTTCGTTGCCACCATACTTGTTGGGGATCCAGTCGCCCGCCTCGCGGGAGTAGTCGAGGTAAAGCATGGAGGCGACGGCATCGACCCTCAGGCCATCCAGGTGGAACTCTTCCAGCCAGTAAAGCGCGCTGCCGATCAGGAAATTGCGGACTTCGTTACGGCCATAGTTGTAGATCAGCGTGCCCCAGTCGCGATGTTCTCCCAGTCGAGGGTCCTCGTGCTCGTAGAGCGGGGTGCCGTCAAACCATGCCAGGCCATGGGCATCCTTCGGGAAATGGGCGGGGACCCAGTCGAGAATGACGCCGATTCCGTGCTGATGGCAATAATCGATAAACCAGCGAAAATCATCCGGGGTCCCGAAACGACTGGTCGGGGCGAAATAGCCGGTGGTCTGATAGCCCCACGAACCATCGAAGGGATGTTCGGTGATCGGGAGTAGCTCGATATGGGTGAATCCGAGTGGTTTGACGTAATCCACCAACAACTCGGCCAGTTTTCGGTAGTTGAGGAACTGGCCTTCCGGGTCGAGTCGCCATGAGCCAAGGTGTACTTCGTAGACCGACATGGGTTCGTGAAGCCACTCGCGGGCGCAACGGTTTTCCAGCCAGTTTCCGTCACTCCATTCGTAGCGATCCTGACCCACCACGATGGAGGCCGTGCCCGGCCGCAATTCAAAACGCTGCCCGTAGGGATCGGTCTTGAGCAGGATGGTGTTTTGCTGGCGGTTGCGGATCTCGAACTTGTAGAAGCACCCGGCCTGCAGGCCCGGGATGAACAGTTCCCAGACGCCACTGCTGCCGCGGGATCGCATGCAGTGGGGGCGGCCGTCCCAGCCGTTAAAATCGCCAACGACACTCACGCGCTCGGCATTGGGGGCCCAGGTCGCGAAAAGTACCCCCTCTACGCCGTCAACGCTGCACAGATGCGCGCCGAGAATTCGGTAAATGTGGTGATGTCTGCCCTCGCCGAACAGATAGAGGTCAAAGTCGGGGAGTTGTGGCGGGAAAGTGTAGGGGTCCACATGGCTGCCGTTGCGCCCGGATTTGTCCTGCCAATGGATCGAGTAGTGTTGCGGAATGCCGTTACCATGTTCGACACGGCACTCAAACAGGTCGGTGCCGGGAATCCGCTGCAAATCCGGGCCATCGGCTTCGATTCGCGCAGTCTCGGCATGCGGGAGGAAAGCTCGGAATATTTCCACGCCGTGGCTGGGGTGTCGCCCGAGCACGGCAAAGGGGTCATGATGACGTGCCTCCAGAAGGCGCCGAAGCTCTGAATTTGGTCCCTCCCCGATCTTGCTGTCGGGTTCTGTTTGCGTGTCCTTCGAGTTCACTTTGAGAGGCCTCTGGTAGTAGAATGTCGACGCTGCGGACGCCCAAAATCGAGGCGGAATCTTAACAAAACTCCGCCGCCGATGCCCGCGATATCCCATACCCGGAGTGAACGCCATGCCAGAGTCCATGCACAAGACCCGATTTGTCAGCCGCCTCACCCGGCAGACCTTGGCGCTCGTTCTGGCCGGGGGCCGAGGGAGTCGCCTGCATTCGCTGACCGAGTGGCGGGCCAAGCCGGCGGTACCCTTTGGTGGCAAATTTCGCATCATCGATTTCCCCCTGTCCAACTGCCTCAATTCCGGAATTCGCCAGATCGGTGTTCTGACTCAGTACAAGGCCGATTCACTGATCCGCCATATTCAGCAAGGCTGGGGGTTTCTGCGTGGTGAACTGGGGGAGTTCGTCGATGTGATGCCGGCCCAGCAGCGCATGCAGGAACGGTGGTACGCCGGAACGGCCGATGCGGTGTATCAGAATCTCGACATCCTCAGGCAGCGCGATCCGGAATACATCGTCGTACTGGCGGGTGATCATGTCTACAAGATGGACTACGGCCTGATGCTGGCCTATCACGCCGAGCGCGAAGCCGACCTGACCATTGGCTGCATCGAGGTGCCGCTGGACGAGGCAAAGGGCTTCGGGGTCATGCACGTAGATGATGCCAAACGGGTCATCAATTTCGTCGAAAAGCCGTCCGAGCCGCCGCCCATGCCGAATCGCCCGGACCACGCGCTGGCATCGATGGGTATCTACATCTTCAGCACGGCCTTCCTGTTCGAGCAACTGATCAAGGATGCCGACAATCCCGAGTCCAGTCACGATTTCGGGCACGACATCATTCCCAACGTCATCAACAATAGCCGGGTTTTTGCGTATCCCTTCCGGGATGCCCAGAGCGGTGTCCAGGCCTACTGGCGTGATGTGGGCACGGTGGACTCCTACTGGGCGGCCAACATGGAACTGATCGGAGTCGATCCCGAGTTGAACCTCTATGACCGGGAGTGGCCCATCTGGACCTATCAGGCCCAGACGCCGCCGGCCAAATTCATTTTCGATGATGATGACCGTCGCGGCATGGCAGTGGACTCAATGGTTTCAGGCGGCTGCATCATCTCGGGTTCTGAAGTTTGCAGTTCCCTGCTTTTCAGCAATGTCCGCGTGAACTCCTATTCCAGCGTCAAGGACTCGGTGGTGTTACCCGAGGTGAATATTGGGCGCCATTGCCGCATCACCAGGGCAGTCATCGATCGCGGCTGCCACATACCGCCCAATACCGTGATTGGTGAAAATCTTGAGGAAGATCGCAAACGCTTCCATGTCAGTCCCGGTGGTGTTGTGCTGGTGACTCCTGACGATCTGGGCCAACGCCTTCATTTCGCCCGATAGAACGCCGTCACGCCGCCGGGCCCGCAAGATAAGGCTCTTACTTGTCGATTCCCGGGTGTCCGCCTGTCGTAGTTTCATGTCCTGTTGCTTCCGCGTCGGGGCATCGTTATCGGTCGGGTTTTCCTGCCCCAGTTTCCTTCATTTCCCTGGCTGCCTGCAGAGATGTAGCGCGGCCTTCATCTGTTTCTCGGAGAGTCCCGTGTAATGCAGGCGCATAGCATTCTTGATTGTCGGCGGGCGGGTATTCTTCTGCACATCACCTCATTGCCTGGTGGGTGCGGGAATGGTGATCTCGGATCTGATGCCTATCGGTTTGTCGATTTTCTGGTAAGTAGCGGGATCAGTGTCTGGCAGACGCTGCCGATCAATCCCACGCATTCGGACGGCTCGCCTTACCAGTGTCTCTCGGCGCACGCCGGGAATCCCATGATGATCAACCTCGACTGGTTAGTGGAACGAGGTTGGCTGGCGGGTCATGCCCTGGACCGCTGTGATGGCGAACCCCCCGAGTTTCGCAGTCATTGTCTTGGCCTCGCCTTTGACGGGTTCGTGCAATCCGATGCGATCAACTCCAGTGAATACCGGCAATTTCTTGAGCGTCACCAGAGCTGGCTTGAGGACTTTTCACTGTTCATGGCGATTCGGGGGGAGTTGGCCGGTCTTGGCTGGCAGGATTGGCCGACCGATTTACGTGATCGCAAGCCCTCGCCGCTCAAGGCCGCCAGGAAGCGATTGTCCCGGCGTGTCGAGCAGGTCAATTTCGAGCAGTTTGTATTCTTTCAGCAATGGCATCAGTTACGCAGCTATGCCAACAGTCGGGGCATTCTGCTGTTCGGTGATATCCCGATATTCGTGGCGGGCGACAGCGCGGATGTCTGGGCAAGGCAGGCGGATTTTGATCTGACTGCAGAAGGCCAGCCCCGGGTGGTGGCAGGCGTGCCTCCTGACTATTTTTCTGCGACAGGGCAGCGCTGGGGGAACCCCCATTACCGCTGGGACCGTATGCAGGCCAATGGCTTCGAGTGGTGGCTGGATCGGTTCAAGGGTCAGCTTTCACTGTACGACTGGGTGCGCATCGATCACTTCCGTGGATTTGAAGCCTACTGGGAAATTCCGGCGGAATCCGAGACCGCCATGGGGGGGCACTGGGTCAAGGCGCCCGGTGAAGCATTGCTCTCAACGTTGTTTAGTTCCGTCGAGTCGGGGCGCTTGCCGCTGATTGCCGAGAACCTGGGGATCATCACGCCGGAAGTGGAAGCCTTGCGTGAACGCTTCGATATCCCGGGCATGCTGATCCTGCAGTTTGCCTTTGATGGCGGATCTGGCAATCCGTATCTGCCCCACAATCACACCCCCAATAACGTGGTGTATACCGGAACCCATGACAATGACACGACCTTGTCCTGGTTTGAAGGTTTGTCGCCCGAGCAGAAGGCGCATGTCTACCGCTATCTGGGTGATCCCGCCGCAGCGATGCCCCACGCCCTGGTGCAGAGTGCGATGGCCTCTGTCGCAAGGCTCGCCATTCTTCCCATGCAGGATGTGTTGGTTTTGGGACACGGGCATCGAATGAATACCCCGGGAACCACGGAAGGTAACTGGAACTGGCGATTCAGTTGGGATCAGGTTTCGGGACAGACATCGTCGGGAATGGCCGATTTGGTCCGCCTGTATGGTCGTTGTCCGGGCTGATCCTGAACCTTTAGCAACCTGATTATCGGTTCAGGCATACGCCGGATAGCAAAAAACCTTGTTGCGTCCGATCTTCACCGGAGGCGGCCTGGGGGAGAGGCCGTATCGCAACAAGGTTCAGGGATTGGCCTGAGGCCGCTTTACTTATTGTTATTATGCCTTGACTTTCACTTCCGTGCTCAAGGAAGATCGACTTCTATTTACTTGGACTTTGCTTTTGACAACTGCTTTTCAACGTCTGCTTTAGTCTCTTGAACAGCACCATTGTCCCAGCCGCTAACTTCGTTTTCTCTGGCCTTCAGCAGGAATACGCCAATGATTGTGGCAATGATCAGGGCGCCAATGTACAGCCAGAAGTTGTCTTTCTCTTGTTCCATTGTTTTTACCTCAACAGACTTTACTGTTTATTTTCCGATTGACACTCAAGGTCAATCGCCTTTTATAGAGTAACCGAGGTTACCGATCGTGACCGGAAGGTGACCAAGGCCCCCTTTCCTGAATCGCGGGATTCATTCTATGTGGGTTAACAATCATGTTCAAGCATCTTTCTTGACTTTTTTTCGATATCGACAGGTTTCGCTGCAAACGCCTGTTTTCAGAGGCTGGCAGAGGGAAAGGCAGGCCCCTGTTTCCCTCTAAGACACCCGCCAGGGGGCGAGCCAGGCCAGCCCCAGAAGACTGACACCGGCAACCGTCGCAAGCCCGGCAAGCACAGGCACCAGGCTCGCCGCCAGCAGGACCGACCCGCCTATCAGCAACGAGCCGCCAGTCATGCCCATCAGCATGCGGCGATGGTTGACACGCAGTTCCTGACGCAGGGCAGCAAGTTCATGAGAGCGGAAGTTCAGTGTCAGCTTGCCATTGGCGGTGTCGCTGAGGGCGCGATGCGCCAGCATCGGCATATCCGGCCAGTGTTGCGCCCACAGGGGCAGTTCGCCGCGCAATTTGTTCAGGCTGGCGGCCGGGCCGAGTTCCTCCTTGAACCAGCGCTCGAGGAAGGGTTTGGCAGTCTGCCAGAGGTCGAGATCTGGATAGAGATCGCGGCCCAAGCCCTCGATATTGAGCAGCGTCTTTTGCAGCAGGACCAGTTGTGGCTGGACCTCCATGTCAAACCGGCGGGCGACCTGAAACAGCCTGAGCAGGAGATGGCCGTAGGAAATATCCTTCAGCGGCTTGTTGAAGATGGGTTCGCAAACGGCGCGGATCGCCGCCTCGAACTCGACGACCCGGGTCTCCTTGGGAACCCAGCCCGATTCGATGTGCATTTCCGCGACTCGACGGTAGTCCCGATTGAAGAACGCCCGGAAGTTCTCCGCAATGTAATGCTTGTCCTCATGCGAGATGCTGCCCACGATGCCGAAATCCACGGCGATATAGCGGGCTTCCCGTGTAGCAAAAATATTGCCGGGGTGCATGTCGGCGTGAAACAGGCTGTCGCGCAGAACCTGAGTAAAGAAAATCTCTACGCCTCTTTCCGCCAGAGTCTTGAGGTTGACGCCCTCGCGTTTCAGTTGCGCCACGTCCCCGATCGGGATGCCGGAAATACGCTCCATCACCATTACGTCCCGGCGGGTGTAATCGAAGTACACCTGCGGGATATAGAGCATCTCCGAGTCCTCGAATCGGCGCCGAATTTCCGCGGCATTGGCCGCCTCTCGCACCAGATCCAGCTCGTCGAGGATGGTTTTTTCAAATTCGGCGACGACCTCAACGGGCCGCAGACGTCTAGCACCCTTCCAGAATCGATCCGCTAGCCGGGCCAATTCAAAGAGCAATCCCAGGTCGGTACGAATCCGCTCCTCGATGCCGGGCCGCAGCACCTTGACCACGACGGCCTCGCCGGTTTGCAAGCGGGCGGTATGAACCTGAGCCACCGAGGCCGAAGCCAGCGGGGTTTCGTCAAATTCGGCAAACAACTCCCCGACCGGCTTGCCCAGTGCCTGTTCGATGACTTGCCGGGCCTCGCTACCGGGAAACGGGGGAACGCGGTCCTGCAGCTTGACCAGTTCTTCGGCAATGTCATCCGGCAACAGGTCGCGCCGGGTCGATAGCGTCTGGCCGAACTTCACGAAGATCGGACCCAGATCCTCCAGGGCACCGCGGATGCGGGCACCGCGGGATGCTGCATTGAGTTCCGGAGGGCTGTGGCTGGTTGTCCCTGCCTTCAGCAGCAGTCGGACGGGATTGGACAGCTGATCGAAATCAATCAGCTCATCCAGACCATGTCGCAGCAGAATGCCGCGGATATGACGCAGGCGGGTCAGGGTGGCGGGACGAATCACGAGTCAGTGTCGCTGGAAGAGGATAGCCGGGGCAGGTTGAGGTGAGCCGTCAGTCGCTGGATCCGCGCAGACAGTCGATCCATATCTGCGCGGACGGCATCGACCTCAGAGAGAAAGCCATCGGTCTCCGATCGATCAGGCAGCCAACGCGCTTCTTCCCGCAGGTATTCGGAGACATCCGTCTGGAATGCGGTCAGGCTTTCACGCAGCCAGCTTTTGCCAGCCTCGGTCACCGACACCAGGGAATTGGCCAGGGTCATCCCCAGGAATCGGGAATACAGCCGGTGCCAGTCGATGTGCAGGGCCTGACTGAGTTGCTGAAACTGTCGCGCCGACTCCGCATTGCCGCTGATGTTCAGTTCGGTGGACTTCAGGCTCTTTGCCGAGCCGCTGGCCAGCCCTGCCTGGACGAAGGCAGCGAGATTGCCGGCCAGGGTGACGTCGGGGGTTCCGCTGATTTCCGTGAAAATCTGCAGGTCTTCCTCTGTCGGGCAGAGGTACAGGGTTTTGCCGAACGGCTCCAGTCGCAGCGCGATGATCTGGCCGGCCAGGTGCTTCAGGGCCGCCAGACCCTCGGTGGATTCGGCCAGGTGGTGCCGGGTCAGCAATCTCACGCCACCGGCGGTGACGCTGCTCGCCAGCAGTGTCGATTCCGCGAGGCTCAAGTCTTGTAACCCCGGTGCACGGCCACGACACCATGGGTCAGGTTGAAATATTCGCAGCGATCAAACCCCGCGTCCTGCATCATCTGTTTCAGGGTCTCCTGATTCGGATGCATGCGGATGCTTTCGGCCTGGTAGCGGTAACTATCCTCGTCATTGGCGACCAACTTGCCCATCAAAGGCAGCAGCTTGAAGGAGTAGAGGTCGTAGGTTTTCTTGAAAACCGCCCCCTGCACCTCCGAGAATTCCAGCACAATCAGTCGTCCACCCGGCTTCAGAACCCGGTACATGGATTTCAGCGCCTCGTCCTTGTGCGTCACATTGCGCAGTCCGAAGGCGATGCAAACGCAGTCGAAGGAGTTGTCGGGGAAGGGGAGCTTTTCCGCGTCGATCTGCGCGAACTCCACCCCGCTGGTGACGCCCTCATCCACCAGCCTGTCCCGTCCCCGGGTCAGCATTTCGGCATTGATGTCTGACAGAACGACCTGCCCCTTCTCGCCGACCCGGTTCCGGAACAGGGCGGTCATATCTCCGGTACCGCCCGCCAAATCCAGGACCTTTTCCCCATAGCGGACATGGCTAAGCTGCAGGGCGATCCGTTTCCAGATGCGATGGATGCCCAGCGACATCAAATCGTTCATCAGGTCGTATTTGCCGGCCACGGAGTCGAAAACCGACCTGACCATCCGGGCCTTGTCGCCCTCAGGTACCTGCCGAAAGCCGAAATGAGTGGTTTGATCAGTCATGGGAAGTCTCTTTGAAGGCAGTTATCGGGCCCACGAAGGGGGTGGTGGGATGAGCTTCAATCTGGTCGCGGGTGGCCGGCCTGTTGCAGTCGCTCAAGGTATTCGTCCCAAAGTGACTGGCGTCTCGAGCCCAGCTCGTACAGAAATTCCCAGGTAAAGATGCCGGTATTGTGACCGTCGGTAAAGGTGGGGCAGATTCCGTAATTGCCGATTGGTCGAACGTCGTTGATGCCGACATCCTGCTTGCCGACCTGCAGAACTTCCTGTCCCGGCCCATGCCCGCGTACCTCTGCCGACGGCGAATAGACGCGCATTAGCTCGAAAGGCAATTCGAAACGGCTGCCATCCTCGAACGCAATCTCAAGAACCCGGGACTTCTGGTGCAGCGTGATTTCGGTGGGATTGACGGCGGTCATCGCTGGCGCTGTCTCACAGAATGTAGCGGCTCAGGTCTTCGTCGCGGGCCACTTCGCCCAACTGACGATCGACATAGGCCGCATCCACGGTCACGGTTTCGCCGGCCTGCTCCGGGGCATCGTAGGAAATGGATTCCAGCAGCCGCTCCAGCACCGTGTGCAATCGGCGGGCTCCGATGTTTTCGGTACGCTCGTTGACCTCCCAACTGATCTCGGCGATGCGAGCAATGCCCTCCGGCGCAAAGTGCAGATCCACCGCCTCGGTTTTCAGCAACGCTGCATATTGCTCGGTCAGTGACGCGTCCGGCTCGGTCAGAATGCGGATGAAGTCGGACGCTTCCAGGGCGTTCAGTTCGACCCGGATCGGGAACCGGCCCTGCATTTCGGGAATCAGGTCTGAGGGCTTGGACAGGTGAAAGGCGCCCGAGGCAATGAACAGGATGTGGTCGGTCTTGACCATGCCGTACTTGGTGCTGACCGTACACCCCTCGACCAGCGGCAGCAGGTCACGTTGCACGCCTTCGCGGGAAACGTCCGGGCCGCCGTGGTCGCCCCGCTTGCAGATCTTGTCGATCTCGTCGATGAAGACGATGCCGTTCTGCTCCACGGACTCGACTGCCTGCAACTTCAGGTCCTCGTCGTTGATCATCTTGTCGGCTTCCTCCTCCTGGAGGGCCTTCAGGGCATCGCTGACCTTGAGCTTGCGGGTCTTGGTACGGTTGGCATGCAGATTCTGGAACATGCTTTGCAGCTGATTGCTCATTTCCTCCATGCCGGGCGGGGCCATGATCTCGACGCCAACCTGGCCGGCGCTCATCTCGATGTCGATTTCCTTGTCATCCAGATCGCCCTTGCGCAGCTTGTCGCGGAATTTCTGCCGGGTAGGGGATTCTTCCTCACCTGATTCGTCGCCGGTCCAGCCGGAGACGCCAGGCAGGAGAGCGTCCAGTACCCGCTCTTCGGCCGCCACTTCGGCGCGCGAGCGGACCTTGTCCATCTCGTCCTGACGCGCCATCTTGATAGCGGCATCGATCAGGTCG
>Ga0172373_10005892_pt1 | contig 16582 bp, 17 predicted proteins | sample Lak10m_2_FD_114546 | JGI IMG/M metagenome (GOLD analysis project Ga0172373, IMG submission 114546) | Freshwater microbial communities from Kabuno Bay, South-Kivu, Congo - kab_092012_10m | ecosystem: Environmental > Aquatic > Freshwater > Lake | place: Democratic Republic of the Congo...
CATCATGCCGGGCTGACCCATCATCTGCGGCTGCATCATGCCGGGCTGACCCATCATCTGCGGCTGCATCATGCCGGGCTGACCCATCATCGGCGGCTGGCCCATCATCGGCGGTGACGACGTCGGCGGCGTGCTGTCGGCGCCGGCCTCGGGCTTCTTCTTCGAGGCCATGTCAGCCTTCCTTCTTCTTGAGCTTGTCCTCGTTGTCCTTGATGAACGACTTGATGTCGTCCGACAGGCTCAAGAGCTTCTCCCACTGCTCCTTGTAGAGCGTGACGGGGAAGCGACCCATCCCGTAGACGGAGACCGCGCCCTTCTCGGAGACCTTGAAGGAGATGCCGTTCTTGCCGGGCGCCTTCTTCTTCAGCGCTTCGTTCTCTGCCTTGAGTCGCTCGAGCTCCGCCTTCAGATCCGCTTCCGACATGTCGTGACCTCCGCAATGACGAGTGCGTGCGCATCCTCGCCGCGGCCTTCCGACGGATGCAAGTTGGCCGGTCGCCCCCGCCGGGTCGCGCGTGAACACCGGCACCCGGGCACCGGCTCACTTCGACATCCGCACAACTGTCACATCAAGCTGTTTCGGCGAGCTTTTTCCGCAGGGTATTGCGGGCGATACCGAGGGCGGCGGCCGCCTTCACCTGGTTGCCCCCCGCCGCCTGCAGCGCCGCCTCGACGCGGGCCCGGGTGAGCCGGCGGGCGTCGCCGCGGACGGGGGCGTCGTCGACGACGCCAAAGACGTCCTCGCGCTCGCGCAGCTGGCGCGCGAGCTCGGGCTCGTCGATGACGATGGGCCTGCCGGTGCGGCCGCGCTCGAGGCCCTCGGCAAGGGCGAGCTGGGCGAGGGCGACGAACGTCGCCCGCAGCATGCGGACCTCGCCGGGCCAGCTGGCCTTCTGGGCGAAGCGGATGGCGGCGTCGCTGACGCGCACCTCGACGCCGAGCAGCGTGCTCTGCTCGCGGCAGAAGCGCAGCAGCAGGCCGGGGATGTCGGCGACGCGATCGGCGAGGCCCGGCACGCGCCACAGGTGCCCCTCGGCGAGGCGCTCGCACAGGTCGGCCCGCAGCCCGGAGTCGCGCAGCGGTCGCTTCGACGCCGACACGAGCCTGAAGGTCAGCGGCTTGAGGCGGACGGCGCCGGCGCCGAGGGGAGCGAGGTCGCCGCTGCCCTCGAGCACGTCGAGGAGGAAGCCCTGGGCGATCGGCGGCAGGCTCTCGACCTCGTCGAGAAAGAGGGTGCCACCGTCGGCCTGCACGAGCTTGCCGACGCGCGTGCCCTCGGCCCCGGTGTAGGCGCCGCGCACGTGACCGAGCAGCTCGCTGTGCAGGGCGTTGGGGTCCGTCGGCAGGCGCGCGCAGTTCACCGGCACGAAGGCGCCGGGCAGCCGCGACAGCTCGTGGAGCCGGCGGGCGCTGTGGGTCTTGCCGACGCCCGAGGCGCCCAGCAGGAACACCGGCACACGGGTGCGGGCGGCGAGGCGCAGGCGCTCGGCGAACTGCTTCGCAGCGGGCGAGACCTCCGTCCCCTCGTCGCGACGGACGCGCTCGGGCTCGGCGATCCCCGGCGTCAGGCGTACGCGGCTCAGCGCGCCGCCGAGCTCGAGGACGTCGCCGGACTGGACCGTCACCGGCGTCCGCGGCGGCAGCGCCTGCTCGCTCCCGTCGGCGCGCACGAGGACGGTGCCGTTCTGGCTGCCGTAGTCCTCGTAGACCCAGGCGCCGTCGTGGTGCGCCAGCACGCCATGCAGCCGCGACACAGCGGCGTCGTCGAAGACCACGTCGGCGGCGTCGTGACGACCGAGCACGTAGCGGTCCTGCCCCTCGAGGGACATCGACGTCGCCGTGCCCTCGCGCTCGATGACCATCGCCCCCGGCGGGCCCGCGGGCGACGACGGCGACGACGGCGACGACGGCGACGACGGCGACGACGGCGACGACGGCGACGACGGCGACGACGGCGACGACGGCGACGACGGCGACGACGGCGACGACGGCGACGACGACGATGACGGCGGCGGCAGCGATGGCAGGGGATCGCCGGGCTTCGGCGGGCGGGCCACCACCGGGCGGTTGGCGATGGTGGGGCGGTGGCGGTCGCGGCGATCGGTCATGGCGCCTCGCTGTGCAGAATGCGCACTGCTGTAGCACGCCTGCGCAGACGACGACGAGGACGACGGCGATGACTACCCGGCCGGACGCTGCAGCGCCGCCTGGATGAGCCGGCGGACCTCGGGGTTGATGTGCCGGTTCTGGGCCAGCTGGCGCAGCTGCTCGTCGGCGACAAGGTGGATGTAGGCCCGGGCCATCGCCGCCGGCGTCTTCGGGTGGGCGAGCAGCGCGAGCTTCGGCACGTCCTTCTTGAAGAAGCGGCGGCGCTTGGCGAGCTCGACGAGCACGGTGCGGTGCAGCGTCGGCAGGCGCAGGAAGCGGGTGACGTCGTCGAGGCGCAGCAGGTGCGGGACGGTCTCCATCGCGATGCGGTCGTTCACGTGGCAGACGAACGTGCTGAGGAAGCGCCCCTCGCGGGCAAGCTTGCGCTGCAGCGGCAATGGCACGTCGCGCAGGTGCTCGAGCTGGACCTCGTCGTGGGCGCCGCCGCCGACGAAGACGGCGAGGGCCCGGGCGTAGGACTCGTCGAGCAGGCCGGCGGCGTCGGCGCGTTCCCGCAGGTGGCGCTCGAGCTCGAGCAGGGGCTCGAAGAGCAGGTCCTCGTGGAACGCCGGCTCCTCGAAGAAGGCCCGCACGAGGATGACGGCCTCCTGCAGCTCCGCCGTCGACGCCGACAGCAGGCTGTCGCGGACGCAGAAGAAGAAGACCTTGAGGTGGTCGGTGTGGCCTCGCTTCTTCAACTCGCGAAATATCGTCACAAGCGCAGCCAGCGGCGTCCGGGCGTGGGACGCGACGCCCCAGAGGCCGAGAATCGGCAGGCGGCCGGCGGCGGCGCGGCGCACCTCCGCGATCGGATGCAACAGCAGGCAGCGCAACAGCGGCTCGTTGGCCGGATCGGCCGGCACCTCCTCGACGACGACGACGCCGCGGCGATCCCGCAGGGCGGCCATGACGGCGCCGAAGCGGCCGGCGTCGGCGGGGTGGTTCGCGAGCAGGGGCAGGAAGCGCAGCGCGCCGCGCTCGGCGCCGATGTCATGCAGCAGGATGGCGTCGGCGAAGCGCCACAGGCCCGCGATCAGTCGGCCGGCGGCCTCGCCGCCCTCCTGCAACGTCCGCACGGTGTCGTCGACGCGATCGTCGAGGGCGGCGTCGCAGGCGTCGCTCGCCTCGAGCTGGTCCCGCCCGAGCATGGCCTCGACGAGCTCGGGCCACGGCCGCGGCGGCGCCCCCGGCCCGGCCGGTGCCGCGTCCGCGATCACCGCCGCCAGGGGGTCGAGCTCGGCCGGGGCCTCGTCGTCCTCGAGGAGGGCGCCGACCTCGCGGGTGAACGTGTCGAGCTGCCGCCACACCACCAGCAGCTGGGCCGCGGCGTCGGCGTCCTTGCGGGCCACCGCGCCGACGGCGCTGCGGGCCCCGGCCACCACATCATCCATTTCCACAAATGACGAAACGAGCGCCTTCTGGGGCGGCGCGGCGAGGCGGGCGCGCGCGGGTGCCACCAGGCTGCGGGCCTTCAGCAGCATGCCGCCGGCCGACAGCAGCGTGTCGCGGACGACGCCGACGTCGGCCTCGTCGCGGGCGTCCTCGAGGCGGCCGAGGGCCCGGGCCATGGTGGACAGCCGCAGCGCGAGGGCCCCGACGGGGTCGTCCTCGGCGCCGCGCCGGCGGGCCGCGGCCTGCTGGACGGCGGCGGCGAGCACCGAGACGCGATCGGGCCGCTCCTCCGGGTCACTCGCGAAGCAGCGCATCAACAGGGCGTCGAGGGCCTCGTCGACGTCGACCCCCTGCTCCCGCAGCGAGGGGCGCTCGTCGGCCAGCTTGGCGGCGATGATGTCGTCGTCCTCGCCATCGAAGGGGAGGCGCCCGGCGAGCATCTCGAACATCATGACGGCGAGGGCGTGGACGTCGCTCTTGCGGGTGACGCGCTCGCCCGTCATCTGCTCCGACGCCATGTAGGGGACGGTGCCCACCATCAGGCCGGCCCACGTCGACGGCGCCCCGCGTGGGGGCGACGACGGCGAAGATGATGATGACGATGATGACGATGATGACGATGACGATGAGGCGCGGCCGCGACCGGGGCGGGTCGGGTGGTCGTCGTCGTCGAGGGCGGCGAGGATCTCCGCCCGCAGCTCGTCCTCGGCGAGGTCGGCGGGCTCGCCGGTGAGGTCGATGGGCGCCGGGACGTCGACGGCGCGGCGTGACAGCAGCTTCGCGATGCCGAAGTCGAGGACCTTCACGACTTCGCTGCCGTCGCGCAGGCGCTCGAGGAAGACGTTGGCTGGCTTGAGGTCGCGGTGGATGATGCCCTGGGCGTGGGCCTCCTCGACGGCCTCGCACAGCGGCACGATGATCCGCTCGACCTCGTCGAGGGACAGGCGTGGCTCGGCGTCGAGCACGGCCGCGAGCGAGCGGCCCCGCAGGAGCTCGGTGACGAGGAAGGCGACGGCACCGGTCGCGCGCTGGTCGACGTCGAAGTCCGTGATGAGCACCGCGTTCGGGTGCTTCACGGCGCCGAGGATGCGGGCCTCCTTGTGGAAGCGCTGCACGGCGACGGCGACGTCGCGCTGGGCGGGCTGCATTACCTTCACCGCCACCTGGCTGCCCACGGCAAGGTGCGTGGCCGCAAAGACCCGCCCCATGGCGCCCTGGGCGAGCTGCTGCTCGAGGCGATAGCGACCGGCGAGAATGCGGGGGCCGGGAAAGATCAGCTCGAGCGCGCCGCCGTCGGCCGCACACAGCTCGTACTGGTCGTCGGAGCAGGCTCCGCAGACATCACACACCCGCATCGTCGCCGCAGGCTACGCGATCCGGCCCCCGATGGTCATACGCAGCGGATCACACGCGCAATCTGAAGCGCTCCTCCCGGACGATGGCGTCGTCGAGGGCGCCGGCCTCGGCCTTCTTCAGCAGATGCAGGATGAACGGCCCGAGCAGGTCGATCGAGGTCGACGAGAAGCGGTCGCCGCCGAAGCGCTCCACGAGGCGCGTCTGCGCCGCGAGGATCTCCTTGTCCTGGCCGAGGATGCGCCACGCGACGGGCCCGGCCAGCGCCACCAGCGGCGCGATGGGCAGGCGCGTCTTCACCGTGGCGACGGCGTGCATGTCGGTCACCACCTCGCTCACCGGCGTGCAGACGCTCGTGACGACGACGTGGTTCTCGTCGCCGATGCGGTACTCGACCTGGGCGATCGACGGCATGAGGAAGCGGTCCCAGTGCTGCACGACCCCGCCCGACGGGGACAGGATGCGCCCCACGAGCCCCTCGGGGCGGGGCTCGCCGACGAACTCGGCGACGACGCTGTCGCGGCCGCGGGTGACGATGGCCTCGATCTCGTGCTTCTTCTCGTCGGTGCGAAACAGCCCGCCATGGAGGAAGGCCGTGTGGGGCACGTCGAGGATGTTCTCGAGGGTCGAGTGGAGCGTGCCCTCCACCCGCAGGGTCTGGCGCAGGTGGGTGTAGCCCGGCAGGTCGAGCTGCCACAGCTTCGGCGGCGTCGGCGTCGACGTCGTCGCCGGATCCTTCGCCGACAGCCACACCCACACGAAGCCGTCCTGCTCGACGGTGCGGTAGGCGTCGGTGCAGCGGCCGGGGCCGTCGAGCCGCTCGCCCTGCACCACCGGCAGGCCGGGCACCGCCGTCAGGCGACCGCAGTCGTCGAAGCGCCAGCCGTGGTAGCGGCACTCGAGCTCGCCGCCGAGCTTCGACTGCTGCTTCACGCGCCCCACCGAGAGGGGGACGTTGCGGTGGGGGCACCGATCAAGGACCGCGGCCGGCGCGCCGCTCGCCGTCCGCCAGACGGCCAGCGGCACCCCGAGGACCTGGGCTGCGAGGGGGACGTCGGCGCCGAGCTGCGTCGACGGACAGGCGACGTACCAGGCGTCGACGACGCGGGCGACGTTCTTGCGGCGCACGGGCGAGGGGGACCACAGCGGCGCCGTGAGGGGGGCGTTCATGGGCGGATGGTCGCCAATGGCTGTTTCCCCGGCAAGCGGATGCTGCAAGGCTCATCGCAAGGAGTTTCCACCATGCGTACCTTCGCCCTTGCCTCGCTCGCCGCCCTCTCGCTCACCGCATGCACCGAGGAGGCACCCGCCGCCGCTGCGCCCGCCGCCGCCGCCGCCGCTGCCCCCGCCGCCGCTGCTGCGCCCGCCGCCGCTGCCGCCCCCGCCGCTGCCGCCGTCGACGCCGCTGCCGCCGCCGCTCCGGCCGCCGCCGCCGACGCCGCCGCTGCCGCCGCTCCGGCCGCCGCCGCTGCCGCCGCTGCCCCCGCCGCCGCTGCGGCCGCCGCCCCCGCCGCTCCCGGCGGCGCCCCGGCCGCTGCCCCCGCCGCCAACAGCGGCTGGTGAACGACGTCCTCACCGACAGCGACGAGGGGCACCGCGAGGTGCCCCTCGTCGTTCTGGCGGGGAACACGCCGGTCGGGAACTCCGTTGCGGTGACATGTGTCCAGCCACCGGAGGCCGCCCATGATGCACCCGTCCCCCGTCGTCACCTTTCGCGCGGAGCTCGGCGCCGGCATGCGCTTCGCGGCCTTCGTCGCCGCCGCCGTCGTCGTTGGCAGCGTGGCCGCCTTCCACCAGGGGCTGAGCCTCGTGCAGGCCGACGTCGTCGCCACCGGCCCCCAGGTCGCTGTCGCGGCCTTCATGCCGGCATTCTTCGGAGCGTGGGCCTTCTTCCTGCTGCGTCGCATCGCGTGGCGTTCGTCGGGTCGGGCCTTCGTCGTCGGTGGTGCCGTCACCGGTCTCTCCGTGCTCGCCCACGATCGCGTGCTGCACTCACGGTTCTACGGTGCATCGGACCTCGACCTGCCATCCGCCTGGCTGCAGGGCGTCGTCGACGGCGTCGTCGAGCCGATGCCGCTCACCGACACCGGCCTCCTCCCTGCCTATCTCGTCACCATCGCCGCCGTCGGCGCGATGGCCGGCCTGCTCCAGCGGTTCGTCGCCGCCGCGCGCGTCAGGCGCTGAAGCGCTCCTTCAGGGCGAGGAAGCGCTTCTCGTAGAACGTGTAGGAGAGCCAGGCGACGACGACGGTGAGCCCGAGGGTGCCGACGAAGGTGAGCGCCGGCGACGTGAGGCCCAGCTTCGCCTGCACCGCGATGACCGGGTGCCGGCACAGCATATGGAACAGGTAGATGCCGTAGGAGAGCACGCCGATCTCGACGAGGGGGCGCAGCCGCAGGACTGGCATCAGCAGGTGGTCCTCGCGGATCACGGCGCTGCCGACGAGCACCGTCATCGCGAGGTGCACCGACAGGCGCGGCCAACCGGTGATGTCGTCGACGGGCACGCTGCAGATCGCGAGGATGGCGACGAGGGCGACAACGGGCATGGCCCGCAGCGCCAGCAGCCGCTGCAGGATCGCGAAGGTGCGCGGCTGGTGCAGCCCGTGGGCGAGCAGCACGCCGAGCATGATCGGGGTGAAGCCCGTCTGCCGCAGCATCTCGGGCTCGTGGGGCGCGAAGCCCAGCGACGACATCACGCCCTCGGCCAGCCGGAAGTGGATGACCTGGCTGATGACGAGGAGCACGGCGAGGATCGGCAAGGCGAAGCGTCGCGCGTAGCGCTCGATGGGCGGCCACAGCAGGTAGAACTGCTCCTCCGACGACAGCGACCACGTGATCTCGAGGAACGTCTTCAGCCCCACCCAGTTGCTCAGGTAGAGCAGCGCCCAGGGCAGGTCGTCGAAGAACGCCGCGCGCATGTTCGCGTTCCGCCCGACGGTGAGAAACACCACGGTGAGCCCGAGGAGCAGCCCGTAGTAGACCGGCGAGATGCGCAGGAAGCGCCGCAGATAGAAGTTCTTGAGGCTGATCGTGCCCCGGCGCTCGCGCTCCCGCAGCAGCAGCGTGACGATGAGGAAGCCACTGATCACGAAGAAGAGGTCGACGCCGAGGAAGCCCCGCCGCGTCGCCGCCCAGCCCGTCGGCACCTCGAAGGTGTGGTGCCACAGCACGGCGACGATCGAGAGCGCCCGGAGGCCGTCGAGGGCGCCGAAGGTCTTCTTCTGCAGGTAGGCCGCGTGCAGCGCCGCGGTGTCGGCCGTCGTCGTCATCGTCCCACCCGCAGGCGACGACGCGCGATGACGCGCCGCCCCTCCTCGACGCGCAGCTCCAGCATCGTGCCGGCCGCATACAGCCCGCGCACGCGCTGCAGGAGGTCGGAGCGCAGGCCCGAGGCGCCCAGCGCCGCGAAGTCGAGCGTGCGCACCCGCGCGCCCTCGAGGGCCGCCGTCAGCGCGTCGTGATCGATGGCCGCGCCGTCGTCGAGGGAGACGATGTCGGTGACGACGATGTGGCCGGCCCGCGTGAGCGTCGCCCGCAGGCCGCGGTGCAGGTCGAGGGCCCGATGCAGGGCCGTGAGGCGCCGCGCGATCCAGATCAGCGCCACGCGGGCGTCGGGGCCGGCGTCCTCGACGACGCGCTGGCCATCGAGGGCGATCCAGGGCTCCCACGGCGAGGCAAAGCGCAGGGTGAGCGAGCGGCCGCTCGGCAGGGGGGCGGCGACGACCTCGCCCTCGGGCAGCGGTGCGTCGTCGCTGTCGACCACGGGCTCGTCGATGTGCATGGGCCTGTGTACCGCACCCCGCAGTGGCGTGGCCACCGCCGTTGTCAGCGGCGACTCCGCCTGCGAGAGGCCGCGCGTGTCGTCCGTCCTCGCGAGCATCGCCCGCCTGCACATCGTGGCCATCGGTGCCCTCGGCACCCTCACCTGGGGCTACGCCCTCACCGGCCGTCTCATGCCCCTGCTGGCCGTGCTGTCGGCCTGCGACTGGTTCGTCGTCAACCTGCTCAACCGCGTGGTCGACCTCGACGAAGACCTCCACAACGGCATCACCGGCGCCGACGTCGTCGCCCGGCATCGGCGCCGCACGGTCGCGGTGGGCGTCGCCGTCCTCTTCGTGAGCCTGCTGGCCTCGGCGCTGTGGGCGCCCCAGACGCTCGCGCCCCGCCTCGCCTTCCACGTCCTCGGCGTGTTCTACAACTGGCGGCTCCTGCCCCTGCCCGGTGGCCGACGGCGCATCAAGGAGCTCGCCTTCTGGAAGAACCTCGCCTCGGCGACGGGCTTCCTGCTCACCTGCTTCGCGATGCCGCTGCGCTCGGCGCCGCTGGCCGCCGACGTCGACGTCACCGCCGTCGTCGTGGCCGGGGCCTTCTTCCTGCTCTTCGAGCTGTCCTACGAGGTGCTCTATGACCTCCGTGACGTCGAGGGTGATCGCCTCGTCGGCGTGAAGACGTGGCCCGTGCTGCTCGGCCCCCAGGGTGGGGCCGCCGTCGCCGTCGCGCAGATGCTCGCCGCCACCGGCGTCGCCGTCGTCGGCTTCGTCGCCGGCGCCCTGCCGTGGCACCTCGCCATCATGGGGGCTGCGCCCCTCGTGCAGCTGGCCGTCGTCGGCCCGCGCCTGCCGGACCGCGTGAACTCGACGCTGTGCATCGGCATCACCTGGCTCGGCGCGGGTCTCCTCGTGGCGTATCACGTCTGGGAGGCCCTCGGCCTGCCCGGCAGTCGGGGGCTCTCGTGAACCTGCTCGAGGTGGTCTGCGTCGTCATCGTCGGCATCTGGCTCGTCGGGCGGCTCGCCGTGGAGCCCGATCGCGCCGCGCGACTGATGGTGCTCGGTCGCATGGCGGCGATGGCGACGGCGGCGTGGATCGCCGAAGACACCGCCATCCGCCTCTACGGCTTCTACTTCTACGCCGCCGACCGCTGGACCCTCTTTGTCGATCAGGTTCCGCTGCTCGTCCTCATCATCTGGCCCGTCGTCGTCACCTCGGGGATCGATCTGCTCGGGGCCCTGCGGGTGCCGACGACGCGGTGGCCGCTGCTGCTGGGCGCCCTCGTCGTCGCCGACGCCTGGTTCATCGAGCCCGTCGCCGTCGACGCGGGCCTGTGGACGTGGACCTCGCCGGGGCCCTTCACCGTCCCCACAATCGGCGTGCTCGGCTGGGGTTTCTACGCCGTCGGCGTCGGCGTCGTCGTCGCGCGCCAGCGGTCGGCGCTGTGGATGCTGCTCGTCGCGCCGCTGCTCTGCCATGTGCTGCTGCTGGCGACGTGGTGGGGCCTGCTGCGCTGGATCGCTGCTCCCCTGCCCGACGCCGTCGTTGCCGCCCTCGGTTGGCTGGCCGCCGGTGTCGTCGTCGTCGCCATCGCTCGCCGCCGCCCGCCCGGGCTGCGCCGGCTCGTGTTCTTCCGGGCGCCGGCGGCGGTGTTCTTCTTCGGCCTGCTGGCGGTCTACGGCCGCGACGCCGACGACGTTGCCCTCGTGGTCTGGGCCCTCGCCTTCGCGCCGCCGTGGCTCGCCCTGCTGACGCTGTCGCCATCGACGGCGCCGGCATCAGCGCCATCGATCGTGACGACGACGACCGCCGCTACTTGAGGTGCTTCTCGAAGAAGGCGAGGGAGTGGCCGAGCATCAGCACGGCGTTCTCGCGCTTCTGGACGCCGTGGCCCTCGTCGGGGAACACGATCATCTCGGCGCCGAGCTTCTTCTTCTGCATGACTTCGAACATCTGCAGGGCCTCGCCGACGGGGACGCGCGGATCGGTGGCGCCCTGGATGAGCAGCAGGGGCCCCCTGATCTTCTCGACGTGGGTCGTCGGCGACAGCTCGAGCAGCACGTCGCGGTCCTTCACCGGGTCGCCGTACTCGGAGATGCGCAGCGCGCGGCGGTAGGGCGCGGTGTTCTCGAGGAAGGTCACGAGGTTCGAGATACCCACCACCTCGACGCCGGCGTCGTAGGAGCCGGCAAACATCGTCATCGCCGCGAGCACCGAGTAGCCGCCGTAGCTGCCGCCAAAGACGCCGACCTTCGGGGCCTTGCCCGAGACGGCGAAGGTCTTCCTCGCCCACACGGCGGCGTCCTCGATGTCGGTGACCACCGCCTTGCGCTTCGGGCCGTCGTCGGCGTGGATCCAGGTCTTGCCGTAGCCGTCGGAGCCGCGGACATTCGGCTGCACGACGATGAAGCCGGCGTCGACGAAGAGCTGGGCGCGGGCCGAGAAGCCGGCGCGGGTCTGGGCCTCGGGCCCACCGTGGAACTCGACGATCACCGGGCACGGCGCCGTGGCCTTCAGGCAGCCCGCCGGACGACGGACGAAGGCCGGGATCGCAGTGCCGTCGCGGGCCGGGTAGGCCTCGAGGCTGGCGCGCGAGAACGTCGTGAGATCGACCTCGGGGGCCGACGGCCGGTGCCAGCGCAGGCTCTTGCCGCTCTTGTGGTCGAGCACCCAGCTCTCGGCGGGGCTCGTGCCCGGGTCGACGGAGAAGACCGTGTAGCGGCCATCGGGCGTGGTGCTGCCCCAGGTGAAGAGGTCGCTGTCGGGGAGCTTCGGCAGCTTCAGGGGCTTCTTCGTCTTGAGGTCGAAGGCGCCGGCGCGCAGGTAGCCACCCTCGTTGCGGGTCACGAGCAACCGTGACTTCTGCTCGTCGGCGTCGAAGGAGAGGACGTCCCACTTCTCGTCCGTCGACAGCGGCGTCCACGTCTTCTTCGCGCGGTCGAACACGAAGAGCCGACGGAACTCGCTGAACTTCGGCGTCAGCACGATGACGTCGTTGCCGGCGCCGTAGATGGCCTCGTAGTCCTCGCGCTCGTCGACGCCGAAGAGGGGCGACAGCACGCCGGTGCCCTCGTCGAGTTCGAAGACCTCGTTCATGTTGCTGCCCACCTGCTTGTAGAGCAGCAGGCGCTTCGCCTTGTCGTCGCGGTCGGCGAGGGTCCAGATGCCGGGCTCGCCAAAGACCTTCTCGATGGCCTTCGTCGCGAAGCCGTAGCGGTAGATGGCGTAGCTCTCCGGCGTGACGTCGTTGGCGCGGAAGTAGAGCCAGGCGCCGTCGCTCGAGAGGTGCAGCGCCTCGGTCTGGACCTTCGGCTTGTGCTGCACGACGACGAGGGGCCCGCCCTCGACGCTCTGCAGGTAGAGGCCGGGGTTCTCCTCGCCCTTCTGGTCCCGCGAAATGATCAGCGCTTTGCCGTCGCGGGTGATGCCGACGACGCCGGTGGCGTCCTCGCCGCCGGTGAGCTGGACGGGGAAGCGATCCGGTCCGTCGACGCGCCACACCTGCCGGACGCCGGTGACGTTCCAGGTGAAGAACAGGCGCTTGCCGTCGGGCGACAGCACGCCAGCCCCCGGCGCCCGCACGTCGAGGAGGGACTGGACGCGCCGGGAGACCGCCGACGGCAGCGGCGCCGCGCGGAAGCGGGCGAGGACCTCGGGGGGCACGCTCTCGGCGCCGTGGCCGCTGTAGCCCGACGGCGGCGGCGTCCCCCGCTCACCGACCGGGATGCGCAGGCGGCCGTCGACGGGCGCCGGCTTCACCGGCGGGGCGGGCTGGGGCACGCGAACGGGCGCCGGCACCTGGGCGACGGCGGGCAGGACGACGGTGGCGACGGCGAACAGGAGGGCCAGGCTCGTGGTGCGCATGGCCGGGTCATCGCATCGATCGGCGCCGGCCGCATCGGCACAGACGTTCAGCGAACGCCGCTGGCATCGCCGGCCGGGGCACTGTAGAGCACCGGGAAGGAGCGACGATGGCGCAGCGCGACGACACCCCCGACGGCGACGGAGACGGCGCGATCAGCTTCGAGGCCGCCCTCGCGGCGCTCGAGAACGTCGTCACGCGCCTCGAGAAGGGTGAGCTCTCCCTCGAGGAGAGCCTGCACGCCTACGAGGAGGGCGTCCGCCTCGTCCACGCCGCCCGCGGCCGCCTCGACGGCATGCAGAAGCGCCTCGACCAGCTCCTCGACGACGGCAGCACGCGGCCCCTGAAGAAGAAGAGCGACCAGGCGCCGGGCGGCACCGAGCCGGGGGGCGCATGAGCACCAGGTCGATCCTCGACGAGCTCCAGCCCCTGCAGCAGCACGCCGAGGCCTCGTTGCGCGCCTTCGTCGACAGCGTCGCCGACCTCGACGGCACCCGTCCCCCGGCCCGCCTGGTCGAGGCCATGGCGCACGCGCTGCTCGCCGGCGGCAAGCGCCTGCGGCCCCTCATCACCCTCGTCGTCGCCGAGGCCGTGGCCGGCGCTGAAGACGACGCCCGCCGCCTCGCGACCCCGGCCGCCATCGCCCTCGAGCTGGTGCACACCTACTCGCTCGTCCACGACGATCTGCCGGCCCTCGACGACGACGACCTGCGCCGCGGTCGACCGACCGTGCACCGGGCCTACGACGAGGGCACGGCCGTCCTCGTCGGCGACGCCCTGCTCACCGACGCCTTCGCCGTCCTCGCCATGGCCGAGCGGCTCGCCGCCCGTCAGGTTCTCGAGCTCGCCGCCGCCGCCGGCAGCAGCGGCATGGTGGCGGGCCAGCACGACGACATCGCCGCCGAAGGGCGGCCGGCGTCGGCGACGTCGCTGACCGAGCTGCACGAGATCCACCGCAAGAAGACCGGCCGGCTGTTCGGCGCCGCCGCCGCCCTCGGCGTCCTCGCCGTCGGCCGCGATGACCTCGTCGTCGAGGCCCGCCGCTTCGGCGCCGCCCTCGGCTTCGCCTTCCAGGTCCAGGACGACGTCCTCGACGTCGAGGGCGACATCGAGAAGGGTGGCAAGGTCCGCGGCCGCGACCTCAAGCACGACAAGCTCACCACCGTGCGGGCCCTCGGGCTCGACGGCGCCAAGGCCCTTGCCGCCCGCGCCGCCGACGACGCCGTCGCCGCCGCGGCCGCCCTCCTCGCGAAGGCCGGCAGCAGCGACGGGCGCCTCGCCGCCCTCGCCCGCTTCGCGGCCAGCCGGACGCACTGAGCGCCATGGGCGCCGTCGTCGCCACCGTCGTCGCCGCCGCCGCCCTCCTCGGGCATAGCCGCAGCGAGGGGAGCAGCCGCTTCGAGATCCAGCCCCGCGATCGCGTGCAGGTCACCATCCAGCTGCTGCAGCTCGACCTGCCCGAGTTGTGCGAGGTGGATCTCTCCATCACCGATCGGGCGCGTCACCTCCGCGAGCTGCAGCGCCTCGAGGCCTGCGTCGAGAGCGGCCTGCCCCGCTGGGTGCGCCTGCAGACCAGCGACGGCCACTGCGTCTTCGCCTCGACGAGCGTCGGACGGGGTGAGGAGCTCGCCGTCTACATCAACGGCTTCGCCACCTGCCCGCCGCTGCCGGGGCAGACGCTGACCATCGACTGGGGCCTCTTTGCCGGGCAGCGCCTCGACCACGTGAGCACCGCCACCGTCATCGTCGCGCCCGGCGTCGAGGAGCGGGCCCTGCTCTCGCGTCGACACAACCGCCTCAAGGTCCACATTCCGCGGGCCCTTCCCGTGCCCCAGATCGTGGCCGGTGTCGGCGCCGTCGTCGTCGCCGTCCTCGCCGCGCTCGGCTGGCGACGTCGGCGACGTCGGCAACGAACAGCGACGCCTACAGGAGGCGGGGCGCCCTGACCGCAGCGAGCACGGCGCGGATCGCGCTCGCGGTGCCGACCGTCTGCAGTTGGGCGTCGTCGAAGAGGCCGGCCTCGATGCCTTCGGGGGCCCGCGGCGACGTCGCCGCCACCACGTGGGCGATTTCGAAGCGCAGGTCGCGGTGGGTGAGGGTCCGCTCGACAACGATCGGCGTCATCGTCATCGGCGGCGCGACGCCCCGCTCCACACACAGGGTGGCCCAGGCGGCGACGGCGTCGGCGCCATCGCGCAGCTCGACGCTGGCGGGCTCCCACAGGCCGCGAAACAGGCCGCCGCGGTCGCGCCGCTCCAGATGCAGGCGGCCGTCGACCTCGATGACGACGCAGGCGACGCGCAGGGCCTTTCTCGTCGCGGTGCGGGCCTTCACCGGACGCCGCAGGGCGGTGCCGGCAGCGCGGGCCCCACACCACGACGACAGCGGACAGGCCCCGCAGGCCGGCGCCTTCGGCGTGCAGCCGAGGGCGCCGAGCTCCATCATCGCCTCGTTGTGGAGCGCCGGATCCGGCGCCGCCGCCAGCAGCGCGTCGGCGACGGCCTCGATGCGCCGCCGCCCCGCCGGCTGATCGACGGGCCCGCTCTCGTCGACGAGGCGGGACAGCACCCGCACCACGTTGCCGTCGACGACGGCGACGCGCTCACCGGCCGAGAAGGTGGCGATGGCGGCGGCGGTGTAGGCCCCCACCCCCGGCAGCATCGCAAGGCCGGCCGACGACGACGGAAAGACGCCGCCGTGCTCCTCGACGACGACGCGGGCGGCGCGGTGGAGGTTCCGCCCGCGCGAGTAGTAGCCGAGCCCCGACCACAGCGAGAGGACCTCGTCCTCGCTGGCGGCGGCGAGGTCGCGAACATCCGGGAAGCGCGCGATGAAGCGCTCGAAGTAGTCGACGACGCGAGACACCTGCGTCTGCTGCAGCATCACCTCGGAGAGCCACACGCGATAGGGCGTGCGATCGCGACGCCACGGCAGATCGCGACGGACCGCGAGGAACCACTGCGCCAGGGCGGCGTCCACGTCGGCGGCCGGGAGCCCCAGCGATGTAGGAGCACCCCTGACACCCGCGCGGTCCGGCGAACGGGGCGAACGAGCCATGGGCTGTGCTATCGACGAGTGGATGGCGGACCACAAGCACGGTGCAGCGGCAGCGCGGGTCGAGGGAGCCCTGTCGGCGCTCGACGAGCTCGCCGAGCGACTGCGTGGCATCGAGGAGCTCAAGGAGACGGTCGCCGCCCTCGTCGTCGAGAACGCGAAGCTCCGACGCGACAACGTCCGGCTCGCCCAGGTCCTTACCGCCAGCGGCACCGGCGACTACAACGTCCAGTCGACGCTGCAGGCGGCGCAGGAGAAGGCGAAGCTCTACCACCAGCAGGTGCAGGACCTCCTCGAGGCCCAGACCGAGAGCGAGTCCAAGGTGCTCGAGCTCGAGGAGCTGAACTCCTCGATGATGAGCATGTACGTGTCGTCCTTCCAGCTGCACGCGACCCTCGACCTCCCCGAGGTGGTGCGGGTGATGGAGGAGATCCTCGTCAACTTCATTGGCGCGCGCAGCTACGCGATCCTGCTCACCGACGACGACGGCACGTTCCGCGTCCACGCCGAGAGCGGCCTCGACGGGCGCCTGCCGGTGAGCGGCATCCGGCCCCGTGGCGTCCTCGCCGAGGTGCTCGGCAGCCAGAGCGCCTACGTCCACACGTCGTCGCGGCCCGCCCGCGAGGGCATCCTCGCCGCCGTCCCCCTCGTCATGGGGCGCAGCATCGTCGGCGCCCTGCTCGTGTATTCGCTGCTGGCCCAGAAGGACCGCTTCCTCAAGAACGACGTCGAGCTGTTCTCACTGCTCGGCGGTCACGCGGCGTCGGCGGTGGTGTCGGCGCGCCTGTATGCCCGCGCCGATCGCAAGGTGCGCACGCTGCAGGCGATGCTCCAGCTCCTCGAGGAGCCCGACGCGGGCGCCTGAGCGTCGCGACACTCGAAATCGGCATAGGGGACGGCGGGATGCTCCCGCCGTTCCCCTGCCACACCACCGGACATGCGGGTCCGCATCCGGCGGTTCGGTTCGTTGAGGTCACGTGGCGAGTCGGGGCACACCCTTC
>Ga0172373_10005893_pt1 | contig 16580 bp, 21 predicted proteins | sample Lak10m_2_FD_114546 | JGI IMG/M metagenome (GOLD analysis project Ga0172373, IMG submission 114546) | Freshwater microbial communities from Kabuno Bay, South-Kivu, Congo - kab_092012_10m | ecosystem: Environmental > Aquatic > Freshwater > Lake | place: Democratic Republic of the Congo...
CGTAAAACTTTCAACGGTTGTATTGGGTAAATTCAGTAACCTGTCAAGATATATGTCCATACCTGCCACCACATGTGTTTGTAGCTAATTGTACATTAATCCCCTCAAACCCAGAAGAGCCGAAGATTTTAATTATTACTGCACTATACTTCCTCTATTGAGTTGTGCAGTTATTGAGTCTTATATAAATTTGTATATCACTATAAAAACTAATGAAACAAATACTTACGAACTCTTTTGTGATATTGAAAAAATTGATCTCTATAAAAAATGGGCTATTGTTCCTAGGCTATTTGTCAGCAGCTATGAATTTAATAAAGGAACGTCTACTGGACAGAGCCTAGGTGAAATTATTGGGAGAAGGAACAGAATAGTACATTATAAACCTAAATTAACTATTATCGATAAGGTTATTGATTGCGATTCTGAATTAAATATTGTTGATGAGATTACGCTTGAAAATTCAAACAAACTCAAGGGTGAACCTCTTAATAGACATAGCTTTTCTAAGGAGGTAAAACTTATGCGTAACTGTTTTAGCTTACCAAAAAAACTTTTGACTCATTTGTTCACCTATGAGCCATCTCCCGAGTTGATTTATGAGTTTGGGCTTACTGACGAAGAATGCAGGAATATCCTTCGTAGTTAGTATTTCTATTTTAAGGTTAAATTTCGTGAATAACCAGTCATTCATAAAATTATAATTTGTTCGTATAAGCTGAAACTCACCCTCAACAAGCAGTTACGCCCAGCCCCATATCATTACTATAACAACGAGACAAAAGCACAACTTCTGAGGAGTTTGTTGTTTGAGTTAAAAGAATAACATTCTGCTTTATTTGAGCCTTGTAAATTAGTTCTCTTTTGCCATCTGTCAATGCTAAGTGGTCATCAGAAACAAATCGCCATTTTTCTATACATGAATGTGGTTCTGAAGGACATTCACCGTTTAGTCTAGTACTGAAAGTTCCATCTGGGAAAAACTCTACTGTCAATATAGCTGGCTCACCTTGTATTTTTTGATTGTCAACGATTCTCCATCTACCTTCAACTATTTTAGATTTTATAGATGTACAGCTACTTAGAATAATAGTTAAGATTGTGAAAAATAACAGTACAGTTTTTGAACGTATCATACTTGATTTTTTGATTCTTTAAATTTATTTATATCATTTACAAGGCTAAACAGATAAATTCTGATTTTATCAGGAAAGTAAAGATAAGTATTACAACTGCTCTAGAGATCGCGATAAACTTCACGGCGATGACCAACTGACACAATCACAACGACTAAAATCTTATCAACAATTCGATAGAGAACACGATAATTTCCTACCCTAACCCGATAAATATCCTTTTCCCCTGATAGTTTTTTGACTCCGATGGGTCTTGGCTCATTGGCTAATGATTGAATCGTGAGCGTTATATCCTGACGAACTTCAACCGATAAAGCTTTTATCTGTCGTGCCGCCTTTGGCAATATTTGCACCTCATAGGACATCTAAACTAATTCTCCCACCACTGACTCCCAAGGAATTGGCTGCTCACCTAACCTTTCAGACTCAGTGATCGCCTCCAGTGCATCCTGTAAATCTAAGCGATCTTCTAAATCAGTTTCTTCTAAAAAATCAACCAACTCTCTAGGCGTAGTATCCAGAATTTTTGCTAGAGTAAAAATTGAGATTTGCGGCGTATCGTTGAAATAGAGCAAACTATGCGATTCTTCCCGCTTTAACCATGCCAAAAAGCGATCGGGCGTAGTTCCTAAAACATCTGCCGAAGTTGCTAAGTCAATCGTCAACTTTGCCATAATTTTACTCGATAGCTAGAGTTCAATCTAGTCTTGATTTTACTCTAAACTTTGTCTAGGTTTTATACTGATTTTAGTCTGACACAAACCGACGCTCACAGTCAGCCGCGTATGTAATACAAGCTTTAAAATCTTCCCGCGTTAGATCAGGAAAATCTTCAAGTATTTCTGCTTCGGTCATATCAGAAGCTAAGTATTCAAGCACTTCATAAACCGTAATTCGCAAACCACGCACACAAGGCTTACCACCTCGCTTATTTGGCTCAATTGTGATGTAATTTTGGTGGTTCATATCTAAGACTAACTCCATTTTTGCAAAGTTCATACTCGCTAATATCAATGTCTTCATTCCAAACCAACCCATAACCACCCGCCTCAATCTTAAAATCCTTAAAAAAGCTAGGATTTTTCAACGGAGCAAACATTGGTTTATCTAGCAAATTGGAGACATCGTACTTCTTGAACTCACTATCACTAAACTCAATCAACAAGGTGCGATCGGCTATAACCTTAGCAGAAATAATTGTAGGTAGATGCATACATCAGCTACTTATCAACAACTCAATCTCTTGAATCAAAAAAGGTAAATTTGGATATGTAAAACTGAGATCTGGTGCTGGAATTCGATTGCGCTTTATTTCAGGTGGGATATGCTTGTGATGCGGAAAGGTTGAAGCTAGAGACAAATCTTGAGGATGGGGAAAATCATCATACCAATATAGCTTTTCATTGCCTCGATAAACCTCATAGCCATAGGATGCAATTAAAGCCGCATCAAAATCCAACTCTTCTCTCATTCGTAGTCGAATATTCCCTGTAAAAAACACTTCACCATCGGCAGTCCCTGTATATGGACTATTTGACCAAATCACTAGTGTAGAGCGAATAACACTAGCCCGATCAAGAAGTTGTGATACAAACTCGCTATATTCAGCCAAAGAATTTAAGGGAGAGTTGCTCATAGCTTAGTAAGTTGGCTGAAACTGCAACATTTCCGAGAAAACACTTACCTTTAACTGCTCCGTATATGACTGCTTTCGCCGCCGCCATGTCTCGTAAATACCTTTCCATCGACTAAAATCGGTACGAGTTTCATCATACTCATCATATTCAGCCAAACTACCCGCCATTAGCGCCACATAAAAATCCTCGCTCAACACGCCATATTTTTCTTCATAGAGTGTCAAACGGCGCTCTAGCAACTTCATTTCAATAACAAGTTCACGAATTGTCATGATAATTTCCTGATGTTATCTATTTCGCACCTACAATTTTATAGATTAACTGTAACGACTTGCAAAATCTCCTTAAACTTAACTGATTTTATCAAAGCTAGATAATCTTCGGCAATCATCACAAAGCTTGCTCTAGCTTACTAATCTTAACTAAGAGATCCTTTCGCAACTCACATAAACTAAACCACTCAAATAAATCCATCTCATCCCCTAACGCTCCTGACTCAAATTGTTCTTGAAACTGATGAGAATCAAGCCTATAGTTCTGTTCAAACTTACCAATATCGCGGTCATACACAGCCAATTTCTGTCGATGGCGATTTAACATGACATTGAGTAATTGACTAAGAATCCGATCTAATTCATTGCGATCGCTGCAATTTGCACTAAGTAGCTCTAATTTGTCTAATGTATTCATGGCATATACACATAACTAAACTGAGATTGACATAGCCTTTTTAACATTATATCGGTTAAGTTTTTGAGGCAATCGCACCCCCATCACAGACTGTCATTCTCTCATTAAAGCCTTATATCCTGCTTGCACAAAATGCTTATCGTAGGCAAGTGCTTCACCAATACCCAACTGCTCCATAACCTTAAAAGACACACAATCCGTCTGACTCCATGCCTTATCAGGGCGTTGTGCATAAAGAAATAGAGCTTCTTGAAACTGCAAAGTTGTCTGCGGAACCACTGTCACATTAGGATACTGATACAGGTTTTGAATCAAGTTAACAGCAACCTGTCGGAAATATTCACCGCGATCGCTAAAATCATTTAACACCTCAACCAAAACCATTTCTGTAGTGACAATATGGGCAGGTTGTATAGTCTTTGAAAGAGTTAGCGCTTTTTGATGTAAGTTGTCATGGGGATTAAGTAGCGCCACCCAATAGCCCGTATCAGCAAAAATAACTCTCATTAATTTTGCCTTTAATTTTGACTTTGGCGATCGCGTTGATAATCATCAAAATTCATTGCCAAATCTGTTGGCAACTTTTGCCATTCTTCATCAGGCACTTGAGCAGAAATTTTACCAACAACCTCCCAAATCGGTGGAGCGCTGTAGTCAAAGGTGAATCTATTTGTCAAATTAAGTGGTTGGGTTGACATAGGCATTGATATATTTTTTTGTGTAGTAACCCTACGCTTTTGAATCATCTCAAACAAATAGTCCTGATCCTTTATTGGTAAGCTTTCAATCGTTTCAATAATCTCTTGAAAAAGAATCATATAACCTCCAATAAAAAATCAGGACTGAATAATTAAAAGGGGCAGCAAGTCGCCCCTTTTGTTATTTTACTCTACACCTTCAATGCGGTCTTCAAGTTCTTGATAGAGTTCACGCAATCTATCAAGATTCTCTTCACTGGTTTCCCAATAGCCGCGACCATTGACTTCTAGCAACGTGCCAACAATCTTACGGAAGGAATTGGGATTGAGATTCTTGAGCCGATCGCACATTTCTTTATCGTTCACATAGACATCATTGACATCTTCGTAAACCCAGTTATCCACTGCTCCAGCCATTGCCGACCAGCCCATTGTGTTGACTAGGCGCTTGGAGATTTCGCGCACACCTTCGTAACCACTCTTGAGCATTCCCTCATACCACTTAGGATTGAGAATCTTGGTGCGGGTATCGAGGCGGACAGTCTCGGTGAGGGTGCGGACTTGGGCATTAGCGGTGGTGGTGTCGGCGATGAAGGAGGCGGGTTTTTTGCCATCTTTACGGAGACTGCCGACTAGTTTGGTGGGGTCAGAGTCGAAGTAGTGGGAGACATCGGTGAGACTGATTTCTGAGGAATCCAAATTCTGGAAGGTCATGTCAACGGTCTTCAGTGAGGCTTCGTAAAGCTGACGCTGTTGGGTATTGCTGACATTGCCACCAAAGGCAAAGGACTTGCGCGATAGATACATCTGTTGCAACTCTTCTTCGTTCTCCCATGTGCTGTTTTCCACAGCGAGGTTGACATTAGAGGAATAAGAACCCGATGAGTTGCTGAAGACGCGAGTGGCGGCTTGACTGATGGTTAAGCCAAATTCTTCTGCTTGGGCGATCGCGTGTTTACGGACGAAGTTCAGTTCCAAAGGCTCATCGGCTTCGGCTGCTATTCTCACGGCGCGATCGATTAAGTCCATTTGGTTAACGAACAAGTCACGGAATACGCCAGAGCAGTTAACCACCACATCCACACGGGGACGACCCAATTCTTCGAGGGGAATCAATTCCAAACGGTTGACACGACCAAGGGCATCGGGCATGGGCTTCACGCCGATCATACAGAGAACTTGCGCGAGGGATTCGCCGTAGGTCTTAATATTGTCAGTTCCCCAAAGCACAACCGCGATCGTTTCGGGATAGACTCCATTATTGTCTTGGCGCTGACGCTCTAGGAGGCGATCGACTACAGTTTTCGCAGCTTGCACCGCTGCACTCGTAGGAATCGAGTTCGGATCAAGGGCGTGCATGTTCTTGCCAGTTGGCAGCACCAGAGGATTACGGATGGGATCACCCCCAGGGCTAGGCAGAATATAGTCACCTTCAAGGGCGCGAATCAGTCCACCAAGTTCGTTATCAGCAACGATTTGTTTGAGACAGAACTCTAAGAACTCAAATAGAGGCTTGATACCATCTTTATTGATATTGGGATAGCCATTCTCTTGGAGAACTTCGATCCAAGGTTCCGTTTTACCCATTCTAAAGAAGTTGAGAACGGAAAGTTTAGAAACTCTGCCGTCATCATCGGCTTTAGCTTTAACCAATGCACCCACCGCTTGATTAGCAACTTTGCGGATATTTGCCAAGAGTTCGACATCAGCGTAAATGCCCTTGTCGCTGGACTTGTAAAGCTGCTCGATATCACGCCCGATCGCTTCACACATGATTCGTAGTAAAGACTTCATGTTGTCTTCAGGGCGGTCAAAGCTGGCGATGCTAGCCAACACATCAGTGACATCTTCGACTTTGGGAGGTTCGCCAACAACATGCAAGCCGCAGGGGAGGACGCGGGATTCGATTTCCATCAGCTTGTTATAGACCTGACCGATGACGTTGTCTCGTTCCTCTAAGGACATATCCTTAGCATCTTGGTCAGGAAGTTCCACATCCTTGTCAAGATTGACTAGGCGCACCTTGTCCATGATCGTATTGGTGATCTGCACACCACGTCCGCCAAGGCGGAGATCCTTGTAAGAAGCAATCAATTCACTCAATTCTTGCAAGTTACGACTCAAGCCTGCATTTTCGGGCGCAGGGGTAATGTAACTGATGATCGTGGCATAACCGCGTCGCTTAGCGATCGTGGCTTCCGATGGATTATTGACGGCGTAGTAATAGATGTTGGGTAATGCACCAATCAAGCTGTCTGGGTAGCAGTCGCCCGACATACCGACTTGCTTACCAGGCATAAACTCCATGGAGCCGTGAGTGCCGAAGTGGAGGACGGCATCGGCTCCCCAGATGTGATTGAGGTAGGTGTAGTAAGCAACAAAACCGTGGTGGGGGGATGCGGATTTGCTAAAGAGCAAGCGCATGGGATCGCCTTCATAACCAAAGGTAGGCTGTACGCCAACGAATAGATTGCCATATTGCTTGCCATAGATTAGCAAGTTCTGTCCATCGGAGTTGAGATGTCCAGGTGCTGCACCCCATTGTTCGATGATGTCTTCAACGTAGGGGGTGTTGGTTTCGTATTCGCTGACCGACATTTTGTAAGCGATGTTCAACTCAGGACTGCCTACCATTGCTTCGGGATCATGCAAGATTTCCGTCATCATGTCATGGGAAGTCTTTGGTAGATCGCTAATGTCATAGCCATTATCGCGCAGAGCTTCAGCAACTTTGTGAATGGAAGAGAAAACATCCAAGTAAGCAGCTGTGCCAATATTGCCTTTGTCGGGTGGGAAGCTAAAAATTGTGATAGCAAGCTTTTTCTGATGGCGAGGCTTGCGGCGGAGATTCGCCCATTTGATAGCACGGTTGGCAATAGTTTCAAGGCGATCGCCGATCGCATGAGATCTTCCCGTCATACTATCGCGCCCCGAAAGCACGATGGGATCGAGTCCGCCATCGAGTTCTGGTAGCGCAACCTGTAGAGCCACTTGCACAGGATGCAATCCAAGATCGCTGTCTTGCCATTCTTCGGTAGTTTGGAAAACGAGGGGTAAAGCCACCATGTAGGGACGATTTAGCTTTTCAAGGGCTTCGATCGCTTTGGGGTGATCTTGTTTAGCAGGCCCCCCAACTAATGCAAACCCTGTAAGTGAAACTACGCTATCGACGATCGCCCGATCCTTTTGTTTAGGATCATAGAAATATTCTTCAACTGCTTTTGAGAAATCTAAGCCCCCATTAAATACAGAGATCACCCTAGCCCCAAGGGATTCTAATTCCTGCACCATTGCCACATAATGCGCATCATCCCCTGTGACAAGGTGAGTTCTTGCCATGAGTAGCCCAACGCATGGCGCGAGAGGATCTTTCATTTCTTCAGGAATATCTGTGCGTGAGTTAAACCAGTTTAGATAGTCGGCAGTAGTCTCAAACATCTTGGGGGCAAGGGGATGCCATAGCCCCATATCCAAGTAGTTGACGGGATCTTTAATTTGTAAAGGTGAGGAACCATTTTCTTTTGCTCGCGCTTTAACCGTAGGCAGATAATTTTGGGCAAGCATCAACAAGAAATTTTCAAGATTTTCCGTTGATCCCCCTAGCCAATATTGAAAGCTCAACATGAAATTGCGAGCATCCTGTGCCTTGTCCATCGGCATATATTTGAGAATCTTGGGCAGGGTCTGGACGACCTTGAGCATACTGTCTTGAAAAGAACTACCCGATTTCTCTTTACGCTTACGCATAAACTGGGCGATCGCACTTTTCGACTGCCCCAGATTTTCCATGCTGAAGGAACCCATTTTATTGAGGCGCATCACCTCAGGCATCGATGGGAATACCACACAGGCAGAAAGGCGATCGCGATGGGGCTGGACGGCTTGAGCAATCTTTGTCGCCAGATCGTCGATGAAAATTAATGAGGCAATAAATATATCGGCTTCTGCAATATCTTCTTTAAATGCTTCGTAGTTTTCTGGACTACGTAACTCTTCGATTAAATAGCCATTTACCTCGATCGCCAGATGAGGATTGTTTTTGTTGATTGACTTTACAGCCGCCGACATAGCGCTCTGATATTGAGGCTCAAGCACTACATAGACCAACTTCATTAAGACCCGACCCTGTAGATTTTCGGGAATGATACGTCTACCAGATAATGTTGCGATCGGTGGCACAGAAGTGAACATGCAGTCTCCTTAAATTACTGTCCTGATTTTTTGTGTTTTATATATTGCGTTTGGTTATTGTGTTACTAAGGCTGTTACATAGAGTAACAATTAGCAACTAAAGATTTATACCTACCCATTATTTAATACCAGACAAGCATTGATATGGTTGATTTTGGGCAATAAATGCAATAATTTTAAATTGATTTGTTTACATTCTGTTACATTACCTCTGCTTTAAGACAACAAAACGTAATCATTTCTTCAATCTCGTTAAGGACTTAAGCTAGCGTGGATATAGCCATTTGCGTCGCGCTTCGAGCGACGCAAATGGCGCAAAGTGGTAAAAATCGTTCTGCGATTTTTACCACTTTGCGAGTTAGTCGAATTGACGTTAAGCTAAAATCGAATCCATAATGTGGAACTTCTAAATCACTCTTAAGGAAACCGTTATGACATGGCAGCAATCTGTAATACCTCTGCACCGCTTTTATAGTTGCTTGCCTTATCTAATGCCCATGTCGGCATGTGTAATCTATGGGGCAACCTTATTTCAGCAGTTCCCAGTACTTATTCTTCCCTTTTTCCCGTTTATTTGGCTATATGGCAATGTTTTAGCATTTCCTCTAGTACCTGTGCTTGGGTTAACAGGCGAATTTTTCCTATTTATGGGATTATTCTTTTTAGTGGTGAGAGATGCTCGTGTTCCTCATTTTATTCGATTCAACACAATGCAAGCTTTATTAATGCAAATTGTATTGTTTATTGCTCAACTTTTCTTTCAAGTTGTTCAACAGCTATCTAGCAATGGATTGCCATCTATAATTAGTGCAACCATCGCCAACACTATTTTTATTGGTACAACTCTAATAGCTGGCTATGCCATTTATCAAAGTATCAAAGGTGAATATTCTGACATTCCTACTCTTTCACAAGCTGCGTCATTTCAGTGTGAATTATAGCGATAGTTACAAGTGTTGGATTTCCCGACTTCGGCGAGGAATCCAACACGTACTTCACTAGACTAATAAACGTTATATAGATATAGATCTGATAATACCAATTCACAAAAGTGTGATAACACTTCTGCTAATTAAAACCCAAACTCTTACAGGTTTTCTACCAAAGTACAAAATGGCATAGCCATTTTGTACTTTGGTAGAAAACCTAGTGATATTTAGACAGCTTAAAAACAATTTGAAAACCAGAAAGTTAATAGATACTTATGCCAAGACGTAGTTCGGTTGATACTTTAGATAAATTATATTCAAGTTTACCTTATCTATTACCAATCACCGCAGTGGTTGGATTTGGTGCATTCCTGTTTCTACAGTTTCCTCCCTTGTTAACTGTTTTTTTACCAGTTTTGAAATTAAATCAACTGCTATCTATTTCAATTATCGATTTTATTTCGATCCGCTTTGTTGTTTGGTTTTGCGTATTTATTTTTGTAGTTAGAAGCTATAAGGTAAACCATTTTACGCGCTTTAATGCTATGCAAGCATTACTCTTAGATATTATTGTCGCTCTTGTAGGAGCGGTAACTCAGATTTTAGAAATAATTTTAGGTCAACTATCTTTTTACCCATTCATATTGCAAATTATTGCAAGTGTTACTTTTTTAGGAATAACGGCTGCCTTTGTATATTCAGTATTTCAATGTATATCTGGGAAATATGCAGAAATGCCTGTAATTTCTGATGTTGCTTACTATCAAGTACGTTGAGTCCAATTAATTTCTGATTCAGAATTTATTTTTTATTTGCCGATACAAAACGGGCGATCGCTGCGTAATCCTTATGTATTTGGATATTGGTATATCTGCCATTAGCTTGTAATAGCGATCGCACTATTTCTGCTTGTCCAGCCATTAGTTCCACAATCCAAAATCCGCCTGTGATTAAATATTGTGGTGCAATATTTACGAGTTCTCGAATAGCATCTAGTCCATCATCACCACCATCAAGGGCTAAATGCGGCTCATGTTTGGTAACTTCGGGCTGTAGATTTAAGACTTCGATACTAGGAATATAGGGCGGATTAGAAACTATTCCTGCAAGACGATTTTGTAAATTGAAGTTAGCTAATGGCTCAAACCAACTACCATGATGAAAATGAATTTGCTGATTATTCTTATTAGCATTAATTGTGGCAATTTCTAGAGCAGCTTGGCTGAAATCAACTGCATGAATTTCTGCTTGCGAGAATTGCTTTGCTAAAGCGATCGTGATCGCGCCACTACCAGTCCCTAAATCCACCCAAATACCTTTTTGATAAATAGGATCTCGGCAATTTTCAGCAACAATATCAATAATTAATTCGGTTTCAGGTCGCGGAATTAATGCGGCGGGGGAAACTTGTAAATCTAAATCACGCCATGTGACGGAACCAGCAAGGTATTGTACGGGAACACGATCGCTTAATCTTTTTTGCCAAAGTTGATCGAGTTTAGTTAAGGTTTCAGGTGTAATTTTTTGCGCGATATTTGGCGATCGCAATCTCAGGTCTAACTTATCTAGAGAAGTAAGCCTCAATATGAGCCAATCAAGTTCAAATATCGGTATATTCTCTTCTTGAGCCATTAATAGATTGCGATCATACCATTCCCAAAAATTCATAGTTAATTTATCCTGCAATAGGCAAGGGGCTTAAGTCCCTTGTTATATAAACAAAAGGCTCGCATTGCGAGCCTTTTGTTTATTTTTTGCGTTTATTCTTGTCTTCGAGATAAGCCTGTTGGTAATTCAAAAAGCTGTTATGCCATTCTTGAAAACGGCGATCGCCATCGCGTACCAACATTTGACGATACTTTTCTGAAGGAATATATTGCTTTGAAGTTGACATAATGCATATCCACTAAACTTCGCCTAAATGATATAGCGCTTTGCACTAAATTAAAACCCAGAAAAGATTTTGAAAGCGGCGCTTCGCGCCGCTTTCAAAATCTTTTCTGTACTACTTAATCTAAACTATAGCTTCACCACAAAGGCATCGGTGACACCTTGAATATGGACGATTTCGTCAAGTAACCCGCTAGGCAATGGGTCGTCAATATTCAAGACCATTACTGCTTCACCGCGCACCATGCGACGACCAACTTGCATACTAGCAATGTTCACATTGAAATTACCAAGCAGCGAGCCAATTCTACCGATGATCCCTGGCATATCACGATGCAAAGTTAACAACATATAGTGAGTTGGAGCGACGTTGATTGGAAACTCATTGATGCTAGTGATCCGAATCTCTGACTTACCGAGTAATGCACCAGTTACCTCTTGCTGGCCTTGGCTACCATGAGCCGTCAAGTGAATTGAGCCACTGTAATCTTCAACGGAAGGATCGCGAGTTTCGGTAACGTGAATACCACGTTCTTTGGCTTCGATGCTGGCATTCACAAAGTTAACTCGTTCGCGCAGAGCAGGAGAGAGCAAACCTTTGAGCGCAGCCACGACGATTGGCTGACTTTCGCTGTTGGCGATTTCACCTTGGAGCTTGACATTGAGAGTATCCACGCGACCTCCAGCCAGTTGACCAACCAAATTGCCCAACATTTCGGCAAGTTGCAGGTAGGGCTTGAGTTTTTGCCATACATCGGGATGCAAGCCAGGGATATTCACCGCCGATCGCGCAGGTAAGCCGAGCAAGACATCACGAATTTGTTCAGCAACATCCACGGCTACATTGGTTTGAGCTTCTTCGGTAGATGCTCCAAGGTGAGGAGTCAAAATTACATTTGCACCAAGTTCACGCAAACCAGACTCAGCTTCAAGTGGCTCATTTTCAAATACATCAAGAGCAATGCCGCCGACTTTACCACTCTTAATCGCGTCAGCGATCGCCACTTCATCAATGATGCCGCCTCTAGCGCAGTTGATGATTCTTACACCATCTTTCATGATCGCAATGCGATCGGCGTTGATTAGATGTTGAGTATCCTTGGTCTTAGGCAAATGTAGCGTGATGTAATCAGCTTCACGCAACAATATTTCTAGCTCAACTAGATGTACACCGAGTTTCTCAGCACGCTCTGCGGTCAAGAATGGATCATAGGCAAGAATCCGCATTCCTAAAGACTTAGCAACAGTGGCAACGTGAGAGCCGATCTTACCTAAACCCAGAATACCAAGGGTTTTCTTGTAAACTTCAACACCAGTAAAACTCTTGCGATCCCATTTACCACCCTTGAGGGATGCATTAGCAGCAGGGATAAAGCGTGATAGCGACATCATCATCGCCAAAGTATGCTCAGCCGCTGCGATCGTATTGCCTTCAGGAGAGTTAACAACAACAATCCCCATGCGGGTAGCGGTTGGCACGTCCACGTTATCGACCCCAACACCAGCACGTCCGATGATTTTGAGGTTTTTACCAGCTTCAACAGCTTCTTTGGTGAGCTTTGTACCAGAGCGAATCATGATCGCGTCGTATTCAGGGAGAACTTGGATCAGTTCTTCAGGACTAAGAGTGGTTTTTACGTCAACGGTGGCGACTTGAGAAAGGATATCGATACCAACTTGATCGATGGGGTCAGAAACGAGAACTTTGGGCATAACGATTAAAAAATGTACCAGTGCCTATAGCGGAAGGTTTGAGGCTACGCTCTTCCTAAACGCCCTTGAGTCAATGCAAGATAAACGCTAGATATCACGCAGCTTAGACACACTAAGACGACAATAATTGCTTACATTAATAATATTAAAGCAAAAATGAACGCTCCCACGCTTCAGGCACCTTGGTGTCAGTAATACCAAAGCAAAAAATGGCTACGCCATTTTTTGCTTTCAAAACCCTTACAGGGTTTGCTTTTTAATTCACAGAAGTGTTGCCACGTTTCTGTGAATTGGTATAACTATCATTATAAAATCGTTTTTTGAAACCCGATGTTGGTGGACTTTCAAAAAAAGATTTTGGTATTTCTATTGCCTTCGGCAATAGAAATACCAAAATCTTTTTCATAGTGATAATTGCTGCTTTGGAGTTGTCAACACTCTATAGCTATTACCTCAAAAAGAGAGTGACGGCACTTTGCGTCGTCACTCTCTTCTTTGTTTTATGCCTGTGCTTTTAAAACACCGCGTAACTCACCTGCACGATTGGACTTGGTATGAAGATCAACGTATAAACCGCCACTATTTAGAGCTTGAAGTTGCTCATCCGTAAGCGTGTATTCTCCTTTAACCTTACCGCTTACCCCATCTGCATTAACTTGCACCTGCAAAGCATATTGGAAAGGTCCATTGGCATTAGCGGCTCCTCTATGAATATGTACGCCAGAGGTAATATTTGGATTAGGGGGGACTAAAGGATCAGTAGCATAGTCACGTAAAGGACTGCTCAAACTGTAAAAACCACCACGTACAATTAACCGATTGCCGCTCAGTGCTGCTCCAACTACACCTGCTGCGTTAGTTGATACTGGGCTAGGGAAAATTTCGTCACCTGACAATATTGATGCAAATCTAGTGAAATTGACACTTTGGCTGATCAAATTGCTTTCGGCAAGGAGTTCAGATTCGGCTTGCTGTTGATAGATTGTCAAACTGATAGAATTGTCGACTAGCTGCGAGCTAATGGTTGTGGGGGTGATATTGTAAGATTGCACTGGTGAGCTAATATTTATCGCAAGTAAACAGATAGCGATACCAAGAGCTAGGCTATATAAAAACTTCTGATATCTCTTAAAAGCCTTAATCATATTACTTTTACCAATTTAGTGAATTGATTCATTTTCTCCAGATCTCTCCAGATATATTTTTTACGCTCAAAGTTTGGATTTGGATGTAACCGCACTATATTATTTGTGTTATATATATTTCATGATTGTGCAATATTTATTGATATTTGTGGCGGCGTTGTTGGCAGGTGGGATCAATGGAATTGCAGGGGGAGGTAGTTTTATTTTGTTTCCTGTGCTGATGTTTGTTGGCATTCCGCCCATAACAGCCAATGCCACCAATGCGATCGCTTTGCTACCAGGGACATTAGCCAGTGCAGGAGCCTATCGTCGTGAATTTGCACAAGACAAGCGATCGCTAATTCAATTGTGTATATTGGGGATAATTGGGGGGCTAGCAGGAGCAATTTTGCTTCTGAGAACGCCATCAGCAACTTTTTTACAAGTCTTGCCTTATTTATTATTGACCGCAACATTAGCTTTTGCCTTTAGCAATAAAATGACGCTATGGGTTGAGCAGCAACAAGTCCGATTTGCAAAGCTCCGAGAGTTACGAACAGTTTTCATTACGATTTTGCAATTAGTTGTGGCTGTTTATGGAGGCTTTTTTGGGGGTGGGATGGGGATTTTATTTTTGGCAACTTTTGCGCTGATGGGAATGACAAATATCCATCGTATGAATGCTTATAAGGTCATGCTCACCAGTTGTATTAATGCAGTAATTGTTATTCCTTTTGTTAATGCGGGGGTGATTCTTTGGCAAGAAGGAGCGATCGCGGCGATCGGTGCTTCGATTGGAGGATATATCAGTGCTTACTACGCCCAAAAGATCGCCGCAATAGTAGTAAAGCGCTTTGTGATTGGCGTTGGCTCCGCGATGACGCTGTACTTTTTTATTAAAAGTTGGCTTGCCTAAAAACAATAGAGGCGGCGCTTTGCGCCGCCTCTATTGTTTTCTTAAAACCGATAATGGGTGGCGCGAAGCGCCTCCTCTTATCGGTTTTAAGTAATGCCTCGACAGAGTTGATTTGGTAGTTGCTGAAGAACACGTCGAAATGGTGCAACATCTTTCAAGCTGTGGGACAAAATCAAAGAACCTTGAATCATGATCATCGCATCTTCACCACGCTCCTTTGCAACAGCCTCCTCCAATCCTGATGTGATTAAAACCTTAGCGATCGCCTCTATCCATTGCGAAAAAGCACCACTAATCTGTGCGTGAAAGAGGTCATCACTCGATTGCTCCATCAGTAAAACTGCCCATAGGCAAGAATTTTGCCCCTCATTAAAAAATGCACTCACTTCCTCACACATAGCCTGAAATTTAGCGATCGCTGGTTCTGGGCGATCAAGGATTTCCAAAATGCTCGTCTCTAGCCAATTATTGACATGACTAAGAGCCGTCTCCGCCATTTCTGCTTTGCCTCTTGGGAAATGATGATAGAGACTTGCTTTCCCTAAGCCCGTCTCTTGAGAAATTTTAGAAAGAGTTACCCCCTCATAACCAAACTGGCGAAACAGTTTAATCAAAGTTGGGACATGAGTTTGTTTAGACATAGATTTCTGATCAGGGGATTGGTGGTGCTTCACGCCATCAATATCTTTTGGGATTTAGCAATTTAAAACCCAATTTTTGGTGGCGTGGCGAAGCCACGTCACCAAAAATTGTTCTTTATTGACATTATACCGAACGAACAGTACACTATCAATATACCGAACGAACGGTACAAAATTCAAATTTTAACTTTCCCCACCAAGCAATTGGCAAACTAATGATTAAACTGCATGGTCACGAAATCTCGGGTAACAGCTACAAGGTACGCTTGATGTTGTCACTGCTCAATCTTGAGTATGAATGGGTAAGAGTCAATCTAATGAAAGGCGAACATAAATCGCCAGAGTATTTGGCTAAGAATCCTTTTGGTCAGGTACCTTTGCTAGTCGATGATGAAACTCAAATTGCTGATGCACAGGCGATTTTGGTCTATTTAGCTAGAAAGTATGGTGGCGAACAATGGCTGCCTATAGATGCATTACCAATGGTACAAGTAGTTCGTTGGTTGTCAACAACTGCGGGTGAAGTGCGTCAGGGTCCAGAGAATGCAAGACTGTTCCATCTATTTGGTGCAGGCACGAAGATCAATATTGAACGCGCCACCGAAAAATCCCATTTCATTCTCAAACAACTCGATCAACATTTGAGTACGAGAACTTGGCTAGAGTGCGATCGCCCCACGATTGCTGATGTTGCCATCTATCCCTACATTTCACTCGCTAAGGACGGCAAAATTGAACTGGATGCTTACGAGTATTTTAAGTTGGATGGATCGATTTCAGAAGCTATCTGGCTATGTACCAATGTTAGGAGCTTAAACCAATGCCCAGACAATTTGGCACGATCGCCTTCACTCCCGCCGTAAAAGCGATGCAAGAAAAAATGGGTTCCCGTGCAGGGCAACCGCATAAAAAAGTGAATAAAATTAGGAGAAAATAACAAAAGTAAAACAGCAATGAATAACCCTATCGAAGTCAGTTTGCTAAGACACTTTGAAGGAGTAGAAGACCCAAGAGA
>Ga0172373_10005894_pt1 | contig 16580 bp, 18 predicted proteins | sample Lak10m_2_FD_114546 | JGI IMG/M metagenome (GOLD analysis project Ga0172373, IMG submission 114546) | Freshwater microbial communities from Kabuno Bay, South-Kivu, Congo - kab_092012_10m | ecosystem: Environmental > Aquatic > Freshwater > Lake | place: Democratic Republic of the Congo...
CATCTTTAAGACTTTACAGTCAGGATTTCTTCATCTACACTCAACCCCATCATATACGTTGTGGGCTCTTATGTGTATCGGAGTTCTACTTTATGCATCAGCCACTCTCAGCCGATGTCTTTCTTCCATCCTGAATCTATCATGAAAGGATTAAGAATTAGTATAAACGGAGTAAGAGTTTTATTTAATTGTTCTATCCAGGTGAGCTGGTAAAAATTGGGTGGGATAGGGTTCATGTAAATCAGCCATTTTGCATGAAATTTGTTCTACCTTTAATTGAATTTCAGCATGTTCTGAAAACGTTAATAAAACTTCATTCTCATGGGCGCGCATGGCCATTAAGTTATAAAGTTTTTCTGGGTGATGTAGGTGGATATTCTTTTTTTTAACCTTAATCACATGATCAAAATGAATTCCGGCATGCACGCGTACTTTGATGGGGTTGTCCGGATTTAAGAACTTTTCCCAACAGAAACGATTTCCCAGAAGTTTGAATGATTTTTGATCTGCTTCATGAATTAAAGAAGACGCCGAGACAATAGCATCTTGCATGTGTGCGGAAATAACCTCTATATGAGAATGGTGTTGAGCATGCAATTTTACGGGTAGATGAGGGGAGTCGTTTTTTGTTTTCATAGTTTGCCCCGGTATGGTGCCGGCTGTCGGATTCGAACCAACGACCCTCTGATTACAAATCAGATGCTCTACCAGCTGAGCTAAGCCGGCAAACTTGTTAAATATAAATATCGTTTTTATAAATAAAAGTCTACATAAAAATTTTTAAAAAGAATAGTTTTTTTAATTGAGTATCTATAAAAAAATATATATACCTTATTAGATTAAGCTATAGAGTTTCTATGAAAATCCAATCTTTACATCCTGTAACTGTTATTTTGTTAATCGCGTCTATGCCGCTGTCAGCCGCATCCTTGGATATGTTTCTGCCTGCGTTGCCGACCATGGTAAAAGAGTTTGGGACAGATGAAACGACAATACAAATTAGTCTTAGCTTAAATATTATTGCAAGTGCTGTTTTAGGGTTTTCTTCTGGGATTTTATCAGATCAGTTTGGTCGAAGGCGTTTATTTATCTCTGCGCTTTTTGGATTTACTTTTGCGACATACCTGTGTTCGTTAGCAACAACGGTTGGCTTTTTTACAATTGCCCGAATTATTCAAGGCGCGGCTTCTGGTGTTATCTTTGTGATGGTAACAACCATTTTGTCGGATGTATATAGCGGGGTAAAAAAAGCACAGGTTCTTGGAATTTCAACATTTTTATTTCCGATTGCTTTGGGTGTAGCTCCTTTTTTTGGAGAGAAAGTATATCGTCACTATGGGTGGCCTGCGACCTTTATATGTTTGTCTGTGATACTGTTGATAACGTCGACCATATTGTTTTTTATGCTGCCCGAAACGAAAGCAAAAGAATCCACAGCCTTATCGTTTAAACGTATAACATCAGATGCTAAAAATATCTTATGCACACCAGCATTTTTGGTTAATGCGTTAATTCCCGCAGTTTTTATGGGTGCTTTTATGGCATTTATTGCATATAGTCCCTTTATTTACATGAATTATTTTAGATTAACTTCCAAAGTATATGTGTATTACTTTATTATGCCGTTAGTGTTTCAATTCTGTGCGGGTATATTGTATCAATGGGTTGTAAAACTTTTTGGCATTAATAAAACTCTGTTGTGTGGTGTGATGAGTGCAAGTTGTGCTTTAATAGTTATTATTGGTCTATTGATGAATGTTGTGCTACATCATCCTGTGTATCTGATGATTGCAATGTTATTTTATAACTCATCTATACCATTTATTTTACCATCCGTAATGGCAAAGGCGTTTGAAACATTTCCGGCCAAGGCTGGAACAATTTCATCGCTTGCGTCTTTAATAAGAAATGCGATGATGTCGGTGTATATTTATGTTTCGGGGATCGTATTTGATCATACCCCGTTTTCAATCTTAAGTGTTTTAATGACCGGTATTATATTATTTATCTTTCTTAGTATATTTTCTATTCGTATATCTCAAAGAACTGCATTAGCCGAGAGTAATGTCTAGAATTACTTTGTAGTTAAATGTACTGACCCATCCCAATTTTCACCAGGAGAGTTTAGTTTAAAGTCTTTACACCGTGATTCAAATAATTTTAGAACAGAATCTTCTGGAAACTTTCTTTGTCCTTCGGCAATAGCTCCTAACGCTTCATCCCATCGTTGTTCCAAATAAAGCTTGAATGTTTTTGCCGTGATTGTTGCTAATTCCATTTCATGTTCAGAAGGCAATAGTGAAGGTTCGTCAGACATCTGTGCCATTAGTTCATAAATTATAACACTCTCTTTCTTGCCTTTAACGGCAACGACGTCCACAGGTCGGAATAAAAATTTGCTTTTCAAGCGTTCATAGATTACGCCACTGGCGATAATTTTTGTACCATATAGTTTATTAACGCCTTCTAATCGAGACGCTAAGTTTACACCGTCTCCTAAGACCGTATAATTCATGCGTTCTTCAGATCCGATATTTCCAACAATAACTGATTGAGTATGTAATCCAATGCGCGTATGGAATACAGGTTTACCTTCCAGTGTCCATTTTCGGTTTAATTCCAATAGTCTTTTTTGACACATTAAGGCGGATTTACAAGCATTATAGGCATGATTTGCATCATTAATGGGAGCTCCCCAAAATGCCATAATGGCATCGCCGATATATTTATCAATAGTTCCGCCTGTATTCATAATAATGTGAGATAGTTCATTTAAATATTCAGATAAATGAAGGGCTAATTTTTCCGGATGCATACTTTCTGAAATAGAAGTAAACGATACAATGTCAGAAAAGAATAACGAGAGTTCTTTTTCTTTTCCGCCCAATTTAATATCGATACCTTTTGAAATTAATTTTTGCACCAGACTTTTTGGCATAAATTTTCCAAATGAATTTAAGCTTTTCTTAAGTGCTGCCATGGCATCCCGAATTGCTTGAATTTCATATACGTTAGATGTGAAATCTAAATTGCCTGACATATCAAAATTTTGTAAGCGTTTAATTTCCTGCGATAAAAACACAATGGGTTTTGAAATGCGACGAGATAAATAATAAATCAAGAAGGCAGATAAAATAAGTATCGTCACTGCCATCATAAGATTGTTTTGATAGCTTTGGTTAATTACGCCTACAAATTCATCAGCAGGTGCAACGATACACAAATACCATTCATATGGAAAATCCTTTGGGAATGGTGTAAAGCTGGCGATATATTCTGTTCCATTTTCTTGGAAAATAAATAACGAATCTTTACTTTCTTTAAATAGTTCATAAGCTTTTACTACTTCTTTGCGATCCATTCCCTGGACCATTTGTGCTTTAATATCACTGCCTTGAATTAAAACGCCCTTTGTAGGGTCAGGGTGAGCAACAACTTCGCCAATACTATTGAATAAAAACACTAAACTTTGGTTGCTAAGTTGCGCTTTTTCTAAAAACCTGGAATAGTCGCCCAGTGTTAAATCTGCGCCAATAACACCGAAGAAACCATCACCTTCTTTATCTGTTCTAATTAAAGGAGCCGAGGCTGTGATGCCTGGAATGTTATAGATAGCAAATATATAAATGTCACTCCAATTAAAATTCCGAGATTGTGCAACATTGATGTACCATTCTCGAGCCCTGTGATCATAATCAAATTTAGATAGAGTTTCTTTTGCAAGTACGTTTTTATTTTCATCTAAATAGTAATACGTTTGCAAGGGTTCAGGAATGCTGCGTTTTATAGTTTGTACAATATATTTTACATTTCCGGGTAATTTTTTAGCAGCATCATTTTTGAAAAAATATTCACGTACAGGGCGGATCATTTCTACGTATAAAAAATCACCATTTTGGGCGCCGGCATATAAGCTGTCGATATGAGAGTATTCGGTTAAAACATTTGCAAAGTATTCGTACAATTTACGGTTGGATTCCATATCAACTTCTGCGGGAGTTGTGATCATTCGCTGGCTAAGGACAGTAACTTTTCGAGCACTTTCTAGGTATCCGGTGCTTTTGGCAATTGATCTTTCTGTGACTTGATACATGATATCTTTAGAAAAGCTCATTACCACATTGCGATTGGTAAAGTGGGAATAAAAAATGATTAACGCATTTGATCCAACTAATAGGAGCAAAAAGGCCGAAATAATATTAAAGTGCAGCTTATGACTTTTCCAAAAATCTTTAAGTTTGTGCCACAGTAACATGATGAATTCCAACTATACATTAACAAATAGATCTTAGATTAGAATTCTTTATAAAAACTTAATTTTAGGAAATGTTTCAAAGGTGGGGGTAAAGACAGCCCCTTTTGTTTAAAGGGGCTGCATTATATTGGGTAAGTTATTGCTATCAATATGATTAGATTACTAAACGTGGGTATGCAATCTAATTTTCCATTATTAGTGAGCAACAGTGCGATTAAGTTCTTCAAGTGCCCCGGGCATGCTGTTCAAAGCTGCGATTAATTCTAGGGCTTCAACAACAGCAGCTGCATTTTTATCAGATAATTCAGCATCTAGTACAGTTTGCATAGTTGCAGCCATATATGCATTAGATCCAAGAGCTGTGGTCATTTTGTTTAAGGCTTCGCGATAAGCCGTAGCAGTGCTGTCACGATGGGCAAGAGCAGTTGCCATAGCTGTAGTTATTTCATCTGCTGGTTTATCCTTGAAAGTATTTGAAGTCGCAGAACAAGTGGCAAGACGACACTTTGCAACCATGCTCTCCCAGTATAATTTGTCAGAGAGTGCTCTCGCCATATCAGTTTCACCAGAATTAATCGCTGCTATAATGACCATTTTTGCAGCATCAGTGGCTTCAACTCGAAGAGCCTCTATGGTGCAAGAGTCAGCAGTTTTTTCGGCAGCTTCTAATGCAGATATAGCTGCGTCGCGGTGAGCACGAGTCGCAGCAACAGTTGTTACTGTAGATCCACCAGCGCCACCAGCAGCAACTTCACTTACCGTTGTTTCGGCGGCAAATAGTGTATTCATGTGAGTTAAGCCTAGTGTTGATAATAAAGCAATTTTTAAAAGTTTGTTAGACATATATAGTCTCCATTAATTTGTTGTATATAAGTTATTTCGACGACTTAAAGATGCATAACTTATGCATTGAGACGTTTCCGAAACCCCATCAATAGGAACTATACCTTCAACATAAACAACTACTTTGTCTCATGGCGGATCTCTTTCAGGAAGTATCTTCTCGCTTAATGATAATAATAGGGACTCTATGTTTAAATGTCAAGATCCTCCCCCACATTGGTAAGTTATTTGTTTTCAATACTTTAAAATGCTGTGGGGGGGGTATGCAAGCGTATCTACGTTACAGAAGACAGTTAACTATGTTTCATCAGCAGCACTCTCCGAAGCTGTTGCAGCTGCGGCTGCAGTATCTGCTGTTGCACTGGGGGAAGACGGAAAAAACATCTGTATAATTTTTCCAGGATGATCTGGAGCATACGTGAAGTCTTCAAGTTCTGCTGCAGTTAGTTCTCTTGAGAGTAGTGTGCCATATGTTAACATGGTGTCACCGGGGATGACATGACCTGCAGGCATGATATCGGCTGGCATTGGATATGCTGTATGGCTGCTGATAAAAATACGTACGCCTTTTTTTGTTAGTTCCGCCCAACGTTGAGCATAGTAATGTAGGTTTTGGAGACAAAAGAAACAAGGATTAAATCGTGAATGAATATGTAATTCTATGAATGCAGCAGAGCTTAATTCTTCGCGTGTTAGTTTAAAATCTACTAGACGTGCAATACTGGCTTCACTATCAAAACATGGATATGTTGCACTCATTTTTGTACGAAAGGGATATGTGCTTAAATAGTTATTTTCTAACGCGTCGAAATGACTATATCCAGCTTCGATATCGTGTGCAGGGCCCATAACTTCAATTTCAATACGCCTTAAATTAGGGATAAAGTCTGAAAACCAAGCATTGCTTCTGGAGAATAGTTTGATTGTAGCAAGAGCTGTATTGACCTTTTTGGCTTCTTGGGTAAATTTATGTGGAAACCCTCTTGTTCTGTGACAGTCATACGAAGCGCCTTTTTCAAAGTCATGGATATGATTGCTGACAAATACATAAGGAGGGAATGTTGTAGACGCAGATGGACCTGCACACTCTAATAGAATATCGTTTAACTGTGCCACCGCAAGATTTGCCCCTTTTAAGGTTTTATCTAAACTTTCTGTTTCGGGTAGTCGATGCATTAAATCACGATGCAATGCAATTGATTCTGCAGAGTATTGGCACCACACAGTGGGACTGTCTGCATAATCTGCATCAGAGGGTAAGGTGCTTGCAGCCGCCGCTGCAGTCAGGGTTGGTATATGCAATACGTAAACGATAAGGAATAACATCCTGAAGAAGGTTTGTTTCATGGGGGTAACTTTCTGTCTTAGAAAATGTTAATAGCGAATAGGGGGTAATCCAAAATACGTGCGATGGATGCGAAGAATTTCCTCACGGCTAATTGGGATATCGGTGGGTATACCCGTTGGGTTGGCATCAACTTTAAAATAGCTTTCAGGTATCCAGATAATTTTACGTAGACAAGCTTGTCGTTGATCCTCACTTAGTCGCAACAAATCATCTGGGGTTAAATAAGCTTCATCATAACCGTCGTCAGCCTCTTCATCATAGATGCCGGCTCCAAAAGATAATAGCCGTTTAGTCCTGATAAAATTGCCATAAACAGTTAAATGCTTAAAGTTTTCTAATAATAATAAAGGTGCTAATTGTTCAATACTTCGTAGGTACAATTTGTTTTGATTTAGTTTTAATTCAGTTATACGGTCTTTAATCGGATCAATGATTTCAAGAAGTTTTTCTAAAAAACCGCCATCAATAAAGTTATCGGATAAATCAAGGGTGATAGAATCCGTGCGACGAGTTGCTTGATATTCTGTGACGAGTCGAGCAATTTCTTCTAAGAAAACACGTGTATTTGAAGCATTAATGCCTTTGCCATGGAAATCAATTACAGAAGCAACTTCAGCTCTACTTGAGGTTGCCTCTAAAGATCGTTCTTCTGTTGCTGTTACAGAAGGAGCAGGAGCGGCTGGTCGTTCTGTCGCCGGTGAATATGTGCCTGATAATAAAAGATGTTGAAGTACGCGTTGAGCATGAGATAGTTCGGACATTACTCTTGCCAACTCGTCGGCGTCGGCAGAGATTCTAATTGTTGCTCCTGCTGAAGATTCTTGAACATAAACATATCCTCTGGATGTGGGATGTCCGTCCTTAGACGGCGGTAATTCATGAGCAGCAGCACCCATTACAGAAGAGGTAAGGGCCGTGCATAGACATAGGAACTTAAGTAGGGACTGTTTCATGGCGAATCTCCTTCAAGCGATGCTCTTTAATCTCAACTTTAATATAGGTCCGTTATGTTAGAATGTCAAGTGTAGTAGCTATGCCTCATCTTCCGCACGTTCTGAAGTTGCTGCAGCTGCGGCTGCAGTACCTGCTGTTGTACCTGGGGAAGACGGAAAAAACATCTGTATAATTTTTCCAGGATGATCTGGAGCATACGTGAAGTCTTCAAGTTCTGCTGCAGAGAGCGGGGCATCATGACGAGCATCACGGCCATATTCTCGCATAGTATCGCCAGGGACGATATGACCTGGAGGTAAATCACCTGACCATTTGCACCAGTCTGCATCGTCGGGATTAGCATGAGAGCTGACCATGAGTAGCCAAGGTTTCCCGGTATCTTTTGCCAACTTCTTTACCCGGTGATTTAAAAGTTGCACACAGTAAAAGCAAGAGGGTCGATCAGAGTGCATATGCAAATGAAATGCTGTTGCATAGCTTAAGTCTGCTTTTCGTATAGCAATAAAATGTTCAAGTAATAAACATCCACTGGATTCAGAGTCTAAAAGTTTGCGTCGTTCTTCAAAGGGGTAAAAGGCAGTATATCGTTCTTCTAAATCTGCATACCGTTCAAGGGTTGCTTTTTTTCGTGCAAGAACAGCTTCTTGTGCTGCGCCAAGGGCTGTTAAAGCAGTTGGGTATGCGTGGGTTAATCCTAAAAGGTGTGTTCTAACAGCTCTGGTTTCGTCTTCCTCACCTATTTCTGTAAGAACCTTTTCAACATCCCCTATTAGCTTTCCTAGTCTAACAACACGATCCCCATCTGTTTTTGCTTTGGTAGCGCCACTTTCAGTAAGTTTTTTACTGATTTCTATGCTGCCGTCAGGGGCATATACGTGGTTGCTTTTAATTATTCTTCCATGGACGTGGGCGATAGATACTGACTCTGTTCCTGTTCCACCTAGAATCATCAGTGTTACAACTGCTCTATTGTGGGGACGGCAATCAGGAGCTGCCAGTACTTCTGCGTGTAATCCTTGATGAAGATCCAGATAAGGTGGTTCCAAAGAACGCCAAACGCAGGGAGTGTCGTCCAAAAGAGAGGCGCTTGCAGGCGTTGCGGCCGCCGCTGCCCCTGCTGTATTGGAAAAAGATGAAGTGAACACCAGCCATAGAACAATAAGCGAGCGTAATATATTATGCATTTCACAAATCCTTTCAGAATATGGAAAACACCTGATTTTAATGAGTAACTAAGCCGTAATGTTGACGATGCCGTTGGATTACTTCTGAAGTAATTCCGGGGCCGCTTGGATTGATACTAGCATCAGAAGGGTTAAAATATGATTTAGGGATCCAAATTAATTTCTTCACCATCTTTTCACGCACGTCGAGGCTTAGCACGACACGTTCGTCGCGATCCATTTCTTCGTCATCACCCTCGACAGTGCCAAAGTTTTTAATATCATTTGAATCTATTCGATTTCCAGATATGTCAACCACTTCTAGGGTGTCTAACTCTAATAACGGAATAAGGTATTGTAATCCGCGAAGGCCCATCAGATTATTATGGAAATTAAGACGTGTGATTTTGGGTAAATACGCACGCATTTCATCGCTTGTAATCATTGTTACAAAGTCTGCGATCTCAAACGCATTTAAGGATTTGTCGGAAAAATCTAATTCAAACGCTCCGTCAGCAGCGCAATCTGCTTTGATTTTTCCGCTAATCGCAGTAAGCTTTGTAATACCAGAAAAACTAACTTTAGTAGGCATGGGGGAAGCTCCTGTGGCGGGTGGAGAGCGCAATTCTTCGGCTTCGCGGGTCATCGCAGCCGCGGCAGAATCTAACCAGTGTCTTAATGCCCTAGCATCTATAGAGGCTCCACTTCTTGCGTCAAATCCAGGGAATATAAAAACGTTTACAACAGTTGGATCATGAGCACCAGTAGGATCATGACTTTCAGAATATCTCATCATATACGCAGACGGGGCTGCGCGAGCGTCAGCATGGGGCGAAAATTCATGAGCAGCAGCACCCATTACAGAAGAGGTAAGGGCCGTGCATAGACATAGGAACTTAAGTAGGGATTGTTTCATTGCGAATCTCCTTCAAGCGATGCTCTTTAATCTCAACTTTAATATAAGTCTGTTATATTAGGATGTCAAGTGATCCGATCATTCATTTCCCAGCACTTTAATTGTTGGTTTTTAGGATGTTTCATCAGCTCTGTTAATGCCCATACAAGCGCATCTATTCGATCGGGAGATTTTCCACAGTCTGGGATAAAGGTACACATTTGCTGCTCTAATTCGGGAAAAGATCGTGTGTGGAATACCTTTCCTTGTTCGTATAACATTGCGATGGGGGCAGCCCGTGATTGTTTGCTTTTTGTGGCGCGTACGGCTTTAAAACGGATGCTTGGATCCGTTGTTCTTAATAGAGTTTCAACTAAATCGCCGCCTTGGTTTACTTCGGCTACCACGTAATGTGCTTTATAGTGATGGTACGCGTGTATAACGCGCTGTGCCCATTGAGCTGGCGTTCCTTTGTAACTTAAGTCATCCAATACATAAGCCATGCCATCTGACCCTTTACCAACAACCACAATGCCGGTTTCATCACTTTTTGATCCGCTGGTTACTGCGGGATCTACACCAATAACAATTTTTGTATACATGTAATTCTCCATAACAAAAGCTTTTTAAAAAGAGCCTTCGGTTTCATCTTTGTTTTGAATTATTTCAATCATTTCTGATAACTCTGCATCGGATAAATCTTGAAGATGTAGCAATGGATTGTTTGTTTTACCCCGTAAATTTTTGGCTTTTAAGTATAGCTCTAGGGCTTTTAAGGCCACTGCGTAATTTTTTGATCTTCGGGCAGATCGATATACAGAATCTATGTGGTTAAATACATCTTCTTTTAACGGAATATGTACCCTTCTTTCAGATTTTTTAGATGTTTTCATGATTTTCTCCAATAATATGTTTAGGTTAGTGTTTTATATTGAATCATCTTGCGTGTCCAAAGGGCTCCGTGATGATCGCTTAAGATATGACCGTATAGTTCTTGTGCGGCTAAGTGAGTTTTTGCATAGTGATCCTCCATTAAATTAATAAATTCTGTTGCTAAATTTGCCGCGTTATCAAAAGTGCTGCCTCGGGTTGTGGTAACATCGGTGCGGTTTAGTAACTTTTCCAATAACGGCAAAGGGCGAGGGGTTGTAGTAATGATGCAGCGAGGGGATTTTCCCAGTCTTAACCCAAGCATTAATTGATCCCATGTTGCTTCTGCGGTACGGAATTTGGCAAGCTCATCAATCCATGCGGCATCAAATTGCGGGCCTCTTAAGTTTTCATAGGCTTCGGCAGCGTATATTTGTGCAATGGCGCCGTTAGACCAACTTAAACGATGTTTGTGACGTTCGTAAACTGGCCCTTGCCCCGGGGGGTAACATTGTAAGATGCCGCTGACGCCTTCAACCATTATTTGTTCTGTATTCAGCATGTTATCCCCAATTAAGGCAATGCGACGATATTTTCCAGAATCCACCCATTGGCGAATAGTTTCTGCGCCTGTTCTTGTTTTTCCAAATCCTCTGCCGGCTAAAATCAGCCAAATTCGCCAGTCTCCTTCGGGAATACGCTGTTCTGGGCGGGCATGTTTCAACCAATCATATTTTTGGCTGTCTTTTTTTCGCCGGTAAAGCTCTTTAGAAAGTATGGTTTTTAAGAGTGTACGTTTAGATTTGTTCATATGGGATTCTCCTAATAAAAAAAGCCCCCTGATGGGGCTTATGTTGAAATAAAAGTCTTTTAATGAGTGTTTTCTATAAAGTTCGTGCGATTTGTTGGGTATATTCCTTTCTTTTATCGGTGTAATTCATAGTTAGCAGAGATGCTCCATGTTTTATTGTTTGTTACAAGGTCTATATAGACACTGGAATGTGATAAAGGTTGCATAGATATCCCAATGCCGACGGCGTGGTTCCAGGGTTGATCTAATGTTGTTGAAAAAACTATATGCCCAGCGCACCCCTTAAATACAGATGTAGAGTATTTTATAGAAGCCATTTCCAAGCTTTTAATATCGCGGCAGTTATGTATGTGCTGTATAGATGCTTGAATGATTCCTATATTAACAAAATCCCAGTACTTTCCCATACTGATGCTTAGAAATCTATTCATTCCGCAATAGGTTGTTGCAATTTGTCCAAACCACTGAGCAGATGAAGTATAGTTAATGTATTGAGAAAAAGATTGGGTGTAGGCGTGTAAGCGAGCATCCTTCTTTATTTGATGAAAAAATAAAGTATTGCTTGTGCCTTTTAGTAACAGCAAAGATCTTCTTAAGTCGCCTACAACAATATCGTTATTTCCTGTATGGACGGGAACGGTGCTTTCGGGTTCTTCGGGTGCTGTTGTTGATTTCATTACGGCAATTACCTGGTTGTCCACAATTTCCAGGCGGACAGCATATCCCTTGGGGGGGATAACAGTAGGTAAGCCATTGTTGATGATCTCTTTTGCTTGAATTAAAATAAATCGCTTTTCTTCTGTTAAAAAATCCAGTGTTTTAAATGATATTCTGAATATATTTTTACGTGATAGGGATATCTTTGATTCTTGCTGTAGCGGAGCTTGGTTAAATAAATCGATATCAAATTCTTGAATTAAACCAGATTGTTTTAACGCGTCGCTGTCTGTAAGGGGTAGATTATCTTCTATGCCTCCAGACTCCAGGGTTTGGGAAGATGTTTTAGAAAATATATTGAAATCAGAGGTGCCTTCGTTTCCGCATCCCGATAAAACGAGTGTAAAAACACCAATCACCCAATGTTTCATATCAATATTTCCCCTTAATATAAGAAGAATATCGAGATAGTCTTAATAATTTCTAAAGAGAAAATAGAAATTGGGCCCCGAAAGGCCCAATAATAATTTTGATAAATACATTATAGGATGTGATTTGATAAAGTCAATAACTTTTTGAATATTGATTAATTATCCCTCGGCTTGACGAGCTTCTTCAGCTCTAATAGCTCTTCTTCAAATTCTGCCCGACGACTTGGTTGCGCAAAGATTAAGAAATGGCCAGCATTTTTCATCCCTTCAGTTCTTTCAAACTCTTCCCGGTTTTCGCGAAAAAATTTACGTTGTTGTTCAAAACTTAATGAAGATTGTAAAGCTTTCACAATAGGGTTGGCTAATTCTTCATCTGTTAACTTAGTTGTTATAGAAAATTCAGCACACAAGGCAAAAGATGAGCTGTCATCCTCTTCAGATGGTAAAATTTTTGTGCGGCTTGCTAAATAAACCTTATAACGCAGATAACCTTCGCTATCTACAGAAAAAGGTTGGTGAGCAAACACGGTTTCGTCCATAAGTGTTTTTACGTCAAATTGACGATCTTTAACTACAGCTCTTAAATCATCATTGTCGAAAGAATCTAAGCTCCATTCACGACCACTATTTTCAATGGGTCCACTAAAAAGATTCATAACGTCATCTGAAGACAGTTCGCCTAGTACAGGAACTTCAGCCCAATCTGCATCTGAAAACGTAAGGGGCCCAACACCTCCCATGCCTGCGTCCGCTGCATGAAGATTTGTACATAACACGATTGCTCCACATGTAATTATCTTTAAAAAATTTTTAAACATTTCAATCTCCTTTATGTTTGTATAATTTGTTTATAGGAATATAAGTTGAGAAATTCAAGTATATTTTTTTTCCATTTTGATTAAGTTTTATACTAAATAAAAATAAAGAAGAAATATTGAAAAAAAGCATCCCTCCAAGTGGCTTGATGTAGTAAAAAAAACCTCCAAAGAAGGGCCTTTTGATTTTAATCAGTTAGTACTGCCTAAAGAGCCAAGGCAGCTGATAGAAATTTTGACAGCGTTTCATTTTCCCTTTAACGTTATTTTATATTCCTTAGTACCGGCGGTGTCTTCAGTCATATAACCTGCGCAAATACAACCTACAGAAAGGGCGCCAACATATCTTGGGTGTGTCATCATATGGGCGTATCTGATTGTTTCTCGATCACACATTTCGCAAGTTAAAGAAGGGCTTTCCAGGTCTTCTACTTGAGTTGTAATCCAACCGCCTTTTGGGGTAACTTTGTCTAACCATTTTCCGCAGGCTCCTTTACCACTGGGTACATGTCGTCGTACTTCTTCACAATCATGATCACCGCATAAGCCATCACATCCGTAATGTTTAACAGGAACAACTGGTGCGCTGGAAGACGAACTAACAATTCCTGTGAAGCCAGGAAGCCCATCAGCTGCCCAAAGCCCATTGATTAATAAAATGATACTTAAATATTTATATATTTTCATACTTATCCTCCATAAGTTTTTGATTATCTGAACAACATTGTAAGAGGTCGCCCTCTTACAATGTTGAGTGTATAAAAAATAATCAGAATGTCTACTGAATTTTTAATTTAAGAAGGGAGCAGGGTTAACGGCTGATTTATCAAATAAGCTTCTACTCTACTGCAATAAAAAAGACTTTTGGGGCGGTTATTCGAAGATTACCCCCCATAAGTGATCAATTAACATCCAGCCTTTTTGATTAGCGATACGTACTTTCGCGTATTTTCCTTTAATATCTTTCAAGAACTCACCTTCTACTCCTTTTTCTGCTTTTAAAATAACTTCTTCAGGGGCGGAGGGGTCTGAAATTAAACAGGCAAGGTCTGTAGTTACCCAAATGGTTTGTGTGTTGGATAGTAACGTTTTATGAATCCAACCTTCTTGACCATCAGCATCTTTGATTTTACGCCAGAAATCAAACTCTGCAATGACTTTTAAAGGAATTCCTTTGCGGGTATATGTAATACGGGCCGGATAATTATTTCCAGGGCCGACTCTTAAGTTTACCTTATCAGCTTTTGTCATAACAAACCGGGGAATAGGTAATCCGCTTCCCTTAAACGCTGTTTTTATAGGGCTTGGTTCAGATGCTTGAATAGAGGCTGAAAAGATACCTATTAACCCTATGCAGATTAGAATATAACGCATCTTGTTTATGCTCCAGTAGATCCAAACCCTCCAACCCCACGTGCAGTTTCGGATAATGTTTCAACCTGGTATAGTTCTGCTTTTGTATAGGGAGATATAACGATCTGTGCTATTCGCATGCCAGCAGTAATTGTAAAAGGTTCATTACTTAAATTGATTAATAAAACTTTTAATTCGCCCCGATAATCCGCGTCAATTGTTCCAGGAGTATTTAATACAGTCACTCCATGTTTGTAAGCTAAACCAGATCTGGGGCGGATTTGCCCTTCGTGTCCTTCTGGGATAACCATAATAACCCCGGTAGGAATTAAGACTCTTTCCATGGGGGCAAGGATAATATCCCCCATAATTGCAGCGATTAAATCCATGCCAGCACTGTGTTCGGTGGCATATTCAGGCACACCCCGTGCATGAGGTAACATTTGTATTTCTACTAGAGTATTGCGTGTTAAAGTATCCATTATTTTTTCCATCCTTCATGTATGGCGACGATGCCATCGGTTAAATTTGTATAAGTTACAGAGCTAAACCCTGCCGATTCTATCATATTCTTAAATGTTGGTTGATTGGGAAAATGTTGAATGCTATCCACAAGATATTCATAAGATGCTTCATCACCCAAAACCCAAAGTCCTAATTTAGGTATCACTTTATGACTGTAAAGTTTGTATGCAGCATTAACATAAGTATGCTGGACATGGCTGAATTCTAAACATAGAAACTGCCCGCCAGGCTTTAAAATACGATAAAATTCATTAAGAGACCTGGGAATATCGCTTACATTACGTTGCCCAAAAGAAATTGTGATACCGTCAACGCTATTATCTTCAAAAGGTAACTTTTCTGCGGCCGCTTGAACCCAGGTAATGCCCTGAATAACTCCGTAGTCAATTAAACGCGCTTTCCCTTGTTCAATCATAGATTCATTGGGATCTACGGCTGAAATATTAGGCGTTAAGCCATGCCTTAAAATGGTTTTATGGATAAGTCGAGTAATATCACCAGTTCCTGCGGCAACATCAACATAATGAGCATTTGGCTTTATAGATAAACGTTGTACAAACTTTTGTTTCCAAACTCGATGAATACCAAAGCTCATTAAATCATTCATCAAGTCATATTTGCTTGCCACGCGATTAAAAACATTTTTTACAAAGTCAGAATGTGAAGTTAAAGACATGCGTCCTCTTCCTACCAATGGCTTAGGTGTTTACTTATTTCTGCTCTCAATGTATCATAAATTAATCATACAACCCATATTAAAATGACGGTTATTACACAATATGAACCTCCGATTGCGCGTATTCAGCTTAAGGCGCCTAATACGCTAAATGCGCTTAACCTAAGCATGGGAAAAATTATTCAAGCTGCGTTATTAGATATTGAAGCAAATTCAGCTATTAAAGTTGTGATTTTAGAAAGTGTTGTAGAAAAAGCATTTTCCGTTGGGATTGATCTAAAAGAGTTTTACACACAGAATACCCCAGAATATCGTGCAGAGTTTTTAGAAACATGGAGTAGTATAGCCAAATTTCCTAAACCTATTGTTGTCAGCCTTCATGGATACGTTTTTGGGGGCGGGTTGGAGATAGCTTTGATAGGAGATGTATTAATTGCGGCAGATAACACAATTTTTAGCCAGCCTGAACTGAGTGTAGGTACCATACCCGGATTGGGAGCAACTCAGAGATTGTCAAGTCGGATAGGGATGCTGCGAGCGAATGATATGATTTTTACAGCTCGAAGAATTGATGCGCAAACAGCCTTAAACTGGGGATTGGTCTCTCAGGTAGTGCCGATGGATCAGTTAAATCAAGTCACGACAGATACCGCAAACATTATTGCTGCAAAATCGCTTCCGACCTTGATTAAGGCTAAAATGGCATTGCGAAAATCAGAAGAGTGTATTTTAGCAGAAGGTTTAAAAGATGAACGGAGGCTATTTTTAAGTACGTTTGATTTGGTCGATCAAAAAGAAGGATTTCAGGCATTTTTACAAAAGCGACCACCGTTATTTAAAGATAAGTAATTTATTGTGGTATTTCAGACATATTTCGCCCCACTAACGTGGGGCCCACCCACGAACCGGCATCAGATCGGCACCCACCCCACCGCCACCGCTACACCATAGAATCGGTAGTTCTAAAAACTCTGTTTTTAAAAG
>Ga0172373_10005895_pt1 | contig 16579 bp, 13 predicted proteins | sample Lak10m_2_FD_114546 | JGI IMG/M metagenome (GOLD analysis project Ga0172373, IMG submission 114546) | Freshwater microbial communities from Kabuno Bay, South-Kivu, Congo - kab_092012_10m | ecosystem: Environmental > Aquatic > Freshwater > Lake | place: Democratic Republic of the Congo...
TGGACTTCGTCAATGTCGAATTCAAATCATCCACAACTAGTAAATAAGTTCTTGAGACATAAGTTGACGATGAGTCAAAAAATCGGAAAAATCAAAATTGGATATGCAGACGACCAAGAAGATAACCGTTATCGAAATGATTCTATGTTAACCAATCAAAGTTATGGGTTTTACGACTACCAATTTTACATAGCCAATGCCGATAGTGCTGCTTTTAACTATAAAGTTTTTTACAGAGAGCGATTAGATTTACGTTCGGATACTACTACGTTTATCAATGTTGCCAAAGCCCGAAATACCGGGTTAGATATGAGTGTTTTTTCATTAAAAAATCAACGATTGAACATCATAGTGAATTACAGAGAATTGAAAATCAATCAGCCTAAGTACATCAATCAAACACCTGAGAATACCTTGTTGGGTAGGGTTGATTACGACGTAAATCTTTTAAAAGGAATGATTTCCTGGAATACCTTTTATGAGATAGGAAGTGGTTTAGAACTAAAAAAGGAGTTTTTGTATGTGAAGGTAAACGATGGACAAGGAGTATATACTTGGATAGATTATAACCAGGACGGAATCAAAGATTTAAACGAATTTGAAGTGGCACAGTTTGTTGATCAAGCGAGTTATATTCGGGTGTTTACACCCAGCAATCAATATGTCAATTCGTATTCAAATGAACTTAATCAAGGGATTTTCATCAAACCCGAAAAACTTTGGTCGAATAAAACAGGTATTCGAAAGTCGTTGGCTTTATTTTCAGACCAAATGCGTATGCGAATCAATCGAAAAACGAGTTCGTTTGACAAGTTAAATGGTTTTAACCCTTTTGTGATAAATATCAATGATACTGCATTGATTAGTACCAATTACAATTTTAGAAATACCTTGTTTTTCAACCGAAACAGTTCTGTTTTTGGAGCCGATTTTACCTACCAAGACATTCGTTCAAAGTCTTTATTGGCAACTGGTTTTGATGCACGAAACCAACAATCACGCGAATTGAATATGCGTTGGAACCCACACAAAATGATTTTATTAGAAGCCTTATTACAACAAGGAACAAAGCAAATCAAAGCCGATTACACCACCGGTCGAAATTACGATTTGAACTACGTTTCTTACAAACCTTCTATCAGTTATCAACCTTCGACAGCGGTGCGTTATACCGTAGATGGACGTTATGTACAAAAAAATGCTTTAACAGGGGAAACAACAAATATCAAAGAAATTACCTTGCGGCTAAAATACAATCAAGTAGAAAAAGGAAGTTTACAAGGAAGTTTTTCTTTACTACAAATACAATTCAATGGAATAAGTACTTCTGCCTTGGGATTTGAAATGTTGGAAGCCTTAAAACCAGGACGAAATAGTACGTGGACCTTGGGTTATCAACGTTCGGTGTCTAAAAAAATTCAAATATCGATTCAGTATTCTGGTCGTAATTCAGAAAGTAGCCGCACAATACACGCTGGCGGAATGGAGGTGAGAGCGTTTTTTTAAAAAAATACGTTTCCCTCCTTGAGGAGGGATTAAGGGAGGTGATACTTTTTTATATATGATGGAGTAGTCTCATTTCGGTTACTAAATAAAAAAAGGCTATCCACCAGGACAGCCTTCAATATCTAGAATCAAATTAATGATTAACCGATTAAGTTTTGGTATTCGTCAGCAGAAAGTAAACCTTCCACTTCAGATGCGTCTGACATTTCAATTTTGATCATCCATCCGTCACCGTAAGGGTTAGAGTTTACAGATTCAGGATTTGCTTCCAATGCAGTATTGAATTCAACGATTTTCCCAGAAACAGGTAAGTATAAGTCAGATACCGTTTTAACTGCCTCAACTGTACCGAAGATTTCTTCTTTCGCAAGTTCTTCACCTTCTGTTTCCACTTCAACATAAACGATGTCACCCAATTCGCTTTGTGCGAAATCAGTAATACCAACGATAGCAATGTTACCTTCTACACGTACCCATTCGTGGTCTTTTGTGTATTTTAATTCTGCAGGAATGTTCATTTTTTAAAAATTAAATTTCAAAACAAATGTATTTATTTTTTTTGAATCATCGAGTGATTAAAAGATGATTAGATGAATTCTAAATTAGATTAAATTCTTTTTAAGTCTTGCGTCTAGTGTCTAGTGGTCTTTCGTCTAGTATCTAAAAATCTTTTGTCTTTCACCCCTCAAAATACCACTTTTTAGGTATAGGGAATTTCAATTGTTACAAGTAAGTTTGTTAGTGTAATGTAAAGTGATTGTAATGCCAACATTAGCAACTGTAAAAAAGGGTCAACGATTCAACGTAAAACAAGTTTCAACTTCTGCAATTACTTCAAAATTAGTTGAAATGGGTTTATATGTTGGTCAAGAAGTAGAGGTACTGTTCAAAGCACCTTTCGGTGATCCGATTGCAGTAAATGTAGGGGGTTATGTTCTTTCGCTTCGTTTAAATGAAGCAGAACTTATTGAAGTAGCATAATCATTTCATAATCTATTGTATTTTTGTTAGCAAAGACCAGGGATGAAGTATAACAAAATTGCATTAGTAGGAAATCCAAATACAGGAAAAACTTCTCTTTTTAATGCGTTAACTGGTCTAAATCAACACGTAGGAAATTTTCCGGGCGTTACCGTAGATAAAAAATCGGGAAATCTCAAAATAGATACTCATACACTTGAACTAATTGATTTACCAGGTACATACAGTGTGTATCCTCGTTCCATGGACGAAAAAGTAGTCTATGATATTTTTTCGTCTAATACCCATCCTGATTATCCAGATGCTGTTTGTGTGGTAGTTGACGCTTCTAATTTAGAACGTAATTTACTTTTATTTACACAGATATATCAGTTAGGTTTACCAACAATGTTGGTGTTGAATATGTCTGATGTTGCTTTTCGTAAAGGGAAAAAATTAAAACTTGAGTTATTTCAACAAGCATATCCTGAAGCAGCGATTGTACAAACAAATGCGCGTTTGGGAATGGGATTGGATCGTTTTAGAAAAGCCTTATCCTTAGGTTTACCTGAGAGAACAAAAACCAACATTACGCTGATTGATGTTGAAGCATTAGAAGATCAAACCCAAGATACAGAAAAGCGATTTCAAGAGATACAAGCCCTTTTAGGTGATGTTCAAACAATTGAAAATAAATCAATCAACAAAAAGAAAGTCAACAGATTAGAGACTTTATTTGTGCATCCAATTTGGGGCTATGGTTTGTTTTTACTGATGTTGATGGCATTGTTTCAACTGATTTTTTCCTTGGCATCCTATCCGATGGATTTGATTGATTTGGCATTTGGAAATTTAAGTGCTTGGGTTCAATCCACGCTTTCACAAGGTGTTTTGACAGATCTAATTGCAAATGGAATCATTCCAGGAATTGGTGGTGTGGTTATTTTTATTCCCCAAATTGTGCTATTATTTTTGTTTTTAGGCATTTTAGAAGAAACGGGTTATATGTCTCGGGTTGTATTTATTATGGACAGATTAATGCGCCCTTTTGGTTTAAATGGTAAGAGTGTAGTTCCTTTACTATCAAGTGCCGCTTGTGCTATACCAGGGGTAATGGCGAGTAGAACGATTTCGAATTGGAAAGAGCGATTAATCACAATATTAGTAGCCCCTTTGATGAGTTGTAGTGCTCGAATTCCCGTTTTTACTTTGTTGATTTCCTTGGTAATTCCCAAAAAAACCATTTTTGGATTTATGAATTTACAAGGCTTAACGTTTTTTGGTTTGTATGCTTTGGGTATAGTCAGTGCGTTACTGATTTCGATAGTATTGAAATGGACGATTAAATCAAAAGAAACAAGTATGTTGATGCTTGAACTTCCTGATTTGCGTTTGCCACGCTGGAAAAATGTGATTATAACGGTATTTGATAAAGCAAAAATTTTCTTGTTAGATGCCGGAAAAGTGATTATTGCAATTTCGATAGTATTATGGGCTTTAGGAACTTATGGACCTTCAGAAAAAACGAATAAAGCCGTAAAATCGATTCCTTTTCCAATTGAAAAATCAGCAGAAGCAAAGTCGGATTATGATAAGCAGGTGGCTGCGGTAAAATTTGAAAATTCTTACATAGGTATTCTTGGAAAAGCCATTGAACCGGTAATCAAACCATTGGGGTATGATTGGAAAATAGGGATTTCATTAATCACTTCCTTTGCTGCACGTGAGGTTTTTGTAGGTTCTATGGCGACCATTTACAGTGTAGAAGCGGACGATGAGGAAACGAAGAGTTTACTTTCTAAAATGAAAGAAGCCAAAAACGAACAAGGAGCGCCAATATATACCCTCGCAAGTGGATTATCATTGATGGTTTTTTACGTCTATGCAATGCAGTGTATGGCCACCTTTGCAGTAGTTAAGCGTGAAACCAAAAGTTGGAAATGGCCAATAATACAATTAGTATATATGGGTGTATTAGCCTATGTTGCATCTTGGATTGTTTTTCAAATTTTTAGTTAATGCAATCGATCATAGTAACTCTTGTTGTTTGTTCTGCCATTGTTTTTTTGATCATTCGAATGAAAAAGCAATTTTCTCAAAAACACGATGATTGTTCGGGTTGCGCTATGAATAAATCCACTCAAAATAAATTGAAATGATACCTGCACTCAAAAAAGGGGATAAAATCGCGATTGTTTCACCTGCCAAAGCGATTGAAAAAGAATATGTTGATTTCGCAGTTGGTTTTTTTGAGCAACAAGGATATGAGGTTGTAGTAGGTAAAAATTGTTTGAACCAATACCATTATTTTGCTGGTACTGATGAACAACGTTTGTCTGATTTTCAAGAAGCCTTGGATAATCCTGAGATTAAAGCCATCATCTGCGCACGAGGAGGCTATGGCTGTGTGCGTATCGTAGATGAAATTCAATGGGCTAGTTTGTTAAATCAACCAAAATGGATTGTAGGGTTTTCAGATGTTACTGTTTTTCACCAACGCATTAATATACTCGGTTTACCTAGCATTCACGGAACGATGCCTTTGAATTTTAAAGAAAATTCCATCGAAGCATTAATGACTTTACTACAACATTTAGAAGGAAATCACCAATCGATTTCCATCCCTTCACATCCGATGAATATCCAAGGAACAGCCGAAGGAATCTTGATAGGAGGGAATTTATCTATATTATACAGTTTATTAGGAACAGACGATGAGGTGAATTTCGAAGATACGATTTTGTTTATCGAAGATTTAGCCGAACAATTGTATCACCTGGACAGAATGTTATTTGCTTTCAAAAAAGCAGGAATTCTCGGAAAAATCAAAGGGCTAATCGTAGGAGGAATGACCGATATGAAAGATACAGCCATTCCATTTGGAAAATCCTTGGAAGAAATCATCATCGAGCATATCAAACCGTACAACATTCCACTTGTTTTTAATTTCCCAGCAGGACATATCAACGACAATCGCGCGCTTGTTTTTGGAAAAAAAATCAAGTTGGAGGTTTGGGATGAAGTTACTTTTCAATATGTTTGATTGTAATTAAATTAAGTATGCTCTCAATCGAAAATGAATTCCTAAAAATTTCAGTTCAAAAAACAGGTGCTGAATTGTGTAGTGTAGTCGATAAATGTACGAATCAGGAATATATGTGGAGTGGTGATTCTGCGGTATGGGGGAGTTTTGCACCGGTATTGTTTCCGATTATAGGTTGTTTGAAGGACAATGAATTTTTGGTGGATGATCAATCGTATCGTGTGCCGAAACATGGATTTATTCGCAATAATTCAAACCTTGAAGCGAAAATTTTGAATGAAAACACCATCGAATTCCGTTATAAATACGATGAGAATACTTTAAAAATTTATCCGTATCAATTTGAATTTGTTTTACATTATATCATTGAAGATCATACTATTCACATAAAACATACCATCATTAATCACCACAAAGAAACACCGATGTATTTTTCATTAGGTGGTCACCCGGGATTTAAATGTCCTTTCTTTGAAGGTGAAAAGTATGAAGATTATTACATTGAATTTGAACAAGTTGAAAACGATTCAACGTGGAAAGTGACTTCCGATGGATTGATAGATATGACAGCTGTTCCGTTTTTGGAAAATACAAATCGTTTAAACCTACATCCTTTGATTTTTCAAAATGATGCCTTGATTTTCAAAAACTTAAAGTCGAGAAAAGCAACATTAAAAAGTGAAGCTTATACTTTTGGTGTCGAGGTTTCCTTTGCTGATTTTAATTATTTGGGAATTTGGGCAAAACCGAATGCTTCGTTTGTTTGTATCGAACCTTGGTTGGGAATTTCAGATAGTGTAAATACAACGAAAGATTTTACGCAAAAAGAAGGTATTCAACGTTTGGAAGCTGGAAATCAACAGACACTTACTTACAGCATTCGTTTGTTGGTTTAACCCAAGAAATCTCCTCGTTGGCTATCTAATTTCAGGAGAATGTAAATCATCACACTGAAAGACATCATCGAGGAACCTCCATAACTGAAAAACGGCAAAGGAATACCGATTACAGGGGCAAATCCAATATTCATTCCAATGTTTACTGCATAGTGATAAAATAAAATCATGGCAACACAATAAGCATATACCCGGTTAAAGGTTGCTTTTTGTCGTTCTGCTATCTGTATGATACGGAATAGCATAAACATAAATAACAAGGTAAGAGTTAAACTACCGACAAAGCCCCATTCTTCTGCCCAAGGACAAAAGATAAAATCCGTTTCTGATTCAGGTACGTGGTTCGATTCCACACTCGCCACACTCGCATTACTATATCCTTTTCCAAAAAATCCTCCTGAACCAACAGCTGCCATAGCGCGGTTTCTGTTGTAATCTTCTCCATCAGGATCTTCTCTTAATCCCAAAAATAACTCAATACGGTCTTTTTGGTGTTTACGTAACCCTTGGAAACCAAAATTTACTACTGATGAAATGAGAGAACTTAATATAAATCCAAGAATTACGATCATTGTCACCCTTCGTCTATCGCGTTTAGCAACGAAGAAACGAAGTATAAAATACGAAGAAACAGATATGACAAATAAAGTACCTATAACTCCTAAAAACCCTGGAATAATTACTCCTGGTAAAAATGAAAAAGTAATCGTATTGTTACTCATTAATAAAGTAATAATTGATAAGAATATCACCACGAACAAAATGGGAATAAAATGCGATCCAACCCAGGTTTTCTTGAATCTTACCCCTGGAATTAGGTTAACCAAGTGTAATACTATTGGGTCATAAGTAATCCCTTCTCGATACATTACAAATAAAAAAGAAGTGAAGACAACAAATGTTCCCGCATCGGGTTGTAATAAGATTAAAACAACGGGAATAAAAAGGATGATGTTTGCAACGATTACTGTATTTACAGTTTGTTGTTTTACATTGATACTACTGATGTAGCTTGCTAATGCAATTGCCGTTCCGATTTTAGCAAATTCTGCAGGCTGTATACCCATTGAACCTATTCCTAACCATGCTCTTGCTCCATTTACTGGAGGCATAAAAAGTACAATTACAAGGAGCACTAAACAAAATAAATAAATAGGAATCGCGAATTTCCGATAAATACTAGCATCTATCAGAAAGACTAAAAGTCCCAAAAAAGTTGAAAATCCTACCCACATAATTTGTTTTCCGTATTTCTGTGAAAAATCAAATAATAGGGGTGCTTTTGGATTGTATGCTGCTGAGTAAACGTTAGCAATACCAATTAAAACCATTACCGCAAAAACGATAAACAAGGTCCAATCAATGTTTCCAAAAAGTGATTCTTCTCTTTTCATTTTATACTAATCCAAATTTGCTTTAAGCATTTTTTCTTCTTTTTCATTATCGGTAATCTTTTTCAATAAATATTTTTCCATCATTAAATTCGATACAGGTGCAGCCCACGTTCCTCCAAAACCGGCATTCTCAATGAAAACTGCAATAGCTATTTTAGGTTTGTACATTGGGGCAAAAGCAATAAACACTGAATGGTCTTCTCCATGGGGATTTTGTACAGTACCTGTTTTTCCACAAACGACAATGTCTTTTATTCTTGCTCCAGATCCAGTACCTCCTTTTTCATTAACAACGCGTCGCATTCCTTCAACTACCGATTCATAATGTCTGTGATTGACCATCGTATATTTTTTCTTTCGGTAGATGGCAAGTGGACCTTTTTTTCCAATTGATTTTACAAAGTGAGGCGTGTAATACCAACCTCGGTTAGCCAATATACATGCAAGGTTGGCTAATTGTAGTGGTGTAGCTTTTACTTCTCCTTGTCCAATAGAGTTTGAACGAATAGTACTAAAGGCCCAATTGTGATGTCCATACCATTTATCGTAGTATTTTACATCAGGTATTAATCCTGAACGAATTCCTATAATATCGGTTTCTAGTTTATTACCGAAACCAAAACTATGCATGTATTTTACCCACTTTCGTAAGCCTATCTCAGCATCTTCTGTTTGTTTTTTACGTTTTCCCTGTTGTATTACTCTACGAACAATATGATAGAAGTATGGATTACAAGAATATTGAACTGCTTCTGCTAAACTTCCAGCATTTGGATGATTATGGCAACCTACCATACTTTTTTTACATGGGAAACCCGTTCCAGGGGTAATTACTCCTTCTTGTAAAGCAACTAATCCTTGAATTAGTTTAAAGGTTGAGCCAGGAGGATATTCTGCAGATAAAGGCCTTGGATATAAAGGCATTTTCGGATCTTGTAATAACTTGGGATAGTTTTTAGCTATGCTTTTTTTTCCAACAAATAAATTTGGGTCGAAAGAGGGTGCAGAAACCATGGCTAAAATCTCTCCTGTTTTAGGTTCTATAGCAACAATACAACCTCGTTTGTTTTTCATTAATTTTTCACCATATGCTTGAAGCGTGATGTCAACACCAAGTTTTAATGGCGGGCCTTGTCTTGCCATTGTATCATATTTTCCTCCTGCATAAGGTTCTATTGCATTGTTTAGAGCAGAGGTTACTATGTAATGTATTCCTTTAATTCCACGCAGTTCTTCCTCATAAAAACGCTCTAATCCTGCCCGACCTATGTTGTCTCCTGGGCTGTAAAAGCGATCTTTTTTTATTTCGTCTCCATTGACTTCTGAAAGGTATCCAAGTATATTCGCTCCGTTAGCAAAAGGGTAGCTTCGCATACTGGTAATTTCTTCATAAAATCCCGGGAAATTTTTTAAATAAGGTGCCATATTGAGCATCTCATCTAATTCAATTTCCTTAACGAAAGGATATGCTCTGATTTTTTGGTAATTACTTGTAGTTTTACCAGTTGCTGGATTTTTATATTTTCCCTCGCCTAATTTAATTTCCCAAAAGCGACTTTTTACTTTTTCAGGTGTCCAGCCGATAAGTTTTGCAAAGGCAACTGTATCAAAATTTTTAATCTTTGCTTCAACCATCATTAGGTTGAAGTAAGTTTTATTAGCAACGATTTTTCTGCCTGATCGATCAAAAATAACTCCTCTTGGTGGAGTTATTTGTTTTCTTTTTTCTGCAATTTGTTGTGCACGCAAGGTCCAACTTTCGTCTATCACTTGCATATAGAATAATCGAACTGTATAGATGGCACCAACGAGTAGAAAGAATACAATAATTACATATCTGCGTGAATCGTTATTCATCGAGTACTTGGCTTTTTAAAGAAAAGTAATTGTATTAAAATGGACATACCCAATGAAAGTGGTGCACTTAAAATGATTTTAAGTATCATAAACCAAAACTCGCTCCATTTAAATTGTTCAATTAGAAAAAACCAAAAGTTGTGAGCTGCTAAAAAAATTCCAAATACGGTTGCATACCAAACATATCCCATTGTGTAAATTGATAGATCAGTTGTTGGTGGATAACCATCACGCGGTTCGAATAATTTCATTAGGTAAGGTCTTCCGTAAGCAAGTAAAACAGCAGCTGATGCGTGTAAACCATAGGTGTTTGATAGTGAATCTATACTAAGTCCTAGTATAAATGAGATCGTCATTAATAAGAAAACATTCAACGTATTTGGTAGAAAAAAGATAAACATAGGATAGATCATAAACTGAATTCCTAGTCCAATTTCTAGATGATTAAATACATATACTTGCGTTAGCAAGAATAAGACAAATCGTATGCTATGTTTAACTATTTCTATCATTTATTCTGTCTCTTCATCAGATGGAATTTTCTTTTCTAGTTCTTTTTGCTCATGAAGTATCAGATTTTTAATGACATATACATTTTGAATTTTTCTGTAATCTTCAGAATAATAAATTTCTACATCCCAAAGTGGTTTTCCTTCAACTGTTTTTAAACTTTTAATTTTACCCACAGGTAAACCCCTTGGGAAAATTCCAGATCCACCTCGAGTAACGATTTTAGACCATTTTTTTAATGTTAAATCATTAGAAATACTTGAAATCGTACCTATTTTCGGATTTTTTCCATTCCATTTTAAAAGTCCAAATACTCCATTTTTTTCAACCATTACATCAATATTGATGTCTTCGGTTAATACGGATTTTACAACGGCATAATGGTCACTTACATTGTGTATGATTCCTACAATTCCTTTGTTTGAAAAAACACCCATTCCTCGATATATTCCACTTGATTTTCCGCTACTTAATGTAAAATAATTATTTCTTTTATTAACGGTTGAATTGATTACGACTGCTGGAATATACTCATATTGTTGCCGTTGTAAAGTATCATCAATTTTAAAAATGGCTCCTTGTACTTTGATAAAACTTTCTGGTAATCTTTGTCTTAGTTGTATATTTTCATACTGTAACTTTCGATTATTATAGGGCAGTTGAAAGTGCTTTGTTACGTCGTTGCGGTAAGTCAGTAATTGTCCTGAAACAGCTGAAGCTGTAGTCAAATATTGTGAACGAGGATAACTCAAACAGGTAAAATACGTTGATAAAGCAATCCCTTGTAAGAGAGCAAAGTATAAGAAAATTCGAAAACGTCTAAAAAATGCAATTAGATTGCGCATACCTACAAAAAGCGTAAAGTCCCACGTGGGGACTTTTTATTAATCTTTAATTAAGAACTGGAACTTGTCTATGTTTTTCAAAGCAATACTTGTACCTCTTGCTACCGCTCTTAGTGGATCTTCTGCAATGTGTACAGGTAATTTTGTTTTTTGAGATATACGTTTATCTAGCCCTCTCAACATTGAACCACCTCCTGCAAGGTAAATTCCTGTTTTATAAATATCTGCTGATAATTCTGGCGGTGTCATCTCTAAAGCACTTAATATCGCTTCTTCAATTTTAGAAATCGTTTTATCTAATGCGTGAGCCACCTCTGTGTATGAAACGATGATTTCTTTCGGAATACCAGTCATTAAATCTCGACCACGTACTGCGAAATCTGCTGGTGGATTTTCCAATTCAGGAATAGCCGCACCAACTTCGATTTTCAATAATTCTGCTGTACGTTCACCAATTAAGATGTTGTGTTGACGACGCATATATTCTTCTATGTCTTGTGTAAAATCGTCACCTGCAACACGGATTGATTTATCACATACGATACCTCCTAATGCGATAACCGCAATCTCTGATGTACCACCACCTATATCAATAATCATGTTACCCATAGGCTCTTCTACGTCGATGCCAATACCAATCGCAGCAGCCATAGGTTCGTGAATTAAATACACTTCTTTCGCACCTGCGTGCTCACAAGAGTCGCGTACAGCACGTTTCTCTACTTCTGTAATCCCAGAAGGAATACAAACCACCATTCTCAATGTGGGTGTAAAGAAACTTTTTCCTGTATTAATCATCTTAATCATCCCGCGAATCATTGATTCAGCACTTTGGAAGTCAGCGATTACACCATCTTTTAACGGACGTACTGTTTCGATTAACTTGTGTGTTTTACCGTGCATTTGTTGCGCACGTTTACCAATAGCAACTATGTTACCGGTTTGAATATCTTTAGCAACGATTGAAGGTTCATCTACTACCACTTTATCATTCATGATAATTAATGTGTTAGCAGTACCTAAGTCAATCGCTATCTCTTGTGTTAAAAAACTAAATAAACCCATTTCTTAAAATTGCTTTTCTAATGAAAAGACTGTTTTAGTGCCTTAATCGAAAAATTTCTTTTTTTGTTACACTTTTCACAAAAAAATTAATGCTTAAAGTGTCTGTTTCCAGTCATCACCATAGCAAGGCCATTCTCATCGCAGTAGTTTACTGACAAATCATCTTTGATAGAACCTCCTGGTTGAACTACGGCAGTAATTCCTGCATTTTTTGCAATCTCCACACAATCAGGGAAAGGGAAGAAAGCATCAGACGCCATAACGGCACCTGTTAAATCAAAATTGAATGCTTTTGCTTTTTGTATTGCTTGTTGTAAAGCGTCAACACGAGAAGTTTGTCCTGTGCCACTTGCGAACAATTGATTTCCTTTTGCTAGAACAATTGTATTTGATTTCGTGTGTTTTACGATTTTATTTGCAAACACCATATCTTTCACTTCTTCCGCAGTTGGTGCTACTTTAGTAACCGTTTTAAAATCTGCTGCTGTTTCAGAAAGTGAATCTTTATCTTGTTCCAACACGCCATTTAAAACTGTACGGAAAAGTTTCGTTGGAAGCTTCACGTCATTTTGAACCAAAATAACTCGGTTCTTTTTCGATTTCAACAATTCTAATGCAGCCTCTTCGTATCCTGGTGCGATGATTACCTCGCAGAATAAATCGTTGATTAAAGTTGCTGTTGCTAAGTCGATGATTGTGTTTGAAATTAAAATTCCACCGAATGCTGAAACTGGATCAGCAGCCAATGCTGTTTCGTAAGCTTCTTTGATCGTGTTTCTAGTCGCAATACCACACGCATTGTTGTGTTTCAAAATCGCAAAAGTTGGTCCGTCATTTTTAAATTCAGCAATCAAGTTTACCGCAGCATCAATGTCTAATAAATTATTGTAAGAAAGTTCTTTGCCATTTAATTTAGTAAACATTTCATCTAAATTTCCGTGGAAAATTCCTTTTTGATGAGGATTTTCACCATATCTCAATACCGTAGATGTTTTGATACTTTCGTTGAAAGTTACTTTTTCATCTGCGTTGAAATAATGGAAAATTTGTGTGTCATAATGTGAAGAAACGTGGAATGCATCTCTTGCAAACGTTCTTCTTTCTTCGATCGTTGTTGCTCCTTCTGCGTTAGAGTTTAAAATTTCTAAAAAACGACCGTATTGTCCTTGTGAAGGAATAATAACTACGTCTTGGAAATTTTTTGCAGCAGCACGAATTAAAGAAATTCCACCGATATCAATTTTTTCAATAATGTCTTCGTGGCTTGCTCCTGAGGCTACTGTTGCTTCGAAAGGGTATAAATCAACAATGACTAAATCAATTTCAGGAATTTCGAACTCAGCAATTTGACCTTGATCTCCTGTATGTGCTCTTCTATTTAAAATTCCTCCAAATACTTTTGGGTGTAAAGTTTTCACACGTCCGCCTAAAATAGAAGGGTAAGATGTTAAATCTTCTACTCGTTCTACAGCAACACCCAAATCTTCGATGAAAGATTGTGTGCCTCCTGTTGAATAAATAGTTACTCCTAATTCGTTTAATCTGTGGATAATTGGCTCTAAACCAGTTTTGTCAAACACAGAAATTAATGCGCTTTTGATTCTTTTAGACGTGCTCATTTTCAATTGTAAATAGGCTACAAAATTAGGACAAAAAAAGAAGAAACAGTGGTTTTTAAATTGTTAATTTTCTACATTTTTTGCGATTTATTCACAATATTAAAAAGTAGTTTGTATTGAGGGGGTTCATTTCTTTAAATAAATTTCTTGAAGTGCTTTTTTGTCAGCCTTACCATTTTGATTTAAAGGCATTTTATCAATAAATTTAATATCCGAAGGAATCATATAGACTGGTAACGTTTCCGCCAAATGATTTATGATTGATTCTTTAGAAGGAGCATGATCTAAATTTTCAACTTCCACCAACGAAACAATCTTTTTCACCTCTTCGTTGCGTTTTAAAGGAATGGTTTCTGCTTTAATGATTGTATTTAATTCTTCGATTTTTGCCGTAATTTCGTTGAGTTCAATACGGTATCCATGCAATTTAATTTGATCGTCGTTTCTTCCTTTACAAAATAACATCCCGTCATTGAAATACCCTAAATCTCCTGTTTTAAAGGCTCTTTGTCCGTTAATTTCAATGAATTTTGTTTCATTTAAGTCAGGACGATTTAAATATCCTAAGGATACATTCGGACCTACTATAACAATTTCCTCTTCCTCTAACAACAAGTCAGATTCACGTTTAGAAAATCCGACAGGAAGTGGATTGTATTTTTCAATCATTTCTTCTGTAATTTCTACTAAAGTTGTTGCAACAGTAGCTTCCGTTGGACCATAGGTGTTGTAGATTTTAGCATCAGGATAATTTGTTTTCAAGGTTTTCGCCAACACATTAGGCAACATTTCTCCACAAAATAAAAAGAAGTTGATATTGTTTTTAATCTGTTCTGAAGCCATGCGAGAAAAAACAAAACTAAAAGAAGGGGTTGATACCCATACAGTTGCTTTACATTCTTCTAAACGTTGTAAAAAGAAATCAGGATTTTCAATTGTTGATTTAGAATTCAACATGATAGAAGCACCCAACACTGAAAATGTAAGTAATTCATATACTGATAAATCAAAACTAAACAACGCTATATTCACAAAAACATCATCAGAAGTAAAACCAAAATCACCCGTCATCCAACGAATGAAACTTTGAACAGCCGTGGTGGAAATCTGCACTCCTTTCGGTTCACCTGTGCTACCAGACGTGAAAATGATATAAATTAGTTTATCTGCTTGTGTATCTTTTTCAAATGTAGGATGTGTTTCATATTGAAATACTACGTTTCCTTTATTTAATAAAAGTTCATGTTTAAAAGATAGATTCAGCGAAGTATTTGTACAATTGATAATCACCCCCACATGCGCGATTTCTAAAATACGTTGTAATCTGTCAGTAGGGTAGATGACATCTATCGGAATATATGTAATCTGTAATTTGATACATGCGTAAACAGCAACAATAAAATCTACTTGTTTATGACCATAAATAACAAAGGGATTTTTAGAGTTTTGATAATTCGCTTTTTGTAATACTTCACAAAATTGATTCACCTCTGTTTGTAGTTCGATCCATTTGATCGTTCTATCTTCTCCGTAAATTGCAATTTTATCAGGCTGGATAGTTACATCTATAAAGTCCTTTTTATCAAAACAAAATCTCATATGCTAAAATAATTTACCGCTAAAAATATAAATAGAAAAAGCGACTGCATTAAACATGAATACGATGGAAATAAATGAAACCAATGTTGGATGCATTTTTCCAAAGAATACATCCTTTTTATTCTTTTTACACAAATACACATAGTAATTATGTAACATTGAATAAACACCAAATAAAATACCACTCACAATATAATGTGGTTCAAAACCATTCCAAAATCCCATCAATGTAAAAGTTGATAAAAGAGCGATATTTTGACGGGTAATCGGTTTGAATTTTTGTTTAGTGGTTAACTCCTTGAAAATAGGTTTGAAGAAATAATCATTTAACCAATCTCCTAAACTTTTGTGCCAGCGTTGCCAAAATTCTTTTGGATTAACTGCTAAAAATGGTTGATTAAAGTTATAAGGTAAAGAGATACCGATAAACTTCGCAAAACTCATGGCTAAGAGTGAATACCCTGCAAAATCAAAAAACAAATAAATCAAATAGGAATACATATACAACAAGTGGTACGTTAGCGTTCCATCATCTGCTAAGTGATTTAAAACAAGTCTATTGATAAATTCTGCAAGGATGTATTTATATACTATACCTTGTAATAAAAATTGATAACCTTCGGCATATAAACGGGTAGATATATTTGTATATCCAGCATCTACGTCGTTTGAAAAACGCTTGAAACGATCAATCGGACCAATTAATAGAGATGGAATAAATACAGTAAAATTGAAAAAGTCTAAAAAGTGTAGTTTATTTGTTGTACTTGCCTCATCAATAAACACTTGGATAGATCGAAAGGTGATATAAGAGATACCGACAATTTGAAAGATAATGGCTAGTTTTTCATTTGTATTTCCAAATGCATGAATTCCAATTAATTTCATCATTATTAAAGGAAAAGACAACACAAGAACAGCAGTCAAGTAGTTAGCTCCCCTTTTTGCTAATATTCGTATGGCAAAATAGGAATAAAGCACTAACAAAATAATTTGCAACGGTTTAGGAAATAAAAAAATCAAGTAGAGCGCATTGATAGTAAGAACAATGTATTTATACTTGATTTTAGAAGAGAACAACCATTTTGCTACTAATGCAAGCAATACAGATCCAGCAAAAAAATAATAAAACTCTACAGAACCAAAGGGTAATATGTTACTAAATTCAAACATTAGAATTGCTGATAAACAAAGTTAACTTTTGAGGAGGGTTTAGTATTTTTTTCACCGTAAATAAATGCCTCTACATTTGATACATAAAGAAGAAAAAAACCAATAATCAAAA
>Ga0172373_10005897_pt1 | contig 16577 bp, 15 predicted proteins | sample Lak10m_2_FD_114546 | JGI IMG/M metagenome (GOLD analysis project Ga0172373, IMG submission 114546) | Freshwater microbial communities from Kabuno Bay, South-Kivu, Congo - kab_092012_10m | ecosystem: Environmental > Aquatic > Freshwater > Lake | place: Democratic Republic of the Congo...
CAACGACCACTGCGACGACCAGTAGGGGTCGTTCGGAACGGCGACGGAGTGGATGCGGCGGTCGACGTCGACGGCGACGACGTCGGAGCGGGTCTCCAGTGCGTCGACGACCAGCGCGGCCTGTTCGACGGTCAACTCGGTGCCGAGGTCGAGCACCTCCCACTGATCGCCGAGACGTTGCGTCCGATCGATCTCGGCGTCGGCGAATCCCACCTGCTCGAGCAACGAATCGGCGGCCTCCATCGCCCCGCGTATCGAAACCCCGACCTCGCGTTTGACGAGGAGTCGACGAGCGGTCGCTGATTCGGGGTTCTCGGTCGCGGCCCGTCCCACGTCGGCGAGATCGGAATCGGCGGTGACGGGGTCGGCGTGGGCCGGGGACACGGGGCCGACCAGGGCGAGGGCCACGCCGAGTACCCACGTCCCGGTTCGCCGCGCCGCCGCCATGGCCGAACCTTAGACCGGTCGGAACGAGAAATCGCAGGTCACAAGGGTTTTCCGAAGATTCTTGAAGGTTCCCTGAAAAAAGCGCGAGGGACCGGTCCTGGCGGCCTCTTGTCGGGCATGAACGCCCGCCGCAACCGCACCGTCATCGCCAAGAAGATCCTCGTCGCCCTCGCCGGAACCGTCGGCGCCCTCTCGATGGTGGCCTGCCAGGTTCCGGACCCCGAGGCTGGCGATCGTCGAATCGTGGAGACCTACACCGCGCCGGCCGCCGAGTTCGCCGGTCGCTACGGCGCGGAGTCGCACCAGCAGTACAAGGTGTTCACCCCGGCCGGATGGTCGCACGGCGACCGTCGCACGCTGATCGTCTTCTCGCACGGAGGCGCATGGAGCTTCGGCACCGCCGACGAAGTGGAGTCGGTGATCATGGATCAGGTGTCGGTGGGGCACGTGGTGTTGTCGATCGAGTACGAACTCGAGGTGCCGGCATTCGAGCAGACCGCCGACATCGTGACGGCGGTTCGATGGGCTCAGGCCAACTACGGCCGCCTCGGTATCGACCCGACGAACACCTTCCTCTCGGGACACTCGGCCGGCGCGCATCTCAGCCTTCTCACCGCGGTGGCGCCCAGCGATCTTCGCGGTGGCGACTTCTGGTTCCCCGTGGTCGGAGTGATCGCGGTGGCCGGTCCGTACGGGGTGAATCTCGCCGACTACGCCCCGTCGTTCGTCGGCATCGAGGTGCAGGACATCCTCGCGAACGTGAACGACTGCGCGGATGTTCGTTGCACCCGGAGCGAACTCGACGCGATCTCGCCGATCACCTACATCGACGCCGCCGACCCGGCGGTGTACATGGTGGCCGGAGGCGACGACGATCTGGCTCCGGTGTCGCACGCCCTCGCCGTGGAAGCGGCGTACCAGAGCGTCGGCCAGGATCAGCGCGCGTGGGTCGACGTGGTCGAGGGCGCCGGACACCAGCCGGGCTTCGGCGCCAATGCCGAGTACATCCAGAAGTTCATCGACGAAGTGTCGGCGAGCGTCTGATCGGAAGCACCTCTCCCAGGAGACGGATCGATCGTTCGTCGATCGGATCGGCAACCAGGATCACCTCGTCGGCTCCGGCGTCCACCAGCTCCCCGATTCGATCGGCGACGTCGTCGAGCGTGGCGGCCGTGTACTCGGTGGGAGTCGGTCGCTCGTTCGAGGCGGGGTCGACCTTCACCAGCAGACAGGCGCTGCGCTTCACCGCTTCGCGGGGACGTCCGGCGTCGGCGAGCATCGCATCGATCCGGGTGTTCTGAACGGCGAATCCCTCGGCCGAATTGTCGATCCAGTCGAACCAGGTGTTCCACCAGTCGACGTGCGGCAGGGCCGCCCGCAGCACGCGTTCTCCCAACGAGCCGACCATCAAGCGCACCGGATGCCGTGAGGCCGGGATCTGGACGACGTCGTCGACGCGGACGAATTCGCCGTCGAGGGTCACCCGCTCGCCGCGGGTCATGCGGCGGATCACGGCGAACGACTCCTCGAACCGGGCGGCTCGTCGATCGAAGGGCAGACCGAAGGCGTCGTACTCGACCTGATTCCAACCGGCTCCCACACCGAACACCAGCCGTCCGTCGGCGATCTCGTTCACCGTCGCGGCCATCTTGGCCAGCACCCCCGCGGGATGGAATCCCAGACACGCGACCAGAGGTCCGAGGTCGATCTCGCTGGTCTCGTTGGCCAGCGCCGCCAACAGGGTCCACGCCTCCCACGGTCCGCGCTCGGGACGTCCGTCGCCGCGGTACAGAAGATGGTCGCCCATCCAGAGCGATCCGAAACCGGATTCCTCGGCGGCCCGGGCCATGTTCGCGTACTCGCGCCAGTGCACCACGCGTTCGACCTCGGGCAACTGGATGCCGACGCGCGGAGTCGCCGGAATGAAGTCGGCGGTTGTCACGCCGACATCTTGTCAGCGCTCCGACGAGATGTACCGTTCGTCGCATGTCGTCACGTGCCTTCGCCGACCATTTGGGTGTCCGCAGTGATCCGGAAGCCATCGAAACCGACTGGATGGGTGCGGTTCTGGAAGCGGCCGGAGTCGCCCGAGGGGCGACGCTTCTCGACTGCCGCTTCGGTGGCTACGTGGGCACCGGTCAGACCGGATGCAACGCCCGTTTCCACCTGCAGTGGAGCGACGCCGACGGTCGGCCGGCCACGGTGATGGGCAAGTTCCCGTCGCGCGACGAGACGGCACGAGCAACCGGCTTCGGTGGTTCGGCGTACGCGACCGAGTGGAACTTCTACCGGAACGTGGCTCCCACCGTCGGAGTGCGCGCGCCGCACTGCCACCACGCCACGTTCGACGCGGCGGCTCCCGGCTTCTGTCTGATCATGGAAGACCTCGACGGATCGGAGCAGGGCGACCAGTTCGTCGGACTCACGCTCGACGAGGCGGCGCTCGCGATCGAACAGGCGGTGCTTCTGCACGCACCCCGATGGGGTGATCCGACCCTCGGGGCGAGCATGGCGAGCCAGTCGACGATCGATGAACGGGCGGCGACGTTGCAGATGATCTACCAGGTGCTGCTGCCGGCCTTCCTGGACCGACTCGGTGCACGACTCGACGACGATGTCGTGGCTCTCGTGAACACGTTCGCCGACAAGGTCGGTCGATGGGCCCATGGGACGGGCACGCCACTGACCGTCGCCCACTACGACTTCCGGCCCGACAACTTTCTCTTCGCCCGTCGCGACGATGCTCCGCCGCTCGTGGTGGTCGACTGGCAGACGTGCAACGAGGGTCAGGGCGCGGTCGACGTCGCCTACATGATCGCCGGCAGTTTCGATCCGTCGGTTCGGCCGGCGGTGGAGCGCGATCTTCTCGAGTCGTATCGCGAGCGCATGAACGCCGCCGGTGTTGCCTACGGCGTCGACGAGTGCTGGCGCGACTACCGCCACGGCGCGCTGTGGGGCCTCGTGATCACCGTTCTGGCGACGTCGATGGCCGCCCGCACCGAGCGGGGCGACGATCTGTTCGTGCGGATGGCCACCCAGCACGGTCGTCAGTCGCTCGATCTCGACTCGTTGGCACTGGTGTCGTAGGCCGTAGGTTGCGGGACGGAGACGACGAGAGGAGTCGGACGTGAGTAGCACCGTCGACGAGTTGGGCTTCGACCCCGACCGGTTGCGCGAGAGGTACCTGGCCGAACGTGACAAGCGCCTGCGCACCGAGGGTAACGAGCAGTACATCGAGATCTCGGGCGAATACGCGCGCTACCTCGAGGATCCCTACGTCTCGCCGGTGGAGCGAGCACCGTTGTTCGACACCGTCGACGTGGCCGTGATCGGCGGAGGTTTCGGCGGCCTGCTGGCCGGCGCGCGACTCCGCGAGTCCGGTGTCGAGGACATCCGCGTGATCGAGAAGGGCGGCGACTTCGGCGGCACGTGGTACTGGAACCGCTACCCGGGCGCGGCCTGCGACGTGGAGTCGTACATCTACCTGCCGCTGTTGGAGGAGATCGGCTACGTGCCGAAGGAGAAGTACTCGAAGGCCCCCGAGATCCTGGAACACAGTCGCGCGATCGGTCGTCACTTCGATCTGTACCGCAACGCGTGCTTCCAGACCGAGGTCACCGAGATGCGTTGGGACGACGTCGAGGGCGTGTGGGTGATCCACACCAACCGGGGCGACGCGATGAAGGCGCGCTTCGTGGTGATGGCCAACGGACCGTTGCATCGGCCGAAGTTGCCGGGCATCGAGGGCATCGAGACGTTCCGCGGTCACACCTTCCACACCAGTCGTTGGGATTACGACTACACGGGTGGATCGTCCGAGGGTGATCTGGTGAAGTTGACGGGCAAGCGGGTCGGAATCATCGGCACGGGTGCCACCGCCGTGCAGTGCGTCCCGCATCTCGGCGCGCACGCGGATCAGTTGTACGTGTTCCAACGCACACCCTCGTCGATCGACGTGCGCAACAACCGACCCACCGATCCGGAGTGGGCGTCGTCGTTGCGTCCGGGTTGGCAGCAGGAGCGCATGGACAACTTCAACGCGCTCGTGTCGGGCGGATTCGCCGCCGAGGATCTGGTGAACGACGGTTGGACCGACATCATCGGCAATCTGCTCATCCGTCTGCGCAAGGAGGCCACACCCGACCTGTCGCCCGAGGGCCTGGCGCGCAACCTCGAGATCGCCGACTTCGAGAAGATGAACTCGATCCGCGCCCGGGTGGACGCGATCGTCGGTGATCCGTCGACGGCCGAGGCTCTGAAGCCGTGGTACCGGCAGTTCTGCAAGCGACCCTGCTTCCACGACGAATATCTGCAGACCTTCAATCGACCGACGGTGCATCTCGTCGACACCAACGGTCGCGGTGTCGATCGCATCACCGAGCGCGGCGTGGTGGCCAACGGGGTGGAATACGAGATCGACTGCCTGATCTACGCCACCGGCTTCGAGGTGGGCACCGAGTACACGCGACGGGCCGGTTACGAGGTGGTGGGACGGAACGGAACGACCCTCACGCAGAAGTGGGAGGACGGTGCCCGCACCTTCCACGGCTTCCACAGCGTCGGCTTCCCCAATTGCTTCATCGTGAGCAACATCCAGTCGGGGTTCACCGTGAACTTCCCGCACATGCTCAACGAGCAGAGCAAGCACATCGCCTACATCCTCGAACAGGCGAGGTCGCGCGGGATCACGCGCATCGAGGCGACTCCCGAGGCCGAGGACCGATGGGTCGACACGATCGTGCGTCTCTCGCAGAACAACATCAAGTTCCTCGAGTCGTGCACGCCCGGCTACTACAACAACGAGGGCCAACCGGCCGCGCGCGGTTTGCAGAACGGCGCGTACGGGGCCGGCCCGGTCGCCTTCGTGGGCGTGCTCGAGGCCTGGCGCGCCGAGGACTCGTTGGCCGGTCTGTCACTCTCCTGAAGGTCGATCGACCCGTCGCGTCGCGACTCGACGGTCACGAGCGTCCGAAGGCGTCCTCGTCGGGGTAGGGGAACCATTCGGGATCCGACTCGGCGGTGGGCGAGATCATCACCATCTTGGATCGCCGGAACTGTTCGAGACCTTCGGCCCCCAGTTCGCGACCCGATCCGGTGAGCTTGCGGCCACCGAACGGAACCGCGTCGTTGTCGTTGAGGGGAGTGTTCACCCACACGATGCCGCTCTCGATCTCGTGCACCGCGCGGAACGCTTCGTGCAGATCGGAGGTGTAGATGTTGGCGCCGAGTCCGAATTGCGAATCGTTGGCCAGGGTGATGGCCCCGTCGAGATCGCGCACCGGGCACACCGGGGCCACCGGTCCGAAGGTTTCGCCGTGCATGATCTCGGAGTCGGCCGACACCTCGAGAACGGTGGGTTCGTAGAACCAGCCGACTCCGAGACGGTCCGGTCGCTTCGCTCCGCACACCACCCGGGCTCCTTGATCCACGGCTCGCGACACGATTCGTTCGACGCGGTCGCGTTCGCGCGCGGCCGCCAGCGGTCCCATGTCGACGGCATCGAGTCCGCTGCCGACCCGCAGAGCCGTCGCGTGCGCGGCGAAGGCCTCCACGAACTCGTGGTACACGTCGTGGTGCACGTAGAACCGCTCCGCTGACGTGCACACCTGGCCGCAATTCAGGAACGCGGCGAACGCGGCACCACGGGCCACCACCTCGACCGGTGCCGACGGCATGACGATGAAGGGGTCGTTGCCCGAGGCCTCCACCAGCACCGGCTTGAACCGTTCGGCGGCCGCTCGCGCCACCGCCTGGGCGGCCGGAACGCTGCCGGTGAACGCGATGCCGTGGGTGTGTTGGTGACTCACCAGCATCTGACCGGCCTCGGCGCCGCCGGTGATGGTCTGCACGAGTCCCGGCGGCAGATGTTCGAAGGCCTTCATCGCCACCAGCATCGTGACGGGCGTGAGATCGGAGGGCTTCACGATGATGGCGTTGCCGGCGGCGAGCGAGGCGGCGGCCTGCCATCCGAACAGGAGCACGGGAAAGTTGAACGGAACGATCGACACGATGACGCCGAGAGGTTCTTTCAGGGTGATGTGCATCTGGCCGGCGATCGCCGAGCCAGCCAGACGACCCTGCTCGTGGCGGGCGAGTTCGGCGTAGTAGCGGAACGACGACGCCGACGCGCCACCCTCCCAGTTCGATTCGCGGAACGGCTTGCCCATCTCGCGCGTGAGGCACTCGCCGATGGTCGGCGCGAGCGCCACCAAGTTGTCGGCCACCCTATGCAGTGCGTCGGCACGTTCGAGCGAACTGAGTGCCCACCACTCGCGTTGGGCGCGACGAGCCGCGGCGACCGCGGCCTCCACTTCGTCGGCCGTGGCGAGAGCGAATTCGGCCGTTGGTTGTTCGGTGGCCGGGTCGATCACGGCAACCCGATCACCTTTGCTCGCTTGGTAGCGACCGTCGACGTAGAGGTGTCCGGAGAGCTCGGACATGAGAGTGGTGACCGGAGTCGTCATGGCCCAACGTTAGAACGTGACGACACCAACCGTCCCCGGATCGTCAGTCGGGGCGAAGCCCCCCCAAAATCTGCCTCGCCAGTGCGCGGCGACCCTCGCGGGTGTCGATCATCGACGGCGTCACCTGCACGTTGAAGCCTCCGCCTTTCGGCGCCGGTGGCTGGTCGACGGCTTCCCCGTCGGCGAACGGCACCACTCGTCCGGTGCCATCGTGGAGGATGTGAAACTCCTTCACGTGCGGCGCCAGATCCGTGCGGGAGAAGTGGGACTCGTCGGGAATCCAGATGTCGTGTGCGTTGAACAGTCTGACCATGTCGTTCCAGTCGAGTCCCGGCCAGTACTTGGTGACGAAACTGCGTGCCATTCCCTTGGTGACGGGAATCCAGTGGAAGTGGTGCCGCACCTGGTACAGACCAGCTCGGTTGAATCCCCAGCGGACGTCGTCCGGCAGAACCAGGGGCGCCAACTGCTTGATCGGCTTCTCGTCGTGATTGCTCATGTGTGCCTCCATCGCACCCGGCAGGGCCACCTTTCCGATCGAGCAATTGCGGTCTCGACCGGGAGGCTGGCGGATCGTCATCGGGCCGGGTCCCTCGGATCCTCGTAATGGACATCCCCAGTATGGGCGGTGGGTGTGCGGAAGTTGTTCGCGGTTCCATTTCAGTGTTCTGTACTTTGGGGGGATGAAACGGAATCACTTCTCGGCTCGGACTCTGGCTTCGTGGTTGGTGGGTGCGGGAGCCGTTCTGGCGACGGTGGTGCTCGTGCCCTTGGGTAGTGCGTCGGCCAGCGGACCGACACCGGCGGTCGAACTGAAAGCCGACGACTACACGGCGGGCGCAACGACGTGGTTGAACACCGGCTCGCTCGGAAGTGCGGCCAACATCGCCACGGCCACCGGGGGCATGACCCGTACCTCGAGTGGGCCGTCGGCGGTCGTGTTCAACGGCAAGGAGAACGCGAACAGCGATCGGGTCACCGGCACCCTGGGCAACGGCTCGCGCACCGCGGTCACCGTCGAGATGTGGCTGAAACTCGGCGACCTCGGATCGGCTCAGAACCCGGCGGGTTCGACCGTCTTCTCATGGGGACTGAACACCGGAGTCGCCTCCTACAACGTGTATCACTTCAGCAGTGGTCAGGTCGGGGATCGACTCGGCTTCAACAACTTCCAGAGCGAGAACTTCGGCTTCGACTCGAGTTCCCTGGTCGGGTCGTGGCACCACTACCTGTTCGTGATGAGCAGTTCGGCCACGGCGTCCGATCAGAAGATCTACGTGGACGGAGTGGCCCAGGTCCTCAGTTGCAACCCTCCGGGAAACGCTCCGAATGCGTGTTCGGACTCGGCCGGTGCCCGCACGATCCCGTCGAACGGTGACTTCGTGATCATGGACAACGCGTATTCGAACAACACCTGGAACGTGAAGGGCGATCTGGGTCTGGCGCGCATCTACGAAACCGCTCTCACGGCGAACGAGGCGGCGGCGGTGTACGCCGCATCGGCTGGTGGGTTCCAGAGCACGACGACCGTCGCGCCGACCACGGTCGTTTCGACAACGGTCGTTCCCGCCACCACCGCTCCGGTGACCGGTTCGGCCACGACCACGCCGTCGGCCACGACCACGCCGTCGGCCACGACCACGCCGTCGGCCACGCCGACGACCTCCACGGGTGGTGCGTCCGGGACCGGCGGTTCCGTCGCGACCTCGACGATCGCGGCGGGGAACCTGCCGGCAACCGGTGGCGGCAATGCGTCGTTGGCTCCCGTCTTGGTGTTGGTGACGGTGGGAATCCTGCTGATGCGAAGTCGGCCGCGACGGGAGACATGATCCCGCCGTCGTGAGGCGACCCGCTGGGACGACCCCGGATGGTCATCTCATGCAGTGCTGTCGCACGTCACGCCGATTGATGACTCCCAGGGCCTTCATGGGGAGCGGTGCCCGGTTTCTGGCTGGGTCGGCATGGCACTTGTTCCTGGGAAGTGAGCAGAAGTCCTGTTCCCCCCTCAAGAGTCTTTCCTCATCCCGCCGGCGATGGTCCGTCCATCCCCCGGCAACCAGTTCGGACCTTTCCCGCTCCTTGCGGGCCTCCGCTGCACGCTGCTGCCAGAGGTTCAGTGCCAAGAGACGACCCTGAATGCGGTTCTCACGGACATGGACCTTTCCCAACTTCTTGGCCGCCTTGCGGCGGGCATTCTTCACTCTGAACTGCTTGGTTCGATCGGACGTCTTCATCTGATTCTCCTTCGTCTCTGTTCGGGTACTGGTGAGTGATCTGGCTGGTCATCGACGTGGAGGCGACCTCGAGCCGAACGCGAACGGACATGGTGTCCGGAACGAAACGGCGAGGACTCGACCGGCAATCGTGCGATCGACTCGGGGTCACCTCGTGCACCACGAGCCATTGATCGGTGTCAGTGATCGGTGTCAGTGATCGGTGTCAGTGATCGGTGTCAGTGATCGGTGTCAGTGAAATCACCGGGGCTTACGGGTACGTCACAAGTATGCAACAAGGGTGTCGCAGAGTTTCGGGGTCGTCGAGGGATCGCAGCGCCGGTATCGGGTATTCAGAGATCGTTCGACCCGAGCACCGACGTGGCGTGATCGTGGATCATTCCGACCGCTTCATTCGCCGTGCGTTCCCCGCGAAGCACCTCGTTGATCGTCGTCCATCCGAAATCCTCGACCTCGGGGAAACGCGGGTGTGCGGGATACGTGATCATCGACGTCCTGATGGTTTCGGCGGTCAGGTGCAGTCGGCGAGCATCGACGGGGCTCACCGGTGCGATGGCCTCGAAGGACGCCACGTTGGCGCACACGTTGCCTCCGGCGGCGTCGATGGCGGAGGCGTCTCGGCCAACGAGCCGGCCGACGAGTTCGGCACTGCGTCGCGGATCGACGCACGTGCGGGGAATCGCCCACGCGTGGCAACCCGAGTAACTCACCCGACGGTGGGACCCGGCGGGATACAAGGCCGGTTCGAGCACGTCGGCGATCTCCGAGTCGCGTATCGGTCCCCAACCCCCGGGCCACACGCCGGAAGCATCGATCCGACCATCGAGTAGGGCGCGATCGACCTGGTCGTAATGCCAACCGGGAAGGTCGGAGGGGGCGCGCTCGGCCAGACGCGCGAGCATCTCCACCGCCACCAAGGCCTCGGGCGACGAGATGGTGACGCGTCCGGCGGTGTCGAACAATCGACCTCTGGCACCGGCCACCAGTTCGAAGAAAGTCCCGAACAGTCCCGACTCGCGTCCCGGGAAGCCGAAAACGGTTCTTGACTCGACGAGTGCGTTCCAGTCGTCGGGGGGAGCGGGCAGACGATCTCGTCGCCACCACATGATCCGCACGTCGATCAGTCGGGGCACGCACATGAGATCGTCGAAAGGTCGACACAGATCGACCGCGAGCGGAGCCAACTCGGACGTGTCGACGAGGTGGTCGAGTGGCAGTAGCCACTCCGACTGCGACGGTGCGTACTTGCTGTGGGTGGAAATCACGTCGAGTCGCTCGCCTCGACCGAGCAGGTCGGCCACCGCCCGATTGAGACTGGGGTGGTCGGCGTGAACGATCACTTCCACATCGAGGCCGTCGAGCACGCCGTACAAGTGGTCGTACATCGGGCCGCCGACTAGGGCGACGCGTAGGGTCACGTTCCCTCCACGATGCGGACCCCACTGATGCCGCCGTCGACGAGCAGGTCGACTCCCGTCGTGTAAGTGGTGGGTGCGGCGAGGTAGGCCACGGCGTCGGCCACCGTCTCGCACGACACCAGACTTCCGAGTGGTTGGCGCCGACGCAGGTTCTCGTACGAACGTTCCGGATCGTCGGTCGACGCCACGAGACGTTGCACCCACGGACTCTCGACCGTCCCCGGCGACACACAGTTGACACGAATGCCATGCGCCACTTCGTCGGCCGCCATGGCCTTGGTGAGTGCGAGCACTGCGCCCTTCGAGGCCGCGTACACGGCGCGTTGCACCAGTCCGACCGTGGCGACGATGGAACACGTGTTGACGATCGCGCCCGATCGTTGGCTTCGCATGACGGGCAGGGCCGCGCGCGACATGTTGGCCGTGCCGAACACGTTCACGTCGAACACCCGTTGCCAATCGGCGGGAGAACTGTCGACGACATCACCCACCGCCGACACACCGGCGTTGTTGCACAGCACGTCGATGCGGCCGTGGCGAGCGACGATGTCCGCGACGACTCGTTGGCACTGCCCGGGATCGGAGACGTCGATTCCGCGGTCGATGTCGATGCCCTCCACGAGATCGCCGAGGGCGGTGAAGCGCTCGACCATCGCCGATCCGATGCCGCCCGAAGAACCAGTGATCACCACGACGCGCCGTTCCATCATCCCCCTCTCGGCACTCCTACGATAGGTCACTGGAAACCGGGGGAGTCCATGACCACCATCACCCATCTCACCACTCACGACCTGCGCGCCCGAACCTCGAAGTTCCTGCACGGATCCGACGCCAATCATCCCGATCCCGATTACTCGGCGGCCTACGTGGTGCTGCACACCGACGGCGCGCACAGCGGGCACGGAATGACCTTCACCATCGGCAAGGGCAACGAACTCTGCTGCGCGGCCATCGAGGCTCTCGGCGAGATGGTGGTGGGGCGACGACTCGCCGACATCACCGACGAGATGGGGGCCTTCTGGCGTTCGGTCACCAATCATTCGCAGCTGCGGTGGCTCGGACCCGACAAAGGTGTGATCCATCTGGCCACGGCGGCGTTGGTGAACGCCGTGTGGGATCTCTGGGCCAAGGACCGCGGTGTGCCCGTTTGGCGTTTGGTGGCCGACCTGGAACCGGCTCGATTCGTCGACTGCATCGACTTCCGCTACATCCGCGACGAGGTGGACGAGGATCGCGCTCTCGAGATGCTCGTGAGTCGCCGCGCCGGTCGTGACGTGCGACTGGCCGAACTTCGGCGCGACGGATACCCCGCCTACATCACCTCGGCGGGATGGCTCGGCTACCCCGAGGAAGAGGTTCGCCGTCTCTGCCGCGAGGCGATGGCGGCCGGTTGGACCAGTTTCAAGACCAAGGTCGGCATCGACGTCGCATCCGACCGACGTCGTTGCGAAGTGATGCGCGAGGAGATCGGCGACCAGCGACAACTGATGGCCGACGCCAACCAGGTGTGGGACGTGCGACAAGCAATCGATTGGACCAACGAGTTGGGGGCGGCAGATCTGCGCTGGATCGAGGAGCCCACCCATCCCGACGACGTGCTTGGTCACGCCGCGATCCGTCGTGGGGTTCGGCCGGTGGGTGTCGCCACCGGAGAGCACGCCGCCAACCGTCTGATCTTCAAGCAGTTGCTGCAAGCCGAAGCCATCGACTACTGCCAGATCGACGCGTGCCGACTGGGCGGGCTGAACGAGGTGCTCGCCGTGCTCCTGCTCGCGGCGGCGCGCGACGTTCCGGTGTGTCCGCACGCGGGTGGCATCGGTCTGTGCGAATACGTGCAACACATCTCGGTGATCGATCACCTGTGCGTGAGTGGATCGCTGGTCGACCGGACCACCGAGTACGCGAGTCATCTGCACGAGCACTTCATCCACCCGGTGCAGATCCGCAACGGCGCCTACGTGGTGCCCGAGGATCCGGGTTACTCGATCGAGATGCGGACCGAGTCGATCGAGAGGTTGAGCTATCCCGACGGTGCCGAGTGGCGATGAACGGACCTCGCCTCGGTCTCGGTACGGCACCGCTCGCCAACTTGTACGAGGCGGTCTCCGAGGACGCGGCAACGGCCACGATCGAGGCCGCCTGGGACCACGGGATCAGGTTCTTCGACACCGCACCGCAATACGGCCACGGCTTGGGCGAGATTCGGCTGGGGCGGGTCTTGGCACGTCGACCGCGCGACGAGTACGTCCTTTGCTCGAAAGTGGGGAGGTTGCTACTGCGCACCGAGGGACCACGGCCGCCGAGTGCATTCGTCGCTCCGCCCGATGTCGACCCGGCGTTCGACTTCACGGCGGATGGTGTTCGACGATCGCTCGACGAGTCGTTGGTCCGACTGGGTGTCGATCGGCTGGACGTGGTGCACCTGCACGACCCCGATCATCACGAACGTGTCGCCCTCGAGGAGTCCTTCCCTGCGTTGATTCGCCTGCGCGACGAGGGTGTGATCAACCGGATCGGGTGTGGAATGAACCAGTGGCGGATGCTCACCCGATTCGTGGAGCGCGTGCCCCTCGATTGCGTTCTGCTGGCCGGTCGCTGGACCTTGCTCGACCGTTCCGGGGAGGGGCTTCTCGAGACGTGTGCCGACAAGGGAGTCGAGGTCATCCTGGGCGGAGTGTTCAACAGCGGACTGCTGGCCGACCCGACCGGTCGCCCCACCTTCGATTATTCGTCGGCATCGCCGGAGATCATGGACCTGGCGTCCCGGATGGCGCGCGTCTGCGCCGATTTCGGTGTGACGTTGCCGGCTGCAGCGGTGAGATTCGCGACGCGGCACCGCGCAGTTGGCACCGTGTTGTTCGGGGCTCGTACGCCCGACGAAATCAGTGCCGACGTCGGGTTCGCCCGGTCGACGGTTCCCGACGAGTTGTGGCAAGCGATCGACCAAATGGTGGAGATTCGCTGACGAAGCGACGCGTTTGGAGGACGGTTACTCTCGTCGCGTGGGACGGCTTCTCTCGATCGCCGCGGGTGTGCACCCGGACCTGGCGCCGACCACCATGGTGGAAGTGGCGGCAGCGGCGGGCTGGCCGGCCTGCGGCATCTGGTTCGATCCCGACACCTGGAACGAGGGCACCACCAGCGAGGTGCGACGCCGACTCGACGACACCGGTGTTGTGGGGCTCGACCTCGAGCCGGTGATTCCGGCTCCCGATGCTTCCGACCCGGGCGAGCGGGTGGTGGAAGCGGCGGCGGCACTCGGCGTCCGCAATGTGCTGTTCACGAGTCGCCTTCCCGACCCGTCGTCCACCGCCGATCGTTTCGCGGAGTTGTGTGCGATCGCGGCTCCTCTCGGTGTTCGACTGGTGTGCGAGTTCCTGCCGATCTTCCCCTTGTCGAGTCTGACGGCCGCCCGGGCAGTGGTGGAGGCGCACGATCCAGAGGTCGCCGGCATACTCGTCGACAACCTGCACCTCTCGCGTTCGGGTGGAGTTCCGTCCGACCTTGTCGACATCGATCCTCGTCGTTTTCCGTATCTCCAAGTGGCCGACGCACCCGCCGATCGTCCGAGTGATTTCGGTGGACTCTTGAACGAGGCCCTCCATGGTCGGTCGATTCCCGGTGAGGGGGCGTTGCCCGTCGCCGATCTGTTGGCGGCAGTCCCGGCGGTGCCGTTGTCGTTCGAGGTTCGTTCGCGGACCCTGCGTGACGGATGGCCCGATCCGGTCGAGCGGGCGTCGGTGCTGTTGAGTCGGGTTCGCGGGTTGGAACAATCATGACGTCGGGCTCCGCGTCGGATCCGTCGGATGCTCGTCGCCGGTGGAGTGACGTTGGCTCTTCACGAAGACTCGAGCGCCCGTGGGGTGGGCTGCATCACCAACTACTGGGTGACCCTGGTGCTCCGAAACTTCTGTACGTGAACGGGTCGGGTTCGACGGTCGCCGAGATCGAACCTCTTCTCGGACCATGGATCGAACGCTTCCGCCTGCTGGTGTTCGACCATCGTGGAATGGGGGAGAGCGACGTGCCCGACGCCGAGTACTCGATGGCGGATCTGGCCGACGACGTGATCGATCTGGTCGACGCGGTGGGATGGTCGACGTTTCGAGTGTTCGGCATCAGTTTCGGCGGAATGGTGGCGCAGCACGTCGCGGCTCGCGTGCCCGAACGGGTGGAGCGGATGGTTCTCGCCTGCACGTCCAGCGGAGGTGCCGGCGGCAGTTCGTACCCGCTGCACGACTTGTACGAGTTGCCGGTCGACGAGCAAGCACGACGATTTCCCCTCGTGCTCGACACCCGATTCACTCCCGAATTCCTGAAGACCGACGAAGTGGCGCGGTTGATCCTCGGCGCGCGTCGCTCTCCAACCTCGGGGGAACGTTTGCGGGGTCTTCGCCTGCAGATGAATGCTCGCCGGCACCACGATGCGTGGGACGCACTTCCCTCGATCACCTGCCCGGTGTTGGTGGCCGCGGGCGCCACCGACGGGCTGGCACCCCCCGAGAACTCTCGCCGTCTGGCCGGACGCCTCGTGAACTCCGAGTATCGCGAATTCGTGGGCGGTCATCCGTTCGTGTGGCAGGACCGTACGGCGGTGCCGTCCCTGATCGAATTCCTCGCTGATCGGGGTTCGCCGACGACCGACGGTGATTCACCGGTCAACGGCTGACTACGCTCGCCGTCGTGAAATCCACACGCAAACGGTCGGATGGGCGCGCGACCATGGAGCGTGCGGTCGAATTCGCCCGAGCCGAACTCGATGGATACGGCCCGGTGGGTTTCAACCTCGATCGGGTCATCGCGGCATCGGGGATCTCGCGCGGTTCCATCTATCACCACTTCGGAAGCCGAGCGGGCCTGATCACCGCGGTCGAGACCGCCGATCTCATGGAGGTCTACCGCGAGGGACTGGAGGCGTCGCGTCGAGTGGTGCAGGACGCCAAGTCGGGTCGCGAACTCATGGACTGGCTGTCGGCGGCGTTTCAGGTGGGTGGAACCTCCGAGGGTCGTCGTGGTCGTTCGCGCCGGATCGCGACGCTCACGGCGTCCGACGACATCCCCGCCCTACGTGAGTTCCTGCGCGACTCGCAACGCGACGGTGTCGCCCACTACTCCGAGACGTTGGAGATCGCTCGCGACCGTGGGCTCATCGCACCGACGTTGCCGGTCGAGGGCATCGCGAATCTCTTCCAGTCGCTGTTGGTCGGCCGGGTGTTGGTCGATCTGCTCGACGATCCGGCACAGGATGCTCGCTGGGTCGAGACGGTGCTCGGTCTCCTCGAATCGGCGTTGAACCCCTCGCGCTAGGGAATTCGCCGGGTTTCGGTTCGTCCGGACATTCCGATTAGTTTCGAAACGGTGCGCCGGGAAGTCTGGTCGGCAACAACATCGTGGTCCCCTTTGGCGAAACCAGAAAGAGCTTCAGTGTTCTGTTGTGTGGCTGGGGTTTCAGTAAATGTTTGGAACGCAAAACGTCGTTTTTTGGAACGCGGTCATGCTGATAGGTCAGGAGAAGGTCGACCACAGTGACAGGCAAATGAGTGTTATAACTAGGCTGTGGTTGTGATTGTTCGTGATTTGCTTCCGTCTGACATTGGCCCAGCAGTTCGCTTGTTGGAAGAATGCCGCCCGTTGCCCGACACAAAGCCCGCCGATATCGCACGGTTCGTGAACGACGTTTCCTCAGGTGCACCGGGCGTGGTCGCAACTGATGGCGATCGGATCATCGGAGTCATTCAGGCTCACATTGCGTCCGATGATGGCTGGATAAATGTGGTGACAATTGATCCCGGTTGGCGTCACCAAGGGGTTGGCTCAAAAATGTTGCTCCGTCTAGAAGAAAAACTGATGCACCTTGGCGTTCGAAAAATTTCCGCGTTGCTGTCAAAATCGCAAGCTGGCGAGACAGCTCTGGTAAACCGAGGTTTTTCCGCCATTCATGATTTGATTTTGTATGAAAAGTTAGAGCCAATCGCGCCTACTGCCATGCGCATCGTTGATCAATACGGGGGCGA
>Ga0172373_10005898_pt1 | contig 16577 bp, 15 predicted proteins | sample Lak10m_2_FD_114546 | JGI IMG/M metagenome (GOLD analysis project Ga0172373, IMG submission 114546) | Freshwater microbial communities from Kabuno Bay, South-Kivu, Congo - kab_092012_10m | ecosystem: Environmental > Aquatic > Freshwater > Lake | place: Democratic Republic of the Congo...
AAGTAGGGTTCTACATGCGTCGAATCAAGGACTAGTTGCATAAATTTCCCTTCGTCGCGTTCAAAATTTTTAAATCGCGCCGAAAACGTTTTTTGTGCAATGGTTTGATTGGCATTTAATTTATCAATCAAACAGACAATCGTCGAACTATCCAAACCACCCGATAAACTCGATCCAACTGGCACATCTGATCGTAATCTAAGTTTAACTGACTGTAGCATCAATTCGTAGAACTTGTCAGCTGCATCTTGGATGGAAATTTCCCTATTTTCAGAATCCATATTCAAGTCCCAGTAACGTTTTTTTACAACGTTCAAATCTGGTGTTACAATCATATAATGTGCCGGTTCCAGTCTGTTAACCTCTTGATAAAATGTTTCTTCCGGATTTCTTGGATCATGCAAGACATGTGGATTCTGAAAGAAATTATACAGTATTTTTTGGTTTACTTTACGACTTACTCCTACCTCAAATAGTTGTTTAATTTCAGAGCTAAAAACAAATTTTCCATCATTCGAAAAAACGTAATGAAAAGGTTTTTCACCGAAACGATCGCGCGCACAGAATAAAACTTTTTCAAGCTCATCCCAAATGGCAAAAGCGAACATTCCATCCAGTTCATCTAGACAAGCAGCACCTTTTTGAGCATACAAAGCTAACAATACTTCTGTGTCCGAATTCGATGAGAAAGTAAATCCTTTTTGAAGCAGATCCTGCCGTAATTCCAGGTAGTTATAGATTTCACCGTTGAAAGTAATTGTATAACGACCATTACCAAAATGCATGGGTTGGGAAGCATGATTGCTGAGATCAATAATGGATAAACGTCTATGACCAAAACCAACGTTTCCAATTTCATTTATCCAATGTCCATCACCATCCGGTCCGCGATGATAAATAATATCAGTCATCGCTTTTAATTCATGAATTTGAACTTGATTAGACTTCGATAGGATTCCGGCTATTCCGCACATGTTAGAAGGATAGATTTAATTTTTTTCCAACCAAAATAGAATAAATTTGGTAAATTCTCATTTTTGTTTGATTATGGAAAGGAGCTGTAAAAATTGCTTTTGCTAACCAGAAAACTGCCTTTGCTTTTGAACCATTTAGATAAAAATGATAGGCAATATTTGTTTGTACGCGGGATTCCATGTCCCGTTTGACTTTTTTATCGATTTTATCAAAGACAATCGGATACCGCTTCATTCCCAAGACAACACCTTCATACGTCTTTATCGCGCCATTCCCTTTTAAATTAACGGAATTTGAATCATGCAACAGATACTTGACACCAATATGCCTGGAGATGTAAATTGGATAATTCTGTGCGATGCGCATCCACAGCATTCGATCCTCTACAATAACGATGTCTTCATCAAATTGCTCTTTTTCAAGTATAGAAGCATGAATGCATACCCGACTCGGTGTAATAGGATTGACATATAGAAATTCTACCGTATTTTTTGAAATTTCAGGTAATAGGGAAGTTTTAAGTTTTGAATGTTCATCGATGAGCATGTCGTTCACAATCATGCATTTTTTGCTTTCAATTGTCTCAATAAAAACTTTTAAATCCTGTAAATGATTTGGCATGAACCGATCATCACTGTCCAAAAAGCAAATGTATTCTCCAGAGCTGTTTTTTATTCCATTATTTCTTGCTGCTGACCTTTCCGCATTTTTCTGATAAATGTATTTGATCCTTGAGTCTGAACGGGTTATTTCAGTCACTACCGCTTTCGTTTGATCCGACGAACCGTCATCGACAACAATACATTCCCAATCTTCGAATGATTGATTTTGAACAGACCGAATGGTTTCTGGTAGTAATTCGGCACGGTTATACGTTGGGATAATTATTGAAAAAAACACGTCGTTATGGGGTGTAAAAATTTAAATTATGCTCCAGTTCTCTCAGATCCGCATGGATATCATACATGGCTATATCCGGCAGATTCTTATCAATTTTCGGTTCACAGAATTGAACGATGTAATTTCCCTTTAAAATATCAATGATCTTTTTAAAATGAAATTTGTATTTTCTGTCTGTGAGGTACATGTTGTTCGTCAAATCAATCAACGTTGCTCCCTCCTGAATGAAAAGTAAATTCGCCATACTTGCACCGGTGATGGCCATCACACATTTCGAGTCATTCATCAGCTCAATTTGATTTTTTAAGCTGCGTTCCGACATTGTAACCCTATCAAACTGGTATCGTTCCAAAAGTTCAGCGATTTCATCTTCATTCACCAGTTTTTTATACTTGGCATCAGAACGTGAAATGTAGGTACGGTTTGACCCAGAACTTTTTTGGATATTAAATTGAGAAAACAGAAATTCACGCACCTTAACAACATGTTCCGGAATCACCATTGGTGTCCATGGCTTTACCTCCGGCATAACAAGGTGATTAACGAATAAATGAACATCATTGGGTATTTCAATCCGCTCCAAATTGGGGAATAACGCCAGTGTTTCATTCACGTAATCTAATTTTTTCCAACCCTCCGGATAAATAAGTACAGCTCATCCAGTTGATCTTTGACCATCAACAAGCGCGGTAAACATTCTGTTAGCCAGAAATAATAACTGAACCATGGTGAATGAATGACCAGGTATTTTTTGTTGTTGTCAAGTTTGATAGAGGGAAGACTTTTGCCGAATTTAGATACTAAATACTGTTCAATCCCCTTTCGCCAATGCCTGAAATAAAAATTATCGTCATCATATTTTGTATGTCCAATATTCGGCGCACATCCCTTAACTAAAAGTCCATTTTTGATCACCAACCCATAATGATTGACAAAGACATTCTTTAATTCACGGACAGTCAATTCAACATCCAAATAGGCCATGTCAAGGCTAAACAAGTGTGACCATTCCTCTTTGAGATTTAAAGGGTCTCTGTAATGAACTCTTGTTTTATGTTGATCCTTTAATTTTTCCAAAGCTTGATGGATTGCTTCATAAAATTGCCTATCAGAGGTAAATTGTATAAACCGATGACCACAAGTGGCTTGAATGTTTTTTTATTATATCCTCTGGGGCAAAGTAACATAGATTGAAAAGCAAAATGAAGTGAATCTTTTTTTCGATTTTCTAAGTTAGCTTTTTCAGCCAAATGAAAATAACACATACTTAAAAGTCTTCGTTTCTCCCGAGCAGGAAGACGATTTCTGAAGACTGATTTTGCAAAAATCCGTTTGAGGTAATACAGTTCTTTTTCCCATTTTCTCGGGTCACCATGTGTGAAGCTATCCGCTGCTGCTACATACACAGTTGTTCGTTGATCTACATGAATAATAGGTACTCCAGCTGCGACTATTCGCATGCTGGTATCCATGTCTTCACAAATGATCACTTCAGGATCAAAGAGATGTTGGCTGATTACTTCCCGATGCACGCACCAGCGCTGGGGATTGACGGTGTATCGTAAAAAATAGGTGAAGGGCTCCTTAAGTGTAAAGGGAGGGCAGAAGCGCTCACTACGTTCACCATGTTCAGTTTCGTTAAATGCGTTAGTGAACAAAAACCCTTTTGGGGAAGAGCATTCTTGAATTGCTTTGTATAAAGCTTCTAAATGAAAGGGTAGGTGGTAATCATCACTATCCAGGAAACAAATGTAGTTGCCTTTTGATTCCAGAATGCCTCTATTACGAGAAAGGCACCTTTCCCTGTTCGTTTCGTTTTTCAGGTATCTGATGCGCGCGTCTTTCAAATAGGTTAGGATTACTTGCTCCATTTGATCTGTAGAAGCATCGTCCACAATCAACAGCTCCCAGTTTTCAAAGGATTGCGCCAACATACTTTCGATCGCTTTTGCTATGGTCCTTTCCCGGTTATAGGCAGGAAGAATGACTGAAAAAAAAGGTAGATCAACCATGGTGCTCTTTCAGGTAGATCTTCAGTAATTTTTTATAAGCCTCATTGTAGGCCTTTCCATGCCTCAAAAAATAAGTCACTTGTACCATACAACGCCTGTATTCCAGGTTCTTATCGGGAATTTTTTGAAAGGGCAGTTTTAGAAGTGAGACCAGCGTATATACCAACTCTTTCTGCCAGAAAAAACGAATTGGTTTATGTAGTTCACCACTGAAAATACGCAGGTACAACTTTCCTGCCGGGTATCCCACACGAAACATCGATAAGAGTTTTGTACGGTATTCATCTGTGAGTCTGGAAGCTGAAATGTGGTGATAAAACTTCAGTTCTTCAGCATACCAGATCTCGTATCCCGTAAATCTCAGCCACCAGCATAGTTCACCATCCTCTGCACCGGTAACCACACTTGTGCCGGTTCTCGAAGGCAATAAAAAGGTGAAACCATATTGTAATGCTTTTTTGTAGGCAGTCATATTTAAAAACATTCCAGCACCGTAAATGACGTTTCGTGTCGGTCTCACATCACCTGTCCGTTCAGCTTGAGGTGCACACGCATACATATATGCCATGGATTCGAACCAGTCAGGAATGGGTACTGTGCTTTCAACAATTCCTTGTCCACCAAGTGCTCCAATTCGAGGATGATTAGTTAAAATTTCATATCCAATTGCCAGGTAATTAGGAAAGAGCGAATTGTCATCGTCGCAAATTAATGCGTATGCTGTTTTAACATTGTTTAATCCAAGGTTTTGCGCATGTATTTTTCCGGGATTTGTTTCTTGAAGGATGGTCAGGGGGTAGGGGCTACCCAGCATTTCCCAATGTGATTGAACAAATGAAGTCGTATTGTCGGTACTTGCGTTATCCACTAATACTAATTCCACGGAAGGAACCGAGGTTACATCTAACTCAGCAAGAGCCTTCAGTGTTTGAGACAGTCTGGAGGTTCCATTGTAGGTGCAGATCACTATGCTGATTCCCGGTTGCAACATATCAATTGAGGATAAAGAAATAAAAAGGTCCTCGCTTGAATTTCTGTTTAACCGAAAATTCACTCAACAACTTCGCACAGCGGTCCGGATTTCGTGAAACAATACAAGCATAGGGTGTTTTGTGCAAATCACTTCTGAATCGATTGATTTCGAGCTCGTTTCCGGCAGTCCACATGAGGCCCTTTCTTTTTGCTGAGTATAGTACTTCTGAACTCCATTCAAAGTCGGTAACGATAACCAATTCATCTGGTTTGGTTGTTTTGGCAATAGCTTGTCCCAATACATATTGTTCGTAATCGGATTGCTGGTTTGTAGAGTTTAGGTACCTGCAATACTCCTTATTGGAGTCATCGTTTACAAACGTATAGAATTGAAGAACGAGTCCTGCTGCCATAAATAACGTATAGATTTTGTAGTTCTTTCGAAAAAATGGAACCCACAGGAATTCAACGAATGCCAGTATCGAAAGAGCAAACAAAATAGAGAAAAACGGCATAAGTGCTGCCAGGTAATAATCGTGTTGGTAATAGAGGTTGAAGAAGGTTGCAATCGTAACCAATGGAAGTAACAGTAAAAGAAACACATATTTCCTGAAGTGCTGACCAGATTCTTTTGTGAAATAAACGATTACAGGAATAGCTAACACAAAGGGTAGAAGCGAATTATTGATCCTGTTGAAGATTACCATCCAATTGTTCCATGAAAGTTTATCGTCCCAAGTCCCAAAGTTCCAATTTTTTAAACTGGATGAGGTGGTGACATAACTGAAAGCAGATTCCATTTTCAACAGGTCGGTATGTCTTACCCAGAGGTACATAACAAAAAATGGCAATATAATAAATAGTATTCCCTTTGTTATGAGTGGCCAAAACTTATGGAAATACTGAAATAAAGAACTGGTTTTATCCGTACTTTTTAGATGCCCAATTAAATCTGAAAACAGCAAAAGGAGTAAAATAATGACATAGGGATAAGCTGTTGTTAGCTTAATGCTATAGGCTAGGCATGCCAATAAAGCTCCGAAGAAGAAATGGGGGAATTTTAATGAGTTACTAGAGCGCAGTCTGATAAAATAATAAAGCATAAGAAGACAGAAAAATAGTGCACAATATTCTATCGTTACTGCACGACTCCAATTCATCGAAAAAGGCGTAAAACAAAAATGCACCAGCGCCAAAAAAGTAATTTTTTTTGAATTAAAAATCAGGTTGGTGAGTTTGATTAGCATCCAGCAGGTCAAAACGTAAAATACAATCGTCGTGATTCTGGCTGCAACTTCGATATCAGCAAATCCTATGCGGTAAATAAGATAAGCGCAATATTGATACAGCGGAAATTCAAAAGGAGCATAAAAGGGGGGGCCAAAGATTGGAGTTTGGTAATTGAACAGGTCTACACCTTCTTTAAGAAACATCCAAATTGTTATTGCCGTTTGGGTTTGTCTAAATGGTTGAATATCCAAAAGGCTTTGATCCAGGTTAATTATTCTGGGGATGAGTGACATACCCACTATAAATACCAAGATCCAACGAAATGACTTTTCAGATGTCAAGAGGTCTCTATACTTTTTTGTAATCACCTTTTGAGAAATGTTTTTCTATGAAGCAATACATGAGGATGAAAAAATAGCGACTTCCCATTTCGTTGATCTTTAACTTGGAAACCCCGTGTTTACGATTCATCCAGGAATTGGGAACCACCGTGTAGGAATACCCACGAATAATTGCCTTGAGTGGGATCTCGATTGTTAAGTTAAAGTGTGGTGACAACAAAGGTTGAACCCCTACAATCACTTCCCTTCGGTATAATTTGAAGGCATTCGTTGTGTCATTATATTTAATGCGCATCACGATTCGTATGATACGATTGGCCATTCTATTAATAAGTCTTTTTAACCAAGGATAATCGATCACTTTCCCACCTTTCATCCACCGGCTGCCAAACACACAATCCACCTTTTTTTCGACCATGGTGCGGTAAAACAAAACGAGATCTTGAGGACTATCGGACAAATCAGCCATCATTACTGCCACACAATCTCCTGTAAACCGATCCAAACCATAACGAATAGCATAGCCAAACCCATTTGGGCCATTATTTGTTTCAACTCTTAGTGAGGGAACAGTATTTTTTAACTCATTCAGGATGGATAATGTAGCGTCTTTTGAATTGTCATTAACAACCAAGATCTCATGTGCTATGCCTTGCTCTTGCAGCAAATGATAAAGTGTAAGAACGGTTTCTTTTACCGATCCTTCCTCATTGTATGCAGGTATGACAATGCTTAATTTCATTTAAATGCGATTAGACATGTTTTGATGCATTTCCTGCAGGGTATTCATCAGATCGTAGGAATATCTCCATTCAGGATAGTCAATTTTAAATTTGTTGACATCGCTGATGTACCAGATATGATCACCAATGCGATTAGTTTCGACATATTGATAGTTCATTTTATTCCCTGAGATCTGCTCACACAGTTCGATTGCCTCCAGCATACTGCAATTCGCAAAACGACTTCCACCTGCGTTGTATACCTCTCCGGCCTTTGGATTTAAATAGAAATGCCAGAACATATTTACAAGATCGTAGCTATGTATATTATCCCGCACCTGTTTCCCTTTGTAGCCAAAGATGGTATATTGCTGTTTTGTGATAGCACATTTCATGAGGTAGGCCAGGAACCCATGTAACTGAGCTCCCGAATGATTCGGACCCGTAAGGCATCCACCTCTAAAAACTCCTGTTTTCAGACCAAAATACTTTCCGTATTCCTGTACCATAATATCCGCCGCAACTTTACTTGCTCCGAAAACCGAATGCTTGGAATGATCGATAGACATATTTTCATCAATCCCATCATTGTAATAGGGATGTTTCGTATCAATTTCCCATCTTTTATCCAATTCAACAAGAGGAAGGTAATTCGGTGTGTCACCGTAAACTTTATTAGTGCTAGTAAAAATGAACACTGCTTTAGGACAATGATTTCTATATAACTCCAATAAGTTCAGAGTTCCAGTCGCGTTAACCCCAAAATCAGTCAAAGGTTCTTTGGCCGCCCAATCATGACTGGGTTGCGCTGCTGTATGCACAATTAAGCTAATATCTGATCCGTATTTTTTGAAAATAACCTCTAAATCTTCATAATTTCGAATATCACAGTTATAATTTTCAAAATGATCGTATTTTTCTTTTAAGCGATCCAAATTCCAATTTGTTGAACTTTCCTTTCCAAAAAAATAAGCGCGCATGTCATTATCAATACCAATGATTTTGTCAAATTTTGAACTGAAAAATTCAACAGACTCGCCGCCAATTAATCCACTTGATCCAGTTACTAGAGCTATTTTCATTTTGATTTACTAATTTAATATTTGTTTCAATGATTTTTCATTTTCCTTCATCCAATGATAAGTGTCTTGAATAAGATCTTTCATCGATTTTGTTGGATACCATCCAGTTGAAGATATTACTTTTGAATTATCAGTTAAATAGATTTTAATATCAGCCGTTCTTGTTTGTAATTCAGGCAGAATTTGAATTTTATTTCCCGTTACTTCTTGGCAAAGTTCAGTTAATTCCAACAATGAAAAACTTACATCAAGTCCTCCACCAACATTAAACGTTTCGCCGTTCACCTGATCAATGTGGTGAATTTGCCAATCAATTAGTCGAACTAAGTCGTCAATATGTAAGACATCTCGTGTTTGTTTCCCTTTGCCTTCAAAACCAATGTATTTTAGAGATCCTTTGAAATAATGACGCGCCAACCAAAGCACCAAAACTCCTTGATCGATTTTTCCCATTTGCCAGGGACCGCTGAGCACTCCACAACGATTTACGACAGTCTTCATTCCTGTTAAAGCGTGGTATTCGTCAATTAACAGCTCTGATGCCAATTTCGTTGAACCATAGAACGAACGACTTCCAAAAATTGGAAAATCTTCTCGAATACCCTGAGAACTAATTCCATGAATAGTTTGCTGGTCTGTCCATGCGAAACGCGTTTCTGTTTCAACAAAATTTGCATTTTCAAGTGACTCAATGGGATAAACTCTGCTCGTAGATAGAAAAATAAATGCAGCTGAACGTTTTTTGGCTAATTCCAAACAATGAACAGTTCCAAGTAAATTGCTATTAATTAATGGCATTAAAGGTGAATTTATTCCTGCCATAACAGAAGGATCAGCGGATGCATCTATCAGAAAACCGAATGGAGGCAAATCCTCTAAATCTTCTTGATTCCGAATGTCTGCATGAAAAAAATGGATTTCATGTTCCTTGAGTCTTGTCAAATTAAGTTCTGAACCACGTCTTCTCAGATTATCCAAAGCAATAATCGTATATTCTGGATATTTTTTCTTGAGTCCAATACACAAATTTGAACCCACAAAACCTGCTCCACCTGTAATTAGAATTGATTTAGTCAATTGATTTATTTTAAGTTACATACTAAATTTACCAAATAACAATTGTTTGAATGTTAGTTGATATCGGAAATATAAATCTTTTCTTGGATGTTTACATCCCTCAATCCAAGGTTTTTGATGACTTGTATAGTGAATGATTATCGGATCTTTAACACTCTCTTCAAACTCATCGTGTTTCATTCCAAAATAAGTCGATGGATAAACCTCAGGGTAAAAAAAGAAATGTGTTAAATTATATTTATAAGGCAGTCTTAACCATTTGTTCTTAAGACAAAAATTTAAAACATCTTGATCCCAATACTTTATCTTTTCCGGTTTTTCATTGATAAATTCCAAAAATTTTGATTCCATGTTCTCCTCTCGCCATTTTTTCAAATTGATCAACATAACCCCCGAATTAAAATATAAAGAGTCTCTTAATTCCAGGTTATTACGCATTTCCTCTGAGATTATTTCCTCAATAGCTGCGACATGATATTCATCAATTTTGATATTCATTAACTCATCAATATCATTAACCACAACCAAATCACAGTCAAGATAAAGAACATGAATAATCTCTTTACTCAGAATACTCGAAAGGAATAATCTTGAATACGCAGAAAGTGAAATATGACCATGAGTTGGTGCATTGATAATTATGGAATAATCAATTTTATAAAATTGATATTTTAATCTGTATTTAAAAAAAAATAATCGAAATTTCAGTTTATTTTTGATTGAAATTCCACCATCTAGTATATGAATCATATACCGAATTCCTCTATTGTTAGCCATTAACGAATTTAACATGGTTAATCCATGTAAGGCATACTTTTCATCTGGGGAAATAACGATATGTGAATATTCGGAAAATTTCACTTTTTAAACAAAAGTCTGTAATTCGGATACAAATTAGGAAAATACCGATTGGAATAAAAAATGAGTCGATGTTTTAAATTATTCGGTATCATCAATTGGCGATAAAATCCCTTAATAACCCAATCATATTTGGAAAATTCATTTTCATGGGGCAAACCCAATTTATATTTTTTACGCGTTGATTCTATTATTGAAATAATTTCAAGTTTCTTTATTAATTCCTCTTTTGCTGTTTTTTTATTTCGAGTAGATCCTTCATGATGTCTGAAATGACTCAACGTTTTTGAGGAGTAGGCAATACTTGTTTTTTCAAGAAGCTTAATCCAAAATAACCAATCACCACAAAATCGCATTTTTTCGAATCTAAAATTCAATGGCGCATATCTCTTTTCAAATACGCAAGCGCTTGCGTTTGGAATTGTGCATCTATAAACGAGAAAATTCTTAATCTCGTCTTTACCGCTGCTTTCAAAATCATTTTTCCAACGATTTTCATCTAACCCATCTGCCCAAAAAAAATCACTCTTTTTCCTTCCATCTTCATTAATATCAACACTTCGACAGTAAGCTAAACCATGCCCTCCCATTAATTTTTGAATCATTGTTTCTAAAAACTCTGGTTCAGCAACATCATCACTCTCTGCAATCCAGATGTATTTTCCTTTGGCTAACATAATACCTTTTTTCCATTGTTTAAAAGGACTACCAGAGTTCTTAGCATTGTAATGAATAGAAACATTTGGTAAATGGCGATAACTTTCTATGATTTCTTTGCTATTATCCGATGAGCAATCATCCAAAATAATGAGCTCAAAATCCTTATATGTTTGATTTATAATGGAATCTATTCTGATTTTTAGATATTTTGCATGATTGTAATTAGGTACAATAACAGATATCATTTTCAAAAATTATTTTCCTAGTATTTTCTTTGTTACCTCCAAATACTTTCTTCCCCATTTCTGACAAGGCTCCAAGTGATTTCCTTCCGCCCATTCATTCCAAGCATTGATGAAAATGAAATTTTCTTCTTTAGAATAGGGTTCAAACGTATTTGTAATGTGTTTCAACCATCTTCCGTATTCTTCTGGTGTTGAATCTTTTAGGATAACAGCTTGGTTCTTTCTTCTAGCAGAATTGTCCCACATGGGAGTTATGCCAGGGAAGCGTTTGTAATCAACCGTTTGTGGATTGTTAATTTGCCTATCAACTACATCCTTATATTTCCATATCAAATCATCCAAATAGGGTGATTTTTTTATTCCCCATTTATGAAGTAGTTGTTCAATTTTACTAGGAATAATATAAAGCGGCATTCCATATTGATTTGGAAAAAAATTAAATGACGCGTCGAAACCAATGGTTTCGGGATCAACATCTGTTGTAAAATTTTCACAACGAATTAGATAGAGTCCTTTAAATCCAGCTTTAATTGCTTCTTCTCGCCAAGTATCCGCTGTTTTTTTAATGTCCGGGAATAACTCAGTTCTATAAACAATGAAAACTGGTTTATCATCTACACGAATGTATCGGTCATCTTGAAAGTATTGAAATAAAAATCGAATGTGGTTAATGTCATCTTCAGTAGAGTACTTTTGTTCAAGTAATACATCATTAAACATTCCATCCCAATTTCTCGTCCAGTTTTCATTAGCCCAGCAGAGACAGAAAGGAAAATCGGGTTCTTTAGTATTTAAAATTTCCTTAATCGGTGTTTCTAACACTTGTCTTCCATTAAACCAATAATGATAATAACAAAAACCAGAAATTCCGTGCTCTTTTGCTAATTCAGCCTGAGCAATGCGTGTTTCTCTAACACGTAAATCATAAAAACCAAGATCTGAAGGAAGATGTGGTTGATAATGTCCTTCAAAACGAGGTTTAGTTTTTACCACATTAGACCATTCCGTAAATCCTTTTCCCCACCATTCATCATTTTCAGGAATCGGATGAAACTGAGGTAAATGTATCGCTAAAGCCCTGAATTTTTGACTCATTGAATTCCTTTAATTCGTCTGACAACTTCCAGATGTTGCCTACCCATTTTAACATCAGGCTCCAATTTATTCCCCTCCGCCCATTCATTCCAAGCGTTGATAAAAAGTACTTGACTTTTTGACTGAGATTTTGAAAGTTTTTCTGTGACTCTCCGTAATTCCTTTTCAAAATAATCAGGATGATTGTCTTTCATGACAATTCCTTTTTCACCTCTTCGTGCTGTATTATCCCAACCTACAAAAACGCAAGGAATAACTTGATCAAAATTTTCTGGTTCAATAATTTGCATGATTTCAACCGCTTCATTGTAATCGAAAATCTTGAGTTTTCCATTTAATAGATTGTATTTCTTGAAATTACGTTTTAGTCTTCCCCAAGAAAATTCATCTGAATTGGCATATGGTAAAATCCCTAATTGAGGTCTGAAATTCAAAATGGAATCAAATCCGGAACTGATCAACAGATCATTATCCCATAAATGCGAGTTACTCGCCACCAAAAAAGGCTCCTTTAAACCCTTACCGATTGCCACACGTTTTATGGTTTCTATCGTTCGGGTTGGATCTGGTAAATCTCCGGGTCTGTAAATGATAAAAACTGGTCGCCCGTCTATATTAATATATCGGTCATCAGAAAAGAAATTACAAAGGTAATTTGCATGCTCTTCATCATCCGCAGGGGAATATTCTTGTTTGATAAGTATTTCTTTTTCATCACCGGTCCATCTCCTTGACCATGTTTCATTTGCCCAGCACAAACAAAAAGGGAAATCCGGTTTTTTAGAACTAAGCATTTCTGTAGCTGGTCTTTCCAGTAATTTTTTACCATGAAACCAATAATGATAGTAGCAAAAGCCGTCTATGCCGTATTCTTTTGCCGTTGCAACCTGTTCCATACGCGTCTGTTCAAGACGCAGATCATAATATCCCAGATCAGCCGGGAGAATGGGTTGATTGTGACCTTTGAACAAGGGTTTTGCCTTCGTAACATTCGTCCATTCTGTAAAACCGTTACCCCACCATGTATTATTCTCACTGATGGGATGAAATTGAGGAAGATATAGTGCAATGTACCTTAGATCCATATTATTTACCAAATCGGAACATTCCTGATAATTTTTGCACTAGTTTGTAGGTTCTTGAATTTTCGATTTCTATTAATCGATCAGCTAGTTTTTTTGTTTCCTGCAATTCAAACATTAAACCTCGAGAACCTTTGAATTCATTCAACATGTCAGGAACGTGCTGAAAGAAAGAGTGAACCTTTATTCCTCTTAAAGAATCTTGATTATCTGACGCAAAGGCAAGATTGAAAAAAGCAACTCCATAAGTACCATCTTCGCCATAACTTTCTGAGATTTCATCAAAAGACCCTGAATAACATGTGAATTTTGCGCTCTCATTTTGGAAAGGAATTATGAATGAACCTACGAGGCATCGCTGAGAAAAAAAATCTGCGAATTCAAAGTGGGCATTTATGAGTTGTTCAAATTCCGGGGTTGAAAGTTCCTTCACGTGGTAGGGATTTTCTGGCTCCCTGAGTTTGTACAAAACAGTATCCGGGGTTGACATGATCAAAACGCCTCCGGGCTTAAGGACACGTTTTATTTCTTTGAGAAATGCATCGTGTTCAGTGGTATGTTCCAACGTCTCAAAGGAGGTTACGATGTCCACAGCGTTATCGTCAAGTGGTATTGCAGAAGCCGATCCAATGCGATAGGATAAATTCGCTTTCCCGGCATATTTTCGGTTGGCGTGTTCAACGGCTTCTTCGCTTATATCAACACCAATCACAGAATCTGCCTTTTGACTCAATAGATGGCTGCCGTATCCTTCTCCGGAAGCTATATCCAAAACGCTCTTTCCATCTACCATTACAGCAGCTAAAGCATATCTGTGAAGATGTTCAGCAACCCCAAGAACACCTTCAACATCTGTCACTAATCGTTCACCTGTCCACTCTAACTGATTGCTCATTATGTTGTTCTATTTTTTCGATTTTATTCCATGTTAATTGCGGTCTCACCACACCCGGGAAAGTACCGCCATAACTACCGCGTACTGTTTGCCCATCCGATTTGTCTGTCACATTAAAACCGATGGCGCCAACAGCATGATAATGAACGTGAAAGGGAGTGTATGACATGGCAGCTAAACCGCAGTAATGCATTCCTTCACTCAAAAAATTCGAAGGGATCCATATTGTACTTTCATAAACACCAGGAGTATATTCAAAACCAATATTGGACGTATCATGGGAGCTCAATATATGAACATCCTGGTGATTATACAGATTGAAACCGCATAATAAGTCACTTGTGTTTTTAAGTACCTCGAAGACCATTTGAATTCCGATGGTTTCATCGATGACCATGTTCACTTTTTCCATCAGGTCTGCATTGACAATTCGTGCTGATTTTAATCTCACAAGTTCATTTCCGGGTGAATCAGATTCAGCATAGACAATGGATGAATGTGTATTGGTTTCGGCGGTAATATAGGATTGCAAAATTTTATCGGTATTACCTTCTGCAATGAGTTGACCATTTTTAAGATAGATACACTTATTACAGAGCCTGGCGATGGCGTCCATGTTGTGACTTACAAAAAGTACCGTTCGACCTTCATTGAGACTCACATCCTTCATTTTTCCGATACATTTCTTCTGGAATTCTGCATCGCCTACCGCCAATACTTCATCAATGATAAGAATATCAGATTCCAGATGCGCCGCAACGGCAAATGCTAGTCTCACATACATACCGGAAGAGTAGCGTTTAACAGGTGTGTCAATGTATCGCTCAACGCCCGCAAAGGCAATAATGTCGTTTAATTTCCGATTGATTTCAGCTTTGCGCATGCCTAAAATTGCGCCATTCAGATAAATGTTCTCTCTTCCCGTAAGTTCCGGGTGGAATCCGGTTCCAACTTCGAGCAAGGAAGCAATTCTGCCTTGGATTTTGATGGTGCCTTTGGTTGGGGATGTCACTTTTGAGAGTAATTTCAAGAGTGTACTTTTACCGGCACCGTTTTTACCAATGATACCAATGACATCACCTTTATTAATTTGAAGATTGATATCCTTTAACGACCATACATAATTACTTTTTGCTGAGGTAGTTCGGTCGTTCAATTCAACTTCAAATTCAGTTTGATGATCTTTTTTTCCCCTAAGTTTGTTCCAAAGTTTTCCTACATCCTCTTTAAGCGACTCACTCCCTACGTTACCTAGTCTGTATCGTTTGGAAACCCCTTGGAATTCTATGACTACCTTTTGTTTATTCATAGATCACACGGTATCCGCAAAATTCTTTTCAATGCGATTGAATAAAATGACTCCAATAATTAATGCAGAAACTGAAAAGACAGTACTATACAGCATGCCATTCCAGCTGAAGGTTCCTGATCCCGTAAAGCCATATCGAAATGCCTCTATCAACGGCGAAACAGGGTTGTATAAAACAAACTTTTTGTAAGCCTCAGGTATTGCTGAAACAGGATAAATGACAGGTGTCGCGTACATGAGTAGCGTAACACCAAAGGAAATAAAAAAGGACAGATCTCTGTATTTTGTAGTCAGTGATGATATGATAATGCCCAATCCCAGAGCCATTATTCCCATCAATATCAGAATTACGGGCATTAACAATAAATAGATGTTGGGCTGTACCATTTCAGAGAATGCATAGTACATCCAGCAACATAAAAAAAGAGCCAATTGAATGAGAAATCGGTAAAGATTCGAAATAACTGTAGCGATAGGCGAGACGAGTCTAGGAAAATAGACCTTCCCGAAAATGGCCGCATTTGCTGTAAATGTAGAGGATGTGCCTCCGAGGCAAGATTGAAAATAATTCCAGATTGTTATTCCTGCAAGATAAAAAAGCGGTGCGGGGATGTTGTCTGTTGAGATGGAGGCGATGTTATTAAAGACGAATATATAGATGAAAGTTGTGAAAACAGGTCCCAAAAAAAGCCAGATAGGACCAAGGATTGTTTGTTTGTACGAAGACACAATATCTCTGCGCACGAAAATTCCTATCAGGTCGCGATATTGCCAGACTTCCTTGAACCCTATGTGTAATAAAGATCGTTTTGGGGAAATGACCTCAGTCCAGTAAATGGAATCGCTATTTACGTCTGTTTTGCTCAATTTGAGAAAAATGGTGATGGGAGATGCCTGTTAGAAAATGGTATTTTACGAATTTTAACCTCAAAGGTAGTTAAAATTAGCGCTTGAATATTTCGATGTACAACTGATTTTGCTCTTTACAAAAAATTGAAACCAATAGCGTCCCAAACGTTTTAATAAAAAAGTAAAAATAAGAGAGAGAATTTCGTATCTCAAATTAACTTTGAGTTGCACAACAAAACAACTCTCTCCTATGGCAAATATAACTTTGTTTTC